>TARA_R110000765_G_scaffold50297_8_pt1 | contig 12479 bp, 8 predicted proteins | sample TARA_R110000765 | Tara Oceans TARA_R110000765 (sample SAMEA4398168) | marine metagenome | biome: Polar Biome; feature: [MES] marine water layer (ENVO:01000295) within the mesopelagic zone...; material: water (ENVO:00002006), including particulate matter (ENVO:01000060) such as...... | reverse complement strand
CTCCAATCCCCCGCCCTCCCCACCTCACCCGAAATCGACGAGCGTATCAACGCGCGCATCCCCTTCACCCTCACTCCCGACCAAGATCGCGTCGCAAAGGAAATCGCACGCGACCTCTCCTTCACCACCCCCACCAACCGCCTAATCCAAGGCGATGTCGGATCTGGAAAGACCGTCGTCGCCCTCTCCGCGATGCTCCGCGCCATCGCCCATGGTCACCAAGCCGCGCTCATGGCGCCGACCGAGCTCCTCGCTGAACAACACTACCTCTCCATCTCCGACATGCTCAAAGGTTCGAGCACCCGCATCGCGCTGCTCACCGGTTCGATGCCCGCCGACATGCGATCCGCAACCCTCGCCCTCATCGAATCCGGAGAGATCGACCTCATCGTCGGCACCCACGCCCTCGTCTCCGACACCGTCGCGTTCCACTCCCTCGCCGTCGCGATCATCGACGAGCAACACCGCTTCGGGGTCGAACAACGCGCCAAACTCCGCGTCAAAGGCACCATCAAACCGGGCATGCAAGCGTCCAACGAGACCCCCCATGTCATCGTCATGACCGCGACCCCCATCCCCCGAACCATCGGACTCACCATCTTTGGCGATCTCGACATCTCCACCATCGAGCACCTGCCGCAGGGACGCAAGCCGATCACCACCAAACTCGTCACCCCCGACAAACGCTCCACCGTCTACAACTGGCTCAACGAGAAAATCAAACAAGGACAACAAGCGTTCATCGTCGTCCCCGCGATCGAACCGGGAGGCAAAACCTCCGCAACCCTCCACTCCGACGGCTCCTCCTTCGGAGGCAAAGGCCCCACCCGAAACCTCCGCGATCTCAAAAAAGAACTCGAAGGCGGTGAACTCCACGATGTCACCATCGCGTCCATGCACGGCAAACTCAAACGCGACACACGCGAACGAATCATGCACCGCTTCCGCAAAGGCGAGATCGACTGCCTCATCGCAACCACCGTCATCGAAGTCGGCGTCGATGTCCCCAACGCGTGCGTCATCGTCATCGAAGACGCGGACCGCTTCGGACTCGCCCAACTCCACCAGCTCCGTGGACGCGTCGGTCGAGGGGATCAGCCGTCGGTCTGCGTCCTCGTCGCCGATCCCAAAACCGACGACGGCAAACTCCGCCTCCAAGCGATGGTCGACTCCACCTCAGGATTCACACTCGCGCAGCGCGACCTGGAAATCCGAGGCCCCGGCGATGTCTTCGGCACGCGCCAATCCGGGATGCCCCCCTTCAAAGTCGCCAACCCGCTCGAAGACCACGAACTGCTCGGGATGGCGCGGAGAGATGCTGCGGAATGGATCGACCGATCCCCAAAGCTCGAAGCCCCCGACGAATCGCTCATCCGCCGAAGACTCCTCAAAGCCCACGGCCAATGGCTCGGTGTTGGGGATGTTGGATAACAATTACTGTGTGTTCAGAATAATTTTTCGCCACAAACCTGTGTGATTCAGCCCCGACACCCAGCTTTGGGTGTCCCGAATCAACACGCATATATGTGTTTTTGACCCAATTTCGAGGATCAACCCGCACAGATCCGATCCATTGCCCAACCCAGAACCAAACATTTGTGTACACTGGGCCCATGAGCACCATCCAATCCACACCAGCATTCCACGATCGTCTGAACCTCGCCGTTGGTGACACCTCATACCGACAGCTCGGAACGATCACCGAAACCCACCCCGAAACCGTCCGCCGCTACATGCAAGGCCAAGCCCCCAGCGCCGCCTTCATGACCAACCTCTGCCAAAGCTTGGGAATCTCCGGCGAATGGCTCCTCTCCGGTCAAGGCCCGATGCGCGTCCGCGACATCCGCACCCACGCACTCAAGAACGCGGACGCAAACGAACTGATGGGCGCGATCGCCAACACGCTCACCCAGCTCATCGAACGCGTCGATCGACTCGAACGCTTTGTCCAAATCATGGAAACCCGCCTCAACGCAACCGGTGAGATCGAACCCAAGCCCGCGCCTCAAACCAAGGCCAATTCTGATACACTCGATTCCGATGAGCGATCAAGGACCACATTCGGACCAACCAAGGGAAGCCCTCAGGCCACCGAAGACGAAGCCGGGGGAAGAATCGCCGGAGCTATCGCCAAACGAGCATCTCGACCTAATGCTTGAGCTCTGCAAACCCGAATCCATGGCCCTCATCCGCCGATGGGTCTCCGCGTTGATGCTGGTCCCGAAGGATCAACGCAACGAGATCGTCAAAGCGGTCGAGAAACAGATCGTCACCGACTTCGTAGACTGATCCCCCTGCGATTGCCACCAATACCATCGGGCATACCATCGAGTATGTCTTTCAACCAAACCGCATCCAACACCTTCGCCCGCATCGCCCAGATGCTTGAACTCCTCGGCTCCGACCGCTTCCGCGTCAACGCCGCGAGCAAAGCGTCCCGCGAGCTCAAAGCACAGACCACCGATCTCGAGCCCCTCGCCAAAGCTGAGGATGTCAAAGCCCTTACCGCGCTCGAAGGCATCGGCAAAGGCACCGCGACCAAACTCATCGAGCTCGCCCAGACCGGGACCATCTCCGAACACGAAGAACTCTCCGCCAAAGTCCCCGCCGGCCTCATGGAAGTCCTCTCGATTCCCGGACTCGGTCCCAAAACCGTCAAGCTCATGTGGGACGACCTCAAGATCGAATCCGTCGCGGACCTCAAATCCGAGATCGACAAAGGCACCGTCGCCAAGCTCCCACGCATGGGCGCCAAAACCATCGAGAACATCGTCGCCGCGATGGAGTTCATGGAAAGCTCAGGAGACCGCCTCCACCTCGGTCTCGCATACCCCATCGCACAGTCCATCGTTCAGCACATGCGCGAAATCCCAGGCACCCAACGCGTCCAGTACGCCGGATCGCTCCGCCGCGGCGAAGAAACCATCGGCGACATCGACATCCTCATCGCCACCACCGATCCCGACGCCGCCAAAGAATCCTTCACCACCATGCCGGGAGTCACCCGCGTCCTCGCCTCAGGCGACACCAAATCCTCCGTCCGCTTCGCGCTCTCATCGGCAAACGAACGCTTCAAAGACCTCTCCACACCTGCAGAGATCCAGATCGACCTCCGCATCGTCCCCGAAGAATCATGGGGCGCAGCCCTCGCATACTTCACCGGCTCCAAAGACCACAATGTCGCGCTCCGCAAACTCGCCATCAAGCAAGGCATGACCCTCAACGAGTACGGCCTCTTCAAAAACAGCGACGACCGCGGAGACCCCATCGCGTGCCACACCGAAGAAGCGATCTACCTCGCCCTCGGGATCGCCTTCGTCCCACCAACCCTCCGACAAGACCGGGGCGAAATCCAACTCGAAGAACTCCCCCACCTCATCGAACTCGCGGACATCAAAGCCGACCTCCACACCCACACGACTGATTCGGATGGCAAGCTCTCCCTCCAAGAATCCGCAACCCTCGCAAAGGAGCGTGGCTTCCACACCCTCGCCATCACCGACCACTCCCAATCCTCCGCAATCGCCAATGGACTCAAACCCGACCGACTCCGCAAACAAATCAAATACATCCACGAATTCAACGACTCCTTCGAAGGACTCACCATCCTGGCAGGGTCCGAAGTGGACATCCTCGTCGATGGATCACTCGACTACGACGACGACCTCTTGAGCGCACTCGACATCGTCGTCGCGTCGCCCCACGCCGGACTCCGCGCCAAACCCAAGCAAGCGACCAAGCGATTACTCAAAGCAATCTGTCACCCAAGCGTCCACATCATCGGCCACCCCACCGGACGACTCATCCAGCGCCGAGCGGGATTAGAACCGGACATGAACGAACTCATCGCGGCCGCGATCGAGCATGATGTCGCGCTGGAAATCAACGCCCACTGGATGCGCCTCGACCTCCGCGACACCCATGTCCGCGCCGCCGTGGAAGCGGGCTGCAAGATCGCGATCAACTGCGATGTCCACCACGCCAACGACTACAACAACCTCATCTTCGGCATCCTCACCGGACAACGAGGCTGGCTCACCCCCGACCTCTGCATCAACACCTGGGACCACGACAAACTGCACGCTTGGCTCAGATCCAAGCGGTCCTGACATGATGTCGGCAATCTCTGCGTGATGAAGTTCCCGCAAAGAACAAATTCGCACACCGCCCCTGCACAACAGAACAAACACGCTATTTCACTGACACACAAAGACTTGTGCTCTATCGCCATTGTTAAAATAGGCAATGTAGAGCATAAATCGCTGTTTGCGTCCTTCCTCTCCGGAGTGTAGTTTCAAGAGGCCGTTCTTCTACGGCTTGATACAACTCACCACATCTCGGAAGGACTCAATCATGTTCACAGCTCGGTATTGGTCACTCGGTGCAACTTCGATTGCGATGGTATGTGCAGCACAAGCTACTGCAGCACCAAGCTGGATGGGCGTGTACGGATCGTACGATCGACACGATGGAAGCAACCCCGGAACATACACCGTTTTGATGAATCAAGACTATTACGGCCTCCACGCTGAAGTCGGAATCCGAATCAATGGAGGGACCCTATCAACCGAGTCCATGACCTACGCCGGGAACGACTCTGGAAACTCCGTGTGGACATACACACCCGCGGCATCAATCCCCCCCGGAAGCAGCATCGAATACTACTTCCACGGCTTCGACGACTGGGGCGCCAACATCTGGGACAACAACGGCGCTTCAAACTATACCTACACCTCAGCGCTCATCGCATCAGCAAAGTCCGGACTCGGCGCATGGGTGGATTCGGGGGACACCTCCTTCCGGGTATGGGCACCCAACGCAACAACTGTTGCCGTCGCTGGATCATTCAACTCGTGGAGCACATCTGCAAATCCGCTCGTTGCTGAAGCCGGTGGAACCTGGTCGGTTGATGTTGCCGGAAATCTCGACACAGAAACCTACAAGTATGTGATCGATGGAACGCTGTGGAAGAATGACCCACGCGCCACCGATGTCACCAACTCGGTCGGAGAGTCCATTATCTCTGCGCCGTCGACCTATTCGTGGAGCAGCTTCACCATGCCGGGTTGGCACGATCTGGTGATCTACGAGATGCACATCGGAACCTACAACGACACCGCTGGAGGCAACCCCGGAACCTGGCAAACCGCAATCAGCAAACTCGATCACCTCGAAGACATGGGCATCAACGCGGTCGAACTCCTCCCCATCGCGGAGTTCGCAGGAGACTGGTCATGGGGTTACAACCCAGCACACCCGTTCGCACCCGAAAGCATCTATGGCGACCCAGACGACCTCAGAGACTTCGTCGATGAATGCCACCAGCGCGGAATCGCGGTGATCGTGGATGTGGTTTACAACCACCTCGGTCCAAGCGATCTCGACATGTGGCGCTTCGATGGTTCCTCCACCGGATCCTACGGCGGGATCTACTTCTTCCAAGACTGGAGAGCCCCCACCCCTTGGGGAGACACCCGCCCAGACTACGGCCGCGGAGAAGTACGCACCTACCTCAAAGACAACGCAATGTACTGGCTCGAAGAGTTCAACACCGACGGCTTGCGATGGGACTCCACCGTCAACATCCGCACACAAAACAACGGCGGAGGCGGGTCCATCGCCGACGGTTGGTCGCTCATGCAGTACATCAACAACGAAATCGACTCCGCATCCGGATGGAAGATCTCAATCGCCGAAGACTTGCAAAACGATGACTACCTGACAAAAACCACAGGCGCAGGCGGAGCAGGATTCGATTCCCAGTGGGATTCAGACTTTGTACATCCAATCCGGGATGCAATTATCGAAGCGACAGACGCCAACCGCGACATGTACGCCGTCAAAGACGCGATCCAAAAGGTTGACAACGGCGATCGCCTCAAACGAGTCGTATACACCGAGAGCCACGATGAAGTCGCCAACGGCAGCGCCCGTGTCCCAGAAGAAATCTGGCCGGGCAACGCGAGCAGTTGGTTCTCCAAAAAGCGTTCAACCCTCGGAGCCGCGATCGTCTTCACAAGCCCGGGCATCCCAATGATCTTCCAAGGACAAGAGTTCCTCGAAGACGGGTACTTCCAAGACACCGACCCACTCGATTTCGCCAAAGCAACAACAAACTCAGGAATCGTGGACCTGTACACAGACCTGATCGGGCTCCGTAAAAACAGTGGAAGCAAAACCGCAGGACTCCGCGGAAACGGCGTCAATGTCCACCATGTCAATAACACCAACAAACTCGTCGCCTACCACCGTTGGGACAGCGGCGGAAGCGGAGACGATGTCATCATCGTCGCCAACTTCTCAAGCACGAGCTACTCCAGCTACAACATCGGTTTCCCATCCAGCGGCACATGGAAAGTCCGCTTCAACTCTGATTGGAGCGGCTACGACAGCGGATTCGGAAACTACTACTCCTACGACACCACCGCAAGCTGGGGCGCCAAAGACGGCATGTCCTACAACGCAAATGTCGGAATCGGTCCATACTCGGTCATCATTCTCTCGAAGGATTGAGAACAACTCAGCAAAACTTCAAACGCCCGCCACAACGATGTGCCGGGCGTTTTTCATTGCTGCCGACTCGAATGCCCATTGAATCGCCAACACGGCTGGCCGATCCCCCGACCTCTGCATCAACACCCGGGACCACGACAAACTGCACGCGTGGCTCAAATCTAAACGGTAAACCATGACGCCGTGGCACAGGCGTCCCGCCTGTGTTCTTCCACCCATTGCCCGAAAAGTCATCACAGGCGGGACGCCTGTGCCACCCAAGACAATCGCCTACCATCCCCCGGCTGCGGTCACGGCCCTGAACATCACACCATTCGCGAGCGATCGCGGGAGTTCTGCATGTTCGATCGAGTCTCAGACAGTTTCAACAACGCCTTCAAAAAACTCAGCGGCAACGCCGCCATCACCCAGTCCAATGTCAAAGAAGCCATGGACGAGGTCCGCTCCGCGCTCCTCGAAGCGGATGTCCACTACGAAGTCGCCGACGAGTTCTGCAAAAAGATCATGACCGACGCCGTGGGTCAGCAGGTCACCAAGTCGCTCAAACCAAGCCAAGAGATGATCGGCATCGTCCACAAACGACTCATCGAACTCTTCGGTGGAGACCCAAACGCCGAGCAACAGCCCACCCCTCCCGGAATCATGAAACTCTCCCCCGGCCCAACCATCATCATGATGTGCGGCCTCCAAGGTTCCGGAAAGACCACCACCTGCGGCAAGCTCGCAGGAGTCCTCAAAAAACAAGGCCGCTCCGTCATGCTCGCCGCCGCGGACCTCCAAAGACCCGCTGCGATTGAACAGCTCGAAACCGTCGCACACCAAGCCAACACCGAACTCCCAGGTGGTTCACAAGTCCACTTCTACGGCGAACACGACAAAACCGCAGAGTACGGCAAAGCCGTCGGAGTCGCCGTCAAAGTCTGCCAAAACGCACTCAAAGAAGCACGGGCAAAGGGCGTCGATGTCCTCATCCTCGACACCGCCGGACGACTCCATGTCAATGACGAACTCATGGGCGAACTCAAATCCGTCCGCTCCATGCTCTCCCCCCACCACATCTTCCTCGTCGTCGATGCGATGACCGGACAAGACGCGGTCAACTCCGCAAAAGCATTCCACACACAGCTCGAAGTCGACGGCGTCATCCTCACCAAGTTCGACTCCGACACCAGAGGCGGCGCGGCGCTCTCCGTCAAACAAGTCACCGGCGCCCCGATCCGCTATATCGGTGTCGGCGAAAAACTCGACGCCCTCGAACCCTTCCACCCCGAACGCATGGCCGGTCGAATCCTCGGCATGGGCGATGTCGTCTCCCTCGTTGAAAAAGCACAACAAGAAGTCTCCGAAGACGACGCCAAAGCGCTCGAAGCCAAGATGGCCAAAGGCCAGCTCGACATGGACGACTTCCTCAAACAAATGAAAATGATGCGCCGCATGGGCTCCATGAAATCACTCATGGGTATGCTCCCAGGCGTCGGCTCGATGATCAAAGACATCGACATCGACGAAAAAGAACTCGACCGCACCGAAGCGATGATCCAATCCATGACCAAAGCGGAACGAAAGAAACCCGACATCGTCACCCACAAACGCAAACAACGAATCGCCTCCGGCTCAGGCACCGATTCAAACCAAGTCGGCAAACTCACCAAACAGTTCGGCATGCTCTCCAAAATGATGAAGTCCATGGGAGGCATGGGCGCGGGTGGCAAAGCCGCACTCGCTCAACAACTCGGTGGCGGCATGGGCGCAATGGGTGGCATGGGCGGCTTCGCTGGCTTCGGAAAAGGCGGCACCAAAGCCAAATCATCAGGTGTCAAAAAACGAAAACCAAAGAAGCGCCGGTAAACAAAGGACCACACATGCCACGCTCAACCCAATCTTCGACAAACTGGTACACCGCCGACCGCATCGCCGAGATCGCCGAAGCACTCTTCGAACTCGAAGACAAAGACATGGCCGCCCCGCGCGTCGAACACGGATGGTCACGCAAACAAATCCTCGGCCACCTCATCGACTCCGCTTCCGTCAACCACCAACGAATCCTCGAAGCACAAATCACAGGCTCAATCGTCTTCCAAGGTTACAAACACGAGCAATGGGTCCAGCTCCAGAACTACCAAAACGCCGACTGGGAAGAACTCATCACCCTCTGGTGCTCACTCAACATGCACCTCTGCACCATCGCCGAACACATCCCCCCCGACATCCTCGACGCCCTCCACGACATCCACTCCTACCACAAAACCGCATACCGAGAACTCCCCGCCGATAAACCAAGCACGCTTGGGTATCTGATCGAGGATTACTTCGCGCACTTGGAGTATCACCTGCATCAGATTCAGGATGTCTAAAGCAACACATTTCCATTGCATCCGGTATCCGGTTCATGTAAACTCGACGGCACCAATCACTAGATACCATGATGCGCGAGGAGCCGGAATGTTCTCAACGAGCCGTTTTACACTTATCCTACCGATACTCCTCGCATGCCTCGCGGTTCCCACCCACCATTCAAAGGCCGATGGCATCCTCTGCAATCTCAGGTCCGCAATGGGTTCGTATCAATCTCCCAACTTCGACTTCTTTGGGGTTATCGAGATTGAAGGCAACACGGCCTATATTGCCAGCCGCAATTTTAACAGTGGCTGGAAAATTGTAGATATTACCAGCCCATACGCCCCGCAACTACTCGGCTCATTTAATTCGGGAACTATTACAACTGATATTGACATAGCTGGAACAACAGCTTATGTGCTGTTCAATGACACCGGCTTACAAATCTTTGATGTGAGTAATCCAACCGACCCAATCCTACTCGGCGCCTACGAAACCACAAACTCAAATAGAAGTCTACAAGTCGTCGACAACAAGGCTTATATCACAGACAGCATCGGAATGCACATTATTGATGTGAGCAACCCCACCGACCCCGCCCTACTCAGCATCACCGAAACAGATGGCCAAGCATGGGGTGTCACCGTCTCAAACGCCACGGCATACATTGCGGATGGCACAAGAGGCCTTCAAGTGTACGATGTAAGCACACCATCCTCCCCGGAGCTGCTAGGCAACTACCTTTCAAGCGGCGCAAGTCATGTCACAATCAGAAACAACTCCGCGTATTTGTGTACGGGGAGAGACTTCGAAATCTTGAATATTAGCAACCCAAAAAATATCGCATATCGAGGCTCAATCCGCTTGCCTGATACACCAACTCAAGCAGTCGTCGATGGATCCAAAGCGTATATTGCTACTGACAGTGCTGGACTGGTCACGCTCGATGTCTCCAATCCAGAAGCTCCCATTCTCATCGGGATCGATGAAATTCCTGGTCCGATTGACAACTCCTTTGGGTATGCACTGGGAGTACAGGTTATCGACGACATCGCATATGTTGCCGCGAGACAATCAGGTCTTCGGATCTTCGACATGAGCAACCCAACGACTCCACCCTACCTTGGCTCTTTCGATTCAGAAAGCATCTACGAACTCCAGATCATCGGCACAACGGCCTATGCCGCAAATCATGTCGAAGGACTCCAGATCATCGACCTTGCCGACCCCGCCAACCCCGCACTGATCGGTTCGTACAAGCCTACGGACAGCACAAACAGTGTGCAGGTTGTTGGCACGACCGCATACATAGCTGCTCGTACACAAGGCTTCCAGATTGTCGATATCAGCGATCCCACACAACCCGAACTGATTGGGTCAAATGACATCCCAGACTTCGCACAAAGCGTCGCCATCTCTGGAACAACCGCATATGTTGCTGACCACCGGGATGGATTCTACATCTTCGATGTGTCTGACCCGACCGATCCAGTCTTACTCGGATCCAGAGATACACCCGGGATCGCAACCCATCTCACGATTGACGGCACAACGCTGTTTGTCTCAGCCGGTCCAGCGGGTCTACACATCTTGGATGTGAGCGATCCGACCGTTCCAAGACTGCAAACCACTTACGATATAGATGCGAAATCAAAGGCACGAATCGTTGGCACCACCGCATATGTACTGGGCTGGCATACTGGATTACATATTCTTGATGTCACCGATCCATCAGCACCAACCTTGCTAGGCACATACCACCATTGGCCTTGGGAGTGGTTCCCGAGGGACATCACGGTCGTGGGAGACATCGCCTATATAGCAGACCACCAAGAGAGCCCCTCCTTTGAATCAAATGGACTCAAGCTGATCGATGTAAGCAACCCGTACGATCCCACGCTGCTCGCACGACATGACATCCAATACGCAGACTATGTCTATGGAGTCGTTGTGGAGAATGATTCCGCTTATATAGCAATAGCAGACCGAGGAATATACATCGTTGATGTGAGCGATTGCACGCCTTGCCCCGCGGATCTTATCAAAGATGGAGTCCTCGATTTCAACGATGTTGCCAACTTCCTCGTTGCCTATCCAATGAGAAACTACACCGTCGATTTCAATCGAGATGGCTCATACAACTACCTCGATATTTCGGAGTTCCTCCGCGCCTTCGCCGCCGGTTGCCCGTAAGCAGGTTCAGCATCAGTTCTCGATTGGCAGCGGATCAGACGCCCGACCTTCCGCCCAGTCCTTGAACTTGGGCCAGAAGATTTCTTGGATCAGAATCTTCACGCACGCCGCGATCGGGATCGCGATCAGCAATCCGAACACGCCGAACAACGCGCCGCCCGCGAGCGACGCAAACAGAATCGTCGGCGTGTCCATCCCCGTGCTCTTGCCCTGAATCAAAGGCGTCAGCACATAATCATCGAGCGCCTGTCCGACGAAGTACAGAATCGTCGGCGCGCCGACCACCCACCACCACTCGCCACGCATGCCGCTGTACCCCTGCAACCAGAGCAGCGACACCGCGATGGGTACACCAACCAGCGCGAGGTACGGCACGATCGAAAGGAACGCAATCGCAGGCCCAAGAATAAACGCACCGGGTACCCCGATCGCAAAGAACCCAATCGAAAACACAATCGCTTGAATAAACGCAATCGTGAGCCGACCACGGATAAACCCGGAGATCACCGCATCAAACTTGGTCAATAAATCAATCACTCGATCACGGTTTTTATCTGGAAGCAAGCTCGCGCCAAACCCCTTGACCTTCACCCATTCGGTCGCGATGAAGAAGAAGAAAAACGCGGTGACAAATCCCATGAACCCGAGACCAAACACGGCACCAATAAAGGAAAAGAAACGATTCACCATTCCTAACCCAACATCCGCTGCAGTTTTCGCGACTTCATCCTGTTTCACTTCAAGCCAATCGCTGACAGCCACAAGTGACTTTCCGATTGCTGAGTTCTCTTCATCAGCACTCCAGATCGAATCATGAATTGTGAGCCACGCTCCACCAACTTCATTTTCCTCAAGCATGTCGTGCGCGAGATCAATGTTGTCCTCGTCTGTGGCACGCTGGACCACAACAATGTTATTGAACATCTCTTGGCTAAAGTTGATGATCTGGGCAATGCCATACGACGCGCCGATGGTAGAAGGGATGATGACCAGCAATACGACGCCAGCGATGATCCCGGTGACCGAGGTCCGCCGAGCGATGTTGAGTTTCTTCATCGACCACACAATCACAGGCTCAAACAGGTACGCAAACAGCACCGCCAGCAGCAGCGGGACCGTGACGACCGACGCCTTCTGCCCCATCAGGATGAGCGCGAAGATCCCGAGACCGAGCAAGATATCGCGGACGGGCTGCATCTGCCAGAGGTGCAGGCGCGACCACAGCGGGTACGACGACTGGGGGATATCTGAAGTGGATTCGTGGTCGGAAGTCGGAACTTGATCGTTGGCCATAAGGCCAGTATATCAGGGATTATGAGCCGATGGGTTCCGGTGATGGGACTGATCCAGCGGGCGCAACTTCCGGCGATGCGAACTCTTCGTCGAAGTCGTAGACATCTTCGAAGTCTTCGATGGAATCGTCGTCGGTGGTCCGC
>TARA_R110000765_G_scaffold162352_2_pt1 | contig 12492 bp, 18 predicted proteins | sample TARA_R110000765 | Tara Oceans TARA_R110000765 (sample SAMEA4398168) | marine metagenome | biome: Polar Biome; feature: [MES] marine water layer (ENVO:01000295) within the mesopelagic zone...; material: water (ENVO:00002006), including particulate matter (ENVO:01000060) such... | reverse complement strand
GGTTATACCGGTAAGCCGAATGTTGATGCTTGCGAGGATGATAAAGCTAATTGCTGGGAATATAATGTACTTGCCCCTGTCAGAACAGCCGAAGTATTAAACTTATTCAAGATACCTGTAATTCATATTTCAAGCGGATGTATATATCAAGGGCTCGGTAAGTATACGGAAGAAGATGCACCTAATTTTGGCTTATATGATGATGAAAGTAGTTTTTATAGCAAATCAAAGCATGCAGGTGAACTAGCCTTACGAGATATGGACGGATATATTTTCAGAATCAGAATGCCGTTCTGTGATACAACAGCTCATAAAAATATTCTTGTAAAGTATCTCAAATATGATAATATTGTCAGCTTTCATAACAGTCTTACCTGTGTATATGATTTATGTGGCGCTATTGAAGAGTTTGCTGTACGTAGATCGGTTATACCTAGAGGGGTCTATAATGTTATTAACAAAGGAACAGCTAATGCAGTTATGGTTATGACCGCAATGCGTAAACATGGTCTCCAGAATAAGAATTGGGAGGTAGTACCAATCGAACAGCTAGATATTAAAGTAGGTAGATCGAATTGTACATTAGCCGGTGAAAAATTATGGAAGTATTACAGTATGCCACATTTAAGTGATTCACTTGAACGATGTATTGAGAGGTTAACAAAGAAATGGGAATGCGAAAAGGTATAATTTTAGCAGGCGGTAAGGGTTCAAGGCTCTATCCAATGACGCAAGGGGTAAATAAGCAGTTACTATCTGTTTATGATAAGCCTATGATCTACTATCCATTGGCAACGTTGATGAACGCCGCCATCAAGGACATCTTAATCATTAGTAGTTCAGAACAACTACCAAAATTTAAGCAAATGTTTAGAAGTGGTAGTCAGTTAGGTATAAACATCGAATACGCCGTTCAGAGTAAGCCGAGAGGATTAGCAGACGCGTTTATAGTTGGTGAGGAATTCTTAGACGGTGATTCGTGTGCATTGGTACTCGGAGATAATATTTTTTATGGGGATGAGTTCTATAAAGACTTGACATATATCAGTAAGATGAATGATACCTGTGTCTTTGGCTATAGAGTGTCAGATCCATCCGATTATGGAGTAGTAGATTTTATGCGTACTGATGATCCGTACGAGTCAAATGTAAGAGTTTTAGGGATTGAGGAAAAGCCTGACACTCCTAAGAGTAACTACGCAGTACCAGGATTGTATTTTTATGATAATACCGTTGTTGATAGAGCTAAGAATTTACAACCATCAGATAGAGGTGAGTTAGAGATTACAGACCTAAACAATACGTACATTAAGGATGGAAAGCTTAAATTAAAATTAATTAGAGAATCAGCCGCGTGGTTTGATACAGGTAGTCCTGATCAGATGTTTGAAGCATCGATGTTTATTAAATCTATTCAATCAAGAACTGGTCAAATGATCGGGTGCTTAGAGGAAATATCATATAAACAGAAGTTTATTACTAGAGACCAGTTTCATCAATTGGTTGAGTTATGCTTACCTGACGGATGTCAATATAAGCGTTATTTGACAGACAAATATAATATAAATCCATTATGTGCTATATAGTAACAGGAGGCTGCGGATTTATAGGCAGTAATTTCGTCAACATGTTGACGGATACTACTGATAGTAATGTCATTGTATTAGACAACATGACATACGCTGCTGATAAGCATAATATTACCGATCACAAGCGGGTACGAATTATCGAAACTGATATTAGTGATGATACCGGAGTTCTAAGTGATTTACTGCTTCATAATAAGGTATTAGGTATTTTTCACTTCGCTGCCGAGAGTCACGTTGATAATAGTATTAGTAATCCTCGAATATTTGTTGACGCTAATATCGTAGGCACATTTAACTTACTTGATACACTGAGACGGGACGATTGGGACGGTAGATTTGTTCACATATCAACAGATGAAGTGTATGGTGCTTTGTTAGAAGACGGTACATCCTTTCTTGAAGGTAAATTGCTCGAGCCTAATAATGTATATTCAGCTACTAAAGCAGGATCCGACCTATTAGTAAGGGCCTTTAATAAAACATATGATCTCGACGTCGTGACAACTAGGTGTTGTAACAATTACGGACCGAGACAGCATAAAGAAAAGCTATTACCGAAAGTAATCAGCAATGCCTTATCAGATGTCAAGATACCAGTGTACGGTAGAGGGGATAATGTTCGAGAATGGATATACGTTGAAGATCATTGTCGCGCTATTTGGGAGATATTTACGTTAGGACAATCTGCAGAGATATATAATATTGGATCTGGTATGGAGATTACCAATCTTGAGCTAATAAAGAAGGTGTTGTCTGGATTAGGTAAATCATACAGCTTAATTAAGCATGTAACTGATCGACTCGGACATGATTTTAGATATTCTATAGATAATAGGAAATTTATGGACTTAGTAGGGGATTTTGAATTTACAGATTTTGATAAAGGTCTTAAACGAACTGTGGAATGGTATAGTTAACGCTATTACATCATCTGAGCTTCGCGAGGGCGATGCTTATGCGTGTAATACCGGTGATTTCGTAGGTGAATTTTTTATATATATGGGAGATTCAGACGCTGATCATATATTCTTATCACTACCGAAGATGGAGGAGCGAAAAGTTCCTTTCGACAAGTTTGAATTTGCTGTAAAGGAACGGTTTATTGAAAAGGTTGAGAATTTACCTAGAGACGTATACACGGTTTGTAGGGATCAACATATAAAAAGTCAGAATTCTGAATAAATAACTAAAATGGACAATGTCACATCAAAGAAGGTCCAGTCTCCATGGACAGGAAGCTGGAGTACACCTAAAATAAAGGTTCGCAATTATGGTACTGAGATTATTACCGAAGCTTGGTGGTATTGCCCAGATACCGGTCAGTTTATTACAAAGGGAATTGTTAAAAGAGTGAACAGTACGATTCCTGGTCATAAACCAAGCTTGTAGTTCCTGGTTTATGTGTATATAATATATGCGTGGCTATTCCTGAAGAGTACGCAGTTCAAAAGTTCCATCAATTAGCTGGATACGCTAAAAGAAGAGGGTATGGTAATGTACTTGAGGGTGGATGCCCTATTTGCCGTGAGGGTTCCAGTTGGGGTAGGAAGCGTCGATTATATTTCATGGTGAATGACAGCCATATATACTGTCATAATTGCGGATGGACTGGAAATCCTGTTTCATTTATACAAACCGTTGAAAATTTATCGTATAAACAAATTTTACACGAAGCTAGTGAGTATGATATCCTTCCAGTTGATGTAGCTCAGGAAAAACAACAATTTGTACGTACATCAGAGGCCGAATTACTGCCAAAAGACAGTATTAATATGCTGGATCCTGTACAGAGAGAGTACTATTCTAAGGATAAAATGTTTAACCTTGTGATGGACTTTACTAATAGGAGAGACCTGCTTAGAGCGAGTAATAGACCTAAGACGCTATATGTCAGCTTAAGTGATTACATTCATAAAAACCGATTAATTATTCCGTTCTATGATAATAAGCAGGTTATATTTTATCAGTCTCGTTCCGTGATAGATTCGGACAAAGATCGTCCGAAATACCTATCTAAAGTAGGAGCTGATAAGTCTATCTTTAATATCGACAATATAGATATCAATTTGGATAAAATCTTTATATTCGAAGGGCCTATTGATGCTTGTTTTTGTAAAAACGGCGTGGCTGTTGCAGGTATTCAAGAAAACAGTAAGAGTTCACTTAATGAGAAGCAGAAACACCAGTTAGCCAAGTATAATTTCTTTGATAAGGTTTGGGCCCTGGATTCTCAGTGGCAAGATAGAGCAGCTAAACTAAAAACCGAAAAGCTTATTGAGCAAGATGAGAAAGTATTTATTTGGCCGGAGAAATACGGTAGAAAATTTAAAGATTTTAATGATATGGCTTTAGCTCTCGATATAAACGAAATCCCGTATAAGTTTATATTAGATAACACATATACGGGATTAAAAGCTAAGTTATTATTAACTAAGTGCTAGATGAGTCCTTGGTTACGTAATCTAACATGGTTTTTAGCGCTGCCTTGATTACCTTTATATCCACCTTCTTTATATATTACATTACCAGCGCTAAGGTGCTGATCAAACCCAGGAGTAATTGTTATATTAGACTCTTCACCGGTAGTATCGGTTGCATATGTACGACCTGTACTTTGTGTTATTGCAGTTATTTCATATAGTGTAGAAGCACTACCTGTAACATAAAATGAATCTCCTACTACCCAGTTAGGATGACCAACACCGTCGCCATCAGTTAGTTCGAAGGATGACAGTTTGACTGTCGTGGAGTTATCGATATGATCTCCAGAAAGACCTGCTGTTATTACATCAGTTCCCTGAAGAGTATCATTAAAATTATTTGTCCAATTTACTGCCATAGCGTAATTATTTATTCTCTATTGTTTTAAAAAGTGTTATTCATCTGAAGAAAGTATGTATCCCTTAAGGGACTCTATTAACCCGCTTAGATCCTGTGCAATGCGTGAAATTTTCTTAGTTTCACTCCTACTAATATCAGCAAATAGAGTATCACAGTCAGCACCGTTTAATTTTTTCTGTAACGATTCAGTTTCCATACCGTTTAGATACTCATTAAATTCAGAAATCTTCGCTACCCAATCCTGTAACTCCGACTTCATTCTATCTGATTCTGCACGTTTATAGTCACCGACCGGGGACGGAGCCACATCACTAACAGCGTCTATTGTTTGACTATCCGGTGACGCGCTATCATCTGGTAAACCAACAGGTACCCCGGCGCTATCATCTACCGGAGGTGCTGGTATCTCTTCTTCTAATACTAGCTTAAATTTGTTTGCGAAAATATCACTCATAATCTTAATTATTTATTGCTTTAATAGTCCTTTTCAGGAATAAATACTTGTGAATGTCAACTAAGAAGACAGAAATATTATTCGAAGACCTTACAGCTATGGCTGATAAGTGGACATCTGCGATGTCTGGTAAGGAATTTTCACAAAACTACATGACCTTATTAGACTTGCTTAACGGGCAAGGCGCGGATGATCAACATCCGAATAACGTTAGAGCTAAGGGTCCAGATGTTCACGGATCACAAACATTTCTTCAAATGTTAGGCGACATTATGATTAACGCCGATGACTTTCACCGTGCCGTTAAAAAGGTTACAACATCACCTGTTATTGAGGACAACAAGGAAGCTCAAATACAACTTATTAAGATGCTAAAAAAAGCAAGAATGATTAAAAGATTAGTCATGTCTATTAGCGATGATATTGAAAAGTTTCAAGTTGATGTTCCTGGTGACTGACTATAATATTATAGTGTGATACAGTCTATATTAAAATCCTTTACAATCACGTTGACTATCAGTGCGTTGATATCGAGCGCACTATATACCTTTGGGTTTGAATTTGTAAAAACATTCTTTCTAGTTACAGCAATCCAGATAGGTGCCTGGCATCTATTGTCCTATGTCTTGGAGTGGCTCAGTAATATGAAAATGAAGGATATTCAATTGCGTATGATACAAGAAATGAGTAAACAAGGAGTGTCCGTTCCCTGTGCACATTGTAAGTGTGAAAATTTTATCCCTGTCACTTTTCATGAAGATAATGATTTTGAATGTACAGATTGCAAAAAGATGAACGGTGTATATGTTGAAATAGAGTCAGCTACAAAGTCTGAACCATTGGACAAATCTAAAATAACTATTAATAATGCTGGACAAGAATAAATTAGATAAACACTTTACTGATGTTCAATGTTCTTCTGTGCCTCCAGAGGGCGCCATAAAGCCTGAGTATCACTTTGATCAAATACACGAGGAAATAGATAAACTAATTAAACATCTCGGTGTAAACATCCACGACAGCTATAAAGCCGGTAGTGTATCATGTAGAAACATGAAGGCTAAGAGAGCGTCCAGTATATTGACAGTAATGCACGTAGCGTACTTTGAGATGATAAGAGAAAGCGTAGCGTCTTCCGAAATGACTGAAGAGGAAAAAAGTTCAAAGAGAATTCAAATCACTCGAATTGAGCAAGCGTTTCAAGCATTGAACACTCTTTCAACGGATCTTGAGAAAAAGCTTGACATTAATTCGGTACTATTTAGAATGTATGGTAGCTTGAATGAATTAATCAAGTGTACAGTAGAAAAGTTATGAACATTCACAAAGTATTAAAAATTGACGTAGACGAGGAAATCGATCTAAAAGCCGAACAAATGACAATTTATACAGCCGCAAGATGGCTGGCATTGATCAGAGGTATCGAGATGATCAATGATAAAGCTCGTCAGTTAAAAATAAACCTAGACCGAGATAAGACCTGGGTTAAGCCCTTGGCCTTGCAACGATTTATCAATGAGGATACTCCAGCATGTATTGCTGAAGTGAAAACTCTTTGGGATAAGGAGAATTAAAGGTGCACTATTGGATTGGAACGAGATTTGCAATACCTGAGAATGCAGTACGTACCGGTCCCGTATCTGTAGGTGATCAAACGAAGATAAAAAACAAATCCCCGTTTAAGTCCAATGTTCAGTACATGATATATTATATTAGACCTGACAAGAACGGGTTTGTATATCACTTCAAAGAAGAAGCATCAGGCGAGGACTTATATCTCACGTTCCCATCAACTAATGATGCTGATAAGGTAATCGCTAATGCTTTGAAGGAACAACTACCAGATTATTCAGCATTCCATAATCGGTTTCGAGGTTAATCTTATCCGTAATCACCGTAAACATCATCATCATTTCCAAATGAGTCATAGTCGAATACGGATGAAGAAGCTTCATCAGCATTTCCTGTGTAAGTCTTAGTAGGCGTTTGAGGATTATCACCACCTGACAATCTACCAGCGAACGAATCGTCATAAACTTGATTACTCTGCTTCTCCGCTGTAAGTCCGGGTCTGAATGTATAGTCAAGGCGCCTTGCTTTCAGTATCCAACAATAGTGACCCATAAGTGGATTAATTTGACTCACTTCTTGATCTAATCTCTGAGTAATTTCAAACGACTTACCTGCCCTACCACCGGGTCTATCGTCTCCATATTCAGTTAAAGTGAATACATCACCTGATTTAGGTTCCGGTCTATCATGAGGAACTGTTGCTGATAGAGCAGATAATGAATGATAAAATCCTGATATAGTCACGAACGCTGTAACTTCATCATCGGCTTGAAGACCAAACTTACTCAAGAATAATGATTGTTCTGTTAGATCAACATACATTAATAGATTAACACCTGATAGATACCCTGCAGTTGTATTTTCACCGTAAATCGCATCTTGAGCCGATAATTTGAAATTATATGTATAGTAGTCAACGGATTGACCATATAAATTAATTTGTTCCTGAAAATAACAATAGTAATTGAGTCGGTCTTGAGTAGTCCAAGACTTGTCTATGAATCTAAAATTGCCCGTTGAATTATATTGTGGCATGTTTAAGCTCTTTCAATGTAAAATAAATTTTTACCGTCATCATAAAAGATTTTAATTTCGGTTCTGTTCAATTGCTTAGGTGTTTCTAGTGACGGTGGATTAACAAATAGGTCCGGGACATAATGCTTTTGTATATACTTAGCATCAGACAGATTACATGTAAATTTTCCAGGTTGTGTCTTTAGTACCTCTATCTTCTTGTTCAAACTACCATCTACACGGTGAACATCAGATATAAATTTTTGTGTTTTCCTGTTCAACCCTCTCAATCCGTGACCTAAATGAAATTTAGTATTTGGATCCACCTTATTATACTTCTTAGTCTCGTGACCCTTAGTATCCATCTTAGGTAATTTGTCACTTAGCTTTGTAGCCACATCAAATAGGTCTTCATCTATGGTTACTTGTTCACTATATATCTTATCATACGATATACTGATTATATCAATGAGATCACCTATTGAACCCTCATTTCTCAACGTTTTGAATGCTAAATTCTCAACAGCAAACTCACCGTGCTTCTTAAGACCAGCACGTCTCATATTACCTATCTTCGTTTTTAGTGCTTTTGCTTTATTATATAGCAATTTAGCTTGTGAGGGTGTAATATCCGATGTTATTAGCTCTTTCAATCGACTGACCGTATCTGCTATACCTATAGCTTTTTTCGATACATCACTTTCATCAATTTCTGGCGGGTTATACTTAGGCTCTCTAATCCATACATCGTCTAGAAGCGAATATAAGCCTGACGCAATGTGTGGTTCATTGGTATCCTGGTAATATAACTCAACTTCATGCTTTCTTAGTATAACACTATGCCGTAAGTTCCATATAAATCGTTTTCCGTCCAATACACCTTTAACAAGATCGGTATCTTCGTTTACTTTAGAGAAATCGAGGAGTATGTGTACATCCAGATCAGAATACTTTGTATAATTAAAGTTTGCTAGTGAACCTGTTAGCTGAATGTCATCAATCAGTGGTTTGAGGTCATCACTTACGAAGTCATCTACTATCTTTAGAAGTTTATTGCGTATATCACCATCAAATTCCGCTTTTCTCCAAAATTTCCCGTTTAATTGGGAATTGTAAAAGCGAGTTTCTACTAATAATTCATATACGTCGTCAAATAACATGCTTATCAATATTTATAGTAATAAGCAAAAAAGCCCCGCATGCGAGGCTTGAATAATGGGTTATTTTAATTGTATCGTTTACTTATCCTTAGCTTTACCGACGTTTAATGCCAACAGATCAATAACCTTGTAAATTTTACCTACAATATTGTCATCTTTGGGCGTAGGGGTCAGCGCAGCAATAGCAGATGCAAGAGCAACGACTCCTGTGATAATACCAATCAACGCTTCTTTATGTTCTAATATCCAACTCATGTAACTATTTAGTCTACACGAGGGTGAAATATTAGGTACCTGAGTTATAGACTATTAACTACTAGCCGAGTTATTGTGACAGTGGCCCAGCCATTAGCACCAGAGGCTCCTGGACTTGGCGTGTCTGGCGCGGCTGGTAGCCAATCACCTGCACCACCTCCACCAGCAGCGGGGAAATACCCGGGTGTTGGAGCGCGGAATCCGGAACCACCAAATCCACCTGAAGTTCCTATATTATTTGTCTGAGATCCGTGACCTGATAAGGCAGCACCCCAACCACCCTTACCGACAGTGTGGTGACTGTACTGTTCATCCATTATTGCCTTGTCAGCTGCATTAAAAGCTCCATCCGCACTCAAATAGAATTCTACTTGGGCCCCCATACCGTAAAAGCCTATATCATATGTATACATAGGTCGACCCTGGAACGCCGGTATAAATTCACCGTCAGTTGCTCCAACGGCGTCTCGCCCTCCACCCGCTGCTGCAGTTATAGCACCTACAACAACATATGTATCTTTACTTGGTCTTATTACTTGGTTATCCCACTCTGACTGCAAACTGCTTACACTAGCGTTTAGACCACCACCGACATTAATATCTATACCTGTAATACCAACTAAGTCTTTTGTATAAAATGTTTTCTTAATGTATGATCCACCACCACCACCATGCTTACCAAAGGCGTGGATACCATCAGGTCTCGATGAACCGCTACCGCCCGCTCCGTATAATTCAACGACCATTTCACCTATCATAACATGCGGATCAACATCTGGATGATACGCTGGAGTAAAATCTTCTGAAGATAGTGATAGAACTATATTACCAGGCTCAGTAAACTCCCATACTATATTATTACTCAGTTTTTGATTATATGTGGTAGTACCTTCAGAATACACGTCAGGATCCTCCTGCGAAATGGATTCCGGGTTTAATTTTGATATAATAAATGTTTCTCTCTCTATCTGATTACCTGATCTTAGGTCATATACAATATATCGATGTGTCATATAATTATATGACTCTTTAACAACTCCATACTCCTTATCACTCTTAACAATTGAGTATAGTCGCAACTTATATCCAACCACCTCCGCAGACTCAAGATTTCCAATATAATTGAACACTCTCTTATCACCGGTATCTTTATTAGTAACAGTTACACCTCTTGTCTCAATATGTGTTTTGATATCATATTTCGATCCTTCGGTATAGAACTCTCGCTTAGGCTCTGACTTCAATAGTATAGAATATTCATTGAGTAATTCTTCTTCACGCTTATTGATCAGTACGTTGAGCTCACTAAGTTGTTGTCTTTCACTGTCTTCAACGCTATCTAGATATTCCTTATACTGTCTAGCTGAGTCAGCTAGCTGACGATCCTTCTTCTCAATCCTGCTCTGTTTCTCTTCTTGCAATAATAACAATTTAGTAGCTTGTTCATCATCACGCTCTTCTTGAAGTTGAAACATTTGAAGATATTGATCTGTATCCTTCTTCTCAGTAATAACTGTGGGGGTACTTGTAGATGGCTTGATGTAATCTAAAACATTAAAATCATCCTGTACACTCTTAGGTACGCTAGGCTTAGCCTTATTCCTCTTAACCTTCTCTACATATTCTTTATGTACAGCTTGTTTATGTGTTTGTTTGTGAAATGTCTGGAGAAATTTAGATGTATCTGATACCTTAACCTCAGTAGACTTGTTGTAATTAGTGATTAGGTTTTTCTTCCTCTGACGCTCTTCTCTGAGGATCTGCGGATCAGGCGGCGGCGGTGGGCGGTATATAAAGATAGGGGTACCGTCGCTTAGCTTACCGTATGGTTCATAATTTTCATCGTCCGGCTGACCGATATGAAGCTGATCCATTTATATTATTTAGCTTCTAGCAACCCGTTTAATATATTTTCGAAATCAGAATATGGTATATCTGAATATTGCAGGTTCATAGGAAGCTCACCTTTATACTTACGCTGTTCAATATTTCGGTTATCTAACAGTCCGCCACCCATGAGACTAGCTACAGCACTTAAAGAATATGCTGTAGCTCTCTGCATTGCAGAGAATGAGCTAGTACTATGTACTACTTTCTCATAAACCCTCGTCATATCACCGTATATGACCTCAGAACGAAGGATGACAAGGTCAGGATCACTCTTATCACCTGTACATCCAACTTCAAAAATGCGCTTCATGGTATTATCATCTAATTTGCATTTTCGAGTTAGAAATTCAATCATTTTAATGTGGCCTGGGTATCTAAATGTTCGGTAGGAGCAGTTCTTTACTCCTCGTTTCTTCATACGATTCAGTGTATGTGAGGCTCCACCCGAAGTATAAAAAGCTTCCAGTTCATCTAACTGAGTATTAACTGTCTGTAGCCCAGACATTCCCAGAACAGTAACAAGTTTACCATTTTTAAGTATTAGACAGTCATCAACATATTCATTTAATAAACCATCTACAGACCAAGTAACGAGATAGTTCAGTGGATTGTTTTTCAAGACAGGTAGACCACCAACATACATCTTAATGTCATCAACTTTATGTAGACCAGAGATTAGATGCTCTGCAATAATATTAATCCATCCTGGAGCTAATCCTAGATCAGTAAATACAGGTTTAGTCGCCTTATCTCGAGCGTATGAATTAATTTTTTCAGATACATCAACTCTACCACCTAAGTCACAGTATCTAATATTATTATCAATGCATACCTTAGCAACAGACCATAATTGATGGTACGGGAGACTGCTTATTACAACATCTGGTTTAACTTTCAGTATTAGGTCTTTTATATCCTTTGACGTTTTAAGCAAGGTAAATTCAGCATTTGGTACAAGACCTCTTAGTCGATATTCATTAGGCATCTTGTCGGCACAGTGTACCTTGTATCCTAATGTGTGCATTGCGTAAGCAATAGTTGTTCCCATTCTACCTAAACCAAATATTATAGTCTTCATTATTCTCTCCACGCTATATTAATTAAATTATCTCCAAAAAATTTTTTCGTAAAATTGACAGCATCCATTACGTCAAACTTCTTACAGGTATAAATGTCAATTGAAAAGAACTTTGGTGTTCTATCGTCCCATCCATATATGTGCATACCGCTTTCTATCCAGTGCATATATGCACACCAGCCGTACTTTTCGTTGTAATTACATACCGGTGTAGTTACTGTGGTCATGTTAAGTACTTTTGAGATCTGATTACAGTATTGCGACATACCTTCAGGCAAAAATACATTGTTGAGTGTACCCTCAATGACTAATCTTTGTCTACATATATCTGGTGCTAAATCTTCCCAACTCATTTTTTCATTCCTTGCGGGAAGGCGAGTTCTTCGCCATGGTTAACTGTCCAGGAAACCGTATGTGTTACCGCTTCCCACATTTTAGCTGCAGTCGGAAAGCCATTGCCGCTCTTCTTTACTCCTCCAAACGACAAATGACTTTCCGCTGCAATGGATCCCCCGTTATGGTATATCATACCCGCATCACAATTATCTCTACAGTAACGAGCTGTTCGATAATTGTTAGTTAATATACCTACTGCCAACCCAAATTCTGTATCATTGTAAATTCTAACACCCTCTTCAA
>TARA_R110000765_G_scaffold58233_7_pt1 | contig 12535 bp, 18 predicted proteins | sample TARA_R110000765 | Tara Oceans TARA_R110000765 (sample SAMEA4398168) | marine metagenome | biome: Polar Biome; feature: [MES] marine water layer (ENVO:01000295) within the mesopelagic zone...; material: water (ENVO:00002006), including particulate matter (ENVO:01000060) such as...... | reverse complement strand
ATTTTAAGTCTACTGCTACTGTGTCTACCAATTCCACCACTCTCGCATAAACATAATATAACAAATAATTTACTATTTGTCAACCATTTTCTCTCCTTTATTTTTCATATTATTATCTTACAGTATTTCAGACAATAAGTTAAACTATTTGATATTCTATATTTCCACGGGAAGCGTTAAACCATCTTGGAATTTTTGCTTTTGGGTATCTTATGCGGGGCTTGCTGGCATAAAAAGAGCGATAGGACTCGACAATACTGCCTGTTCTATGTTCAGGAGGCATACATAACGGTAAAGTTGTCTTTTCTTGGAGAGGGAAGATCGCGGGATCATATAAACTCAAGCATTTCTCCAGAACGGCAGTGCATTTGTGTATTTTATTAAATCGTGAATGATATTCCTCAATCATAGCCAGCGTGTGTACAACTAATGCCTCAAAATTAGCAGATGACGCTCGAACCCACTTTGTTGATGGGTGATTCCTGTGTGTTGAACGATATGGTGTCACCTGCTCTCCATAAAGTTCGTTAAGTGTGGTGCACAGCATTTGACAAGATTCAAGTATCATCTTTACAACTCTATAATTATCAAGTGACTTTGCGGACTTAACCCAGTCGATTTCATTAGTTTCAGGATTACCTTCAATCGCAAATATATTCATTTAAACACCTCATTTTATTCGGAGCCTCCTATAGGACTCGAACCTACGACCTGCTGATTACAAATCAACTGCTCTACCAACTGAGCTAAAGAGGCATATGGTACCCTCTATTGGATTCGAACCAATGACCTACGGATTAGAAGTCCGTTGCTCTATCCAACTGAGCTAAGAGGGCATAAACACATTATACCCCAAGCATACATAAATGTCAACCTTTTATTTTCTTTTCCTAACAGATAGAGTGACAAGAAACCAACCATCATCTTCTTTTGTTATCTTTGGAAGTGCTGCAAATTCGGAAGACATATCAGCAGACATTTCAAGTATTTGTTTAACTTCTATAAATGCTTGCTGATAAGTTTTAAATTTTGCTATTTCCATCACGTCACTCTCATTGATATTCGACACAACCACACCCTCCACAATTTTCATTTTCACATATTTTACCTAGATATAAGCCCTTTAGGGTCTTCCAAGTATCTTTATACCCTTTTACATTGTGGGTATTAAATCGGTCTTTCTTACTAATTGCCATTGCAAGAGAATGGTCATTCCCACCCGGTTGTTGTTTATCTCCGAAAAAAACATACCTATTATAATTTAAATCTTTTAAGATTTGAGATTTGTCTTTGCCTTTAGGATATATATCAATGCTTATTTGACCACCAACAGTGGCTTCGATATCAGGGAACATACTCTCTATTTGACGTGCTAATGCTTCTCTCTCTTTAGCGGTGAAATCCCATTTATAATACTTAAGTCTTTCTTCGTCCGGGGCGTTTCTTCCAACAACTGAAAAGTTTAACATTCCCGATCTATGCTCAATATGATTGCCGTACCTTTTCTGATATTCGCTTTTATTATTGATGTGATCATTCAACATCAGAACTAGTTCTCCCGGAGGTTCAAAATTGTTTTTATAGAATATATTATCCTTAACATAGTATTCATTGCCACAACTCGCATACACACCTTTAACTCCATGCAAGATACCTTCTGGTAATTGCTCTCTTAGTTTTGACATGTCTGAACCAGAAGCGAGATATACTTCTTTTCCTGTGATCCATTCTTCAAAAAACTTACAGAATTCTGGTGTTATACTTTTTCTGGCAGGGGTTAGGGTACCATCTACATCAAATATAAAAACAATGTCCCTTGGTACTGGATTATCTAAGTTCCAACTCATTTTTAGTCTTTCTTAGTCCTGGATTTTACAACAAAACGTCCACCCTCTCTTTTCTTTACCTTAACCTCTTTAGAAGGATCTGAAAGAATTTCTAATCGATGAACGTCTGCCTCTTCATATGTTGCAAAAGGGCGGCTATTCTTCCAAGGCTTTCCCTGCTTCACATCTTCACTCATACATAACTCCGTAAAATTATATTATTTTTAAGTGTCAAAAGTCCAACCTCCTTCTGACAATACCACCCGTAGGATACCGATTCGTATTAATATATTAGTCTTCATTATCTTCAAAATACGTTTTAATTTGGTATCTTCTTATTAAATAGTTGTACTGGGATATGGTAATTCCTAAAAACCTAGCGGCGTCAGCCTTAGATTTTGAGGCTGCATATGCATATTTCAATATTGAATCGTTCACTATACTTTTCATTGACTTCCATAATGGAATTCCATATAATTTACCATCAACTAAGTTACAAGCAGACTCTAACTTAAGACCAATGATCTCTTCTAAAGTTAAAGAATTAAAAGTAAACAAAAAGTTAGAATCAATTTTGTTTTCTTTAATTAATTTGCTATTAAGTGAATAATGTTTTTTATTGTTTTCTTTCATAAAATTAATAACTTATTTTTTAATAAATTAGATGTTATCATATATTTTTGATTTTGTAAAGCTATCTTCTGAATATCATAACTTGATAACTACTATTAGTTGGTATCACTTTTATTGTAATCGATTTGAATTCATATCTTCTAGATTTAAAAACAATTTCAAAAACCCCATTATGCAATTCACGGAGGTTTCCAGCATAATATTCTTCTTCATATATTCTTGAAGTTTGACCATTAATATACCAGAGAACTTGTTTCATTGTGTTATGATCAGATATATGAACAAAGTAATTAACTGTATTACTTCCGTTATTTACTGCTTCTACAGGAACATCGTTACCAAAAACATTATATAAGAACATTAGATCCCTTTCAGTTCTTTGTGTATGTAACGGTCCCCTTCCATTTCTATTACGCCTATAACCTAGGTCACCTAACATATGGTTAAGATAAGGATCTACAGATCGATACTGTCTATCTAATTGTCTTTCTCTTCTTCTTCCATCTCTTATAATCTCTTCTTCAGTAGGTCCGATTTTGAAAGGAGAGTAGTAGGTAAAGTCTGGTCGACTTCTTCCATATACGTTTGCAAACCTAAAAGCCATGTTTTCGATGATTTTAGCCTCTTTTCTACTTTCCCTAGTGCAGGTATTACTCCAAGGCGTTAAGAACCTACAAAGGGCCTTTCTGTAGTCTGGAAGCCTATCTGCGGATCTTGTGCTCTCTTCAACAGTCTGATTTAGTAAAGATCTGAAATATTGAGGGTCTAACATAAAAGAACTACAAGAACTTTTAATAAACTGGCCATTCTTCTCACAGCCATACTGTTCTCTTATATTTTTTTGTATTTTAGATTTTGCTGCTAACTTAGGAGAGAATTTGTTAATACGATAGGTTAACGCAGCCATTACGAAAGGATCCACGTCTAGCCTTCGTGCTTGTTTAGCAGTAGCAATACACGCAGAGTGCGAGACATTGAAACCCTCAACTAAAGGAAGGTGCAGTGCTCTTCCGTGAGGATCCAGTCCGGTCGACTCAGGGGCTAGTAACGCTACGCAAAGTTTTAAAATATGTATTTGCATAATATTATTATAACACTTAACACAAAATAATTAAACAAAAAGAAGACACTTATACCACGATTATCACAAAAAACTTAACTACAACTCAAATATATGATACTATGAGGACATGTTTAAATAATAATATAATAAGAGTAAAATATGGAAGATAAGGAAAAAAAAGATCAAATAAGCAAAATGGAAGATGCGATTTGGTCTGTCTTATTATCAATAATATTAGTAGTGAGCATCATTCAAGAATTCTTTAATGTAACAATAATTGCTTGTTACTTAATGGCTCTTTTAAAATTTAATGTCTGGAGGTCACGATGGCCCGAAGAAAATGACAGGAGATCATTATTTTATGCTATAGCGTATGTTCTTTGCGGTACCACATACTTAGTTATGTTATTACATTACGGAGTACTTTAACATGAAAGATATATTTTGGCTTAGTGAAAACGATTCAAACAATTCCCCAGAGGCAGCAGCCACAAAGAAAGGCAGTCCTGGAAGTGATTTAGCAAGTTTATTTGCAATGTTTTCATCTCCACAGTCATCAGGAAAAGACGATAATAATAAAGTCGAGGTTAAAAATAACTCGATATACTTTTATTCAGAGGTCACAAGACCTAAAATTTTAGAACTAAACAAAAATCTATATGAGATAAGCAACAACCTTATTAATCAGGCGAGTTTGCTAACGATGTCTGAGTGTGCCCCACTTAAACTGCACATTAACAGTTACGGTGGAAGCGTATTCGCAGGTTTCTCAGCGATGGATTATATTGAGAGTAGTGAAGCACCTGTCACAACAATTGTGGAAGGATGTGCAGCCTCCGCTGCCACTCTTATAAGTGTAGTAGGACACCATAGACAAATTAGAAAGAATTCTTTTATGTTGATTCATCAACTTTCTTCAGGAATGTGGGGCAAGTATGAAGAAATGAAAGATGCTATGGACAATAATGATCAGTTTATGAGACTTATTAAAGATGTGTATGCTGATCACACAAAGATTCCGAAAAAGAAGATAAACGAAATCTTGAAGCACGATCTATGGTTCGACGCAGAGACATGTCTTGAATACGGCTTAGTTGACGAAATTATTTAATTATATTAATGTCTTTATATTATTGCAAACAATGCGACTGTATATTAGAGAGATCTCAAAAAAAAACGAAAGCAAAGCCACAATGCCCAACAGGTAGTAAGAACAAGTGCGCTTTATTTCCGGTTTTAGAAGAAGACTCTTTTAGATTAAAAGAATCTGATTGGTATAAAGAAGAAAATAAAAATAAAGATAAAGTTTCTGATTAGTACTATATACTGGCTGAATGAGGAGAAAATCATGCTCAAATCACACCCAGTGTTAGAAAATGTATTAGTGTCTTTTTGCTTGGCCGTCGCGCTTGTTTGTCTATAAATTTATGTACTTCGAAGCCATTTTGTAAATTTCACTATGTGTAGGGGAGAAGGTAAGAAACTGAAACCTAGTATGTACTGAGTGAATCATGCCGATAACTTCGCCTGCTACGTTAAACAAAGGGCTTCCGCTACTACCACCTACTGCCGGTACACTATACGCAGCGTACCTACCATAATGTCCGTTAAATGAACCATGAAGTGTTGGAATCATTCCGACTCCAAAAAAGCCAACAGGCGCTGCAAGATTATGCACAGTGTCACCTGGAATTGGCGCAAAATATGAAATCTTTACTGGTGGGTTTGTTATACCGTGCACAAAAGTGACACATAAGTCAGCAGGTTCATCCATCTCAAGAACAATTGCTTCATATCTATTGCCAGCAACATCCTCTACAACGGTAGTATCACTAATATATGTTACATTGGGATCTTTATTAGCAACGTATTCTACCATATCTGCGACGTTACAAACATGAGCCGCTGTCATCATAAACCCACCTTCTGCGATGTTGCTAATGACAAAGCCAGAACCGGTCGATCTCATGGTCCTGTTTTCGCATTCTTCAGGCTTTTCAGGATTGCAGATTTTAAAATTAACGTTCCTGTATGTTTTTAAAAATGATTTTCTAGGAAGTTGAACTTGGTTTTCTTTCACCATAGTTATAGAACTTGTTTTAGAATCTCCACAACTAACTGTTGCACAAGACAGAGAAAGTAGTGTCGCTAAAATTAATAAACTTGTTAGTATAGATCGTGTTTTCATGTATTTCATATTGTTGCCCCTATAAATAACTAGATTTAATCTGATTAAAAAACTATATACTTCGTAACCCATGGGGCAATAAGTAAATGAAGAAGACAACAATAGCAATTATTCTAGCGATATTCACATTAGTCGGATGCATCAGTTCATTGGATAAAAATACAGTAAAATCAAATGCTTCTTATTCTATAAACACCGTAAAGACTTCTTTGGATTCAATTTACAAAAATAGTGAAAAAAATATTTTTAGAAATGATAATCTTATCTTTTTTGACGTCGATAGTGACGATATAGAGAGAGTCTTTACCATTGATACTTATATGCTTGGCGACAATGACGAAAGAGAAGATATCGTCATTATAAGTCCAGAAATTGTGGTAACACCTTAATTATAGGTAAGTGATGACGAATATATATGTTTTAGACACTAGCGTATGTTTGACTGATGCTGGATCTTTTTTTTATTACGGTGAAAATGATATTATAGTTCCTTTCAAAGTATTAGAAGAAATAGATGGAAAAAAGAAACGACAAGATAGCGTTGGGAGAAACGCTAGAGAAACAATCCGAACCCTAGATGAACTCAGGACTATTGGAAATTTGAAGGAAGGAGTATCTTTAGGAGAGCACAAAGGAATGCTAAGAGTAAGAATGGGGCAACTTGATCTACTAAATGAAAGTTTCAATCGTTCAGACGCAGATAACGAAATAATAAGTGTGGCGATAGCAACACAAAAAGAATACCCAGATAGTAAAGTAATTTTAGTATCCAGGGATATAAACATGAGAATAAAATGTGATTCGGTTGGTATACTATGTGAAGATTATACAGAGGGTCAGATTGTAAAAAATAGAGATCACCTCTTCAATGGTTTTGAAAGTTATCTTGTTGATGATGAAACTATAGAACAATTTTATGCCGGTGAAGAAGTATACGCTGATAAAAACGAAATTGAGCTGTTGACAAATGAAATGGTTATGCTCGTTTCAAACGCCAACGAAAAGAAGACAGCCCTTTGCAGATTTTACAATTATAATACACCATTAAAGAAGTTAGTTAAGCATGATAGCGTCTGGGGCATACGAGCACGGAACAAAGAGCAATCTTTTGCTATTGAGTTGTTGATGGATAAGACAATACCAGTTGTTACGTTAATTGGACGAGCAGGTTCCGGAAAAACTCTTTGTGCTATAGCAGCAGGTTTAGAGCAAACACTTGAATCTACACGAGAAGGGACACCTTATAAGAGAGTTATTGTCTCACGCCCAGTGCAGCCCATGGGAAAAGATATTGGTTTCCTTCCTGGAACTTTAGAAGAGAAAATGCTGCCTTGGCTATCACCAATAAAAGATAATTTAGAATTTTTAATGGGCGACAAAAGAAATATGGATTTATATATGGATGATGGTCTTATTGAGATTGAAGCCTTAACATATATACGTGGAAGATCGATTGCTAATGCCTTTATAATAATTGATGAAGCACAACAGTTAACAAAACATGAAATAAAGACTATACTTACTAGAGTTGGAGAAGGAACAAAAATTGTCTTTACTGGAGATATAGAACAAATCGACAATGTATATGTGGATGAGACGACTAATGGTCTTACATATGTGGTGGAGAAGTTCAAGGACCAGACAATTTCTGGTCATATAACTTTAAAGAAAGGAGAACGTTCTAAAGTTGCAACAATATCAGCAGAAATCTTATGAGGTAAAAAAATGGAAATTGAATTTGATGATAAAGATGTAGAAAACAAAGAACTTAAAAAAGCAGTCGACAAAGATACTGCTTTAAAAGAGTGGTTAGTAGACTACGTAGGGACGAACACTGATCCCGAGGATGGCAATGTTACTGTGGAAATGATTATAGAGCAGGTAGCCAGAGACTTCCCAGAATTCTTGTTGGCAGTAGCCGAGGAAAACTTTATCCGAGGCTACGAACAAGCCTTGAATGACGTCGAGGTCGGACAGTCAATCTTAGAATTTAAAAAATGAGAAAGAATATAAAAGAGTATATTATAGAAAGCACACGTAAACCACGCAAGAACTATACATTTTACGGAAGCATCCCGGTATACGTTAAAGATCCGCTACCAGATAATGTTAATATTATAAGAGTAATGAAGGCAATAGAAAAGATTGTCCCCAAGACTGTTATAAGAGACTTAGAAATGATGGTTGTTGGACATCTGCAAGAATTTGAAGAGAGGCAAATAAACGCTCTTTATAAAGATAACACAATATATGTTACAAGTGCCCAATCTTCGAATGAAGACATGATAGATGACATCGTTCATGAGATGGCTCATTGTGCAGAGGAGTATTATCAAGATGTTGTTTATAGTAATATGTCTCTAGAAAATGAATTCATAGAAAAACGTAAACAACTTTTCCATATGCTTGCTGAGAGGAACTATGATATTCCTACGAAGTATTTTTTAGATCCTGAATACGATGAGGATTTTGATATGTTTCTATATACAGTTGTTGGTTATCCGGTGTTATTGACACTAACTTACGATTTATTTACAAGCCCTTATGCAATTACGTCATTAAGAGAGTACTTTGCAAAAGGTTTTGAAGAATATTTTCTAGGAGACCAAAAAAACTTTAAACAAACCAGTCCAGTATTGTATAATAATATCAAGGAGATGATAGAATATGCAAGTTAATATTAAAAAGAGTGCTAAAACAGTAGAGTGTACGATTACTTTAGAAAAAGCCACTCCAATATTTAAATACCAATACTCAGGCCGAACAATTGGTTATGAAGATCTTCATATGATAAAAGTGTTTCAGGTCAAAGAAATGGTACAAGCCAAACTATCTAAAAACGAAGTTGTTGGCGGAGTCATCGAGGGACCTAAAAGAATAGACAATCAAGAAAGTGATCAAACTGCTACTTGGATTTTTGAAATTAAAAAAACAAATAACTTGACAAATACTAATAATTCTGATAAAGTAGAGACGGGTAAGCAAGTAAGTAAAGCTCGTAAAACAAAAACAAAAAAGTAAAAATGTCTCACATATCTTATTCGGAAATTAAAAATTGGGGTAAGTGCCCCTTTTATCATAAACTTATGTATATTGATGGTCTTAGCCTATTTGAGGGAAACCTGTATACAGCATTTGGGAAAGCAATTCATGCGGCTTGTGAAAAGGTTGCTGATCTCAAGACAGAGGAATTGCAAGAACTATTTGAATTACAATTGATTGTTGAACTTGAACTCTTAGAAGCAGACTATGACAAAAAAATTGCTGCGTCTATGCGCGACGAAGGCAAAACCATTTTAAGCCAATTAAAAGAAGAAATGTCAAAGTATTTTGGAGAGTACACTGTCTTATCAGTGGAAGAAAAGTTATACGAAGATATTTTTATAATTGAGGACGATTTACGATTTAAAGGTTATATTGACATGGTTGTCAAGGTTGGCGACGAGATTCATATATTAGATTGGAAAACATCTACGAAAGGTTGGAGTGATTGGCAGAAGAAAGATACACTTTTGAAATACCAGTTACTATATTACAAATATTACTATTCTCAGAAGCACGCAATCCACCCTAGTAAAATAAAGACTCACTTCGGTATACTTAAGAGAAAAACACGATCAAAAAACAACATAGACTTTTACGAAATTGAGAGTAATAAAGAAAAAATTAGAGAATCCCTTAATTTTTTAAAAAAGTTTATGTATAATGTTAAAAGTAAAAGATATATAAAAAACAGATTGTCCTGTACGTACTGTGAATTTGATGATACAGAACACTGTAAAAAAAAATAAGAGGTTAAATTGTCTAAGAAAATTAAAGTGTTGACTCTGAGTGATCACCCCATGTCCCCGAGTGGAGTAGGAACTCAGACCAGATATATGATAGAAGGTTTGTTGAATACGGGGAATTACGAAGTTAGGTCTTTCGGAGGTGCAATCGCACACAATGATTATAAACCCCAGGTTTCAGACAAGTATGGTGAAGACTGGATTATATTCCCTGTTGACGGATATGGAACTCAACACACTGTGAAAGGGATATGTGAACAGTGGAAACCAGACGTCCTTTGGTTTATGACAGACCCTCGTTTTTACCCATGGCTCTGGGACATTGATAACGAGATTCGATGTAATGTACCTATGATATATTACCATGTTTGGGATAATCACCCATACCCAACATTTAATAAAAGTTTTTATGATTCAAACGATTTGATTGCGACAATATCAAAGGTAACTGATGACTGTGTACGTAATGTTTCCCCAGATGTAGAATGTGTATATTTACCGCATGCAGTGCCAGAGGGTGTGTTTAGAAAAAAATCACATGAAGAAATTGAACAGTATAAAAAAGAAGCCCTTCCCCCCACTGCTAAAGATAAATTTATTTTCTTTTGGAATAACAGAAACGCAAAAAGAAAACAATCGGGTACTCTTTTGTGGTGGTTTAATGACTTCTTACAAGAAGTAGGGCATGATAAGGCAATGCTTATAATGCATACAGACCCTGGAGACCCACACGGTCAAGATTTGCACGCAATTGTGAATCACCTTGGCCTTGCGGACCCCCTGCATCAAAATGTTTTACTTTCGGTACAGAAGTATCCTCTAGAGGTCATGGCAGACATCTACAATATTGCTGATTGTACAATTAATATTTCTGATGCTGAAGGTTTCGGTTTGGCAACCTTAGAATCACTTGCTTGTGGAACACCAATCATTGTTAATATGACAGGAGGATTACAAGAACAGGTTACTGATGGAGAAAACTGGTTCGGCCTCGGAATCGAGCCCTCTAGTAGATCTATCATTGGTTCACAAGACGTTCCATGGATTTACGAGGACAGAATCGCAAAAAGAGATTTTATTGATGCACTCAAGAAAATGATGGACATGACTCCTGAAGAACGAGAAAAGATGGGAGATCTTGGACGGTCTCATATAGACAAAAATTATAATTTCAAAAACTATACTCGAACATGGGATGTAGTGATTCGCGATCTTCATGAAAGACTGGGCTCGTGGGACAACAGAAAAGGTTATGACCGCTGGACAATGGAGGAGATGTAATGAGAAAGAAGATTATTATTAAAGCACCGCTTTTAAGCAGATCAGGGTATGGCGAACAAGCCAGGTTTGCATTAAGATCTTTATGTAGTAGGGAAGATGAATTAGACATTTTTGCATTTAATATCCCGTGGGGCTCAACCGGTATGCTTACTGAGGATACGGAAGAGAAACGTTGGATCGATCACTTAATCCAGAAGACACAGATGCACGTCAACATGGGTGGTTCTTTTGATGTGTCACTACAAGTTACCATCCCGGCAGAGTTTGAGAATATTGCTCCTTATAATGTAGGGTACACAGCAGGTGCAGAAACTAATTGTATTTCTCACGAATGGGTACAACAGATTAACAAGATGCACAAGGTTATTACAACCTCTGAACACACTAAGAGAAGCATCGTTAATACAACTTACACACAAAAGAACAGTGATACAGGGGAAGATGCAGGCACTTTAGAGGTTTTTGCTCCCGTGGATTCAGTCAATTACCCAGTTAAGGTAATAGAACCAGAGGCAATTGATCTAGAGCTTGACACTGCTTTTAATTTCCTAGTTGTTGCTCAATGGTGTCCTCGCAAAAACTTAGAAGCCACCATCGCATGGTTCGTACAAGAATTCAAAGACAATCCTACTGTTGGTTTGGTTGTTAAGACCAATCAGGTCAAAAATTCAACAATGGATAAAAATTTCACACGAGCCCGCATGAGCACCTTACTTGAAAGTCTAGGTGAAAGAAAGTGCAAAGTATATCTGGTTCACGGAGATATGTCTGAGGGAGAAATGACTTCTCTTTATACTCACAAGAAAATTAAAGGATTGATCACTCTCGCTCATGGCGAAGGCTTCGGCCTTCCCGTGTTCGAAGCGGTTTACAACGGGCTACCGGTAATTGCAACTAATTGGAGCGGGTATTTAGATTTTCTTAGTGTGCCGATGAAGGATGGTAAATTAAAGCCTAAATTCACACCAGTTAGTCACAAACTTCAGACGATTCAACCTGAAGCGGTGTATCCGGGCGTTTTAATACCGGAATCAGCCTGGGCTTTTGCTGAAAAGAATTCTTACCGTAAGGCTCTTAGTGAGTTCTTAACAGATTACGGCAAGAAGAAGAGAATGGCAACCGCGTTGAAAAAGCACGTATTAGAAAACTGGGCAGATGAAAAAATGTATGCAAAATTTATCAATGCCCTCGGCCTGGATTTAGGTGAGGAAGTCAAAGATGACGTTGTGGTTTTTGATTAATGAAAAAAATACTTTGGATAGCAGATTTCTCAGTAGATGAGATAGCAGGCGGGGGAGAACTAGTTGATGCCCACCTGCTTTCTCTTTTAGATGAAAACTACGAAACAGAGTTTTTAAAGGCTTCAACAGTAACCACGGACACAATTAAACAAAATATTGATTCTATTTTTATAGTTTCTAATTTTGTGTCTTTGTCTCCAATGGTAAGAAAGTATTTACAAAATACAAAATATTTTATTGTTGAGCACGACCACAAGTACTTAAAAACAAGAGATCCGTCCCCCTTTACAGATCTTATAGCACCAAAGAATGTTGTTATTAATCGTTCTTTCTATAAGAACGCGGTTAAGGTTTTTTGTCAAAGTACAAAGCATGGCGAAGTAGTTGAGAAGAACCTTAAAATAGATAATATTATATCATTCGGAAGTACATTTTGGTCACAAGATCATATGAATGTGCTAGAGGATTGTGCAACTCAGGCATCTTTAGGTAAAACTAAAGATAGGGTTATCATA
>TARA_R110000765_G_scaffold44935_5_pt1 | contig 12536 bp, 2 predicted proteins | sample TARA_R110000765 | Tara Oceans TARA_R110000765 (sample SAMEA4398168) | marine metagenome | biome: Polar Biome; feature: [MES] marine water layer (ENVO:01000295) within the mesopelagic zone...; material: water (ENVO:00002006), including particulate matter (ENVO:01000060) such as...... | reverse complement strand
TAAGCACTGGCTAAAGAATCAGCATATTGCTCTCTATCAAAATTCTCTTCAATTAAAGCATTTTGCTCAACCTTCATTGTGTCATCATACAATTTGGTTTTTCTTGTTCTGTTTTCCTTATCAATCATATAATCAAATTGAGACTGTTGTGCCTGTCCTCTGTTTATAGTATTGATGTTTCTGTTATGTACACCAGAAATTACATTGGCAATATTAGCAGCCGTCTTTCCTTGAACGTTAGCCATTCTAGAATTGAAAGATTGAGGGCCACCAAAAGAACCTAATCCTTGAGCCATTAAATTCATCTGCTCATTAGTGGCAGCTATTGCTCTAGTAGGGTCTTCTAAAACATAGTCAACGTCTACATCTGCAACGGCTGGTTGCCAAGGATAAAACTTCTTTCTCTTTCTTGAGCCTATTGCATTTAACTTAAGCAAATCCTGCAACCAAAATCTAGGGTCATTAGGATTGTAAGGAACCTTAAGTTCATTTGGTTTAATGTTTATAGGGTCATCCTCTTGTTCTACAACCGGGTCAGGGTCAGGTTCAGGTTCAATATATTCTTCTGCATCTGGATAATCTTCTACAACAGGTTCTTGTGTAATAGGGTCAAATTCAAAAGGTCTTCTTGAAGATGTAAATGTACCAAATTTATAATCTATAGCTCTGCCTTTTCTGTCAAAATCAAAGCCATGTTCTTTAATAAGTTTATTAACCCATAGGGTTTCATCTGCTTCTGCCCAAGATTTACCAGCAGCTTTCATTTGTTCCCCATACTTCTTTACTACACTAGGGATATAATCATTGTTATGCCACTTTTGAAACTTACCTACTTCTTTTATTTCTCCTTTCCCACTTTTTTCATCAATAGCTTTCATTAGTTCTTCATATCCAGGATAAATCTTCTCCCAACCTGTTTCAAAACCTCCTATATTTTCCTCAGAATCACCAAATCCTTTTTCCTTTTGTCTTTGAACAGGTCTGTATTTTCTTTCTCCTATCCCTATATTTTTTCTGTGAATTCCTTCATCATCTACATTAGGATCAAATGCAATTTCTGTTTTACTACTATAATCTTTGGACCTTTTCTTTTTACTCCCAGGAGGGTCTGTCTCTGTAGTTACAACTTGTGGAGTAGTTGGTTGGTCTAGTATAGAACGTGCATCTTCTTGATCTGTAGATTTACTTTTTAAATTACCTTCATTATATTGAGACATCATGGCATCCTTTTTTTTATGCCATGCTATAGCTTCTTCTTTATTGCCATATCCCTCATCCCAAAGCTCACGCCATTCTTTTTGATGTGTTGTTTTAGATAACCCTTGATTTTTTAAGAATTTCTTAAAATCTTTATCAGCTTCAGATGGTTCAGTTTGTGGAGATTGGTTTGTTGTAGGTGTATTACCTCCTGGTTTTTGACCTGTAAATTCAAATATATCATCATCAGAATAAAGTTTATCATAATTATTTCCTTTATAACTTGCTTCAGGATATATTACATCATAATAAATATCTTTATCTACTTGCTCTTGTGTATAACCTTTTTTTAAATATTCATCCTTTAAAAACTTTTCTCTTGCAGAGAAAATATCTATTTGTTCTCGTGTCATCTCTGACAACATTTCAGGCAATTTTTCACGAGAATCTAATAATCTTCTTGTATCTACTTCTTCTTGCTCTACAGCAGGTACCTGCACATCTTCTGATGTAGTGTAGTCAGGGAGAAATGGTAGAGCACTCTCTTGTTCTACATTTGCTTTAATGGGATCTTCAGCATATTTAGTAGAATAATCATAAGTATACTTTTCACGCCCCTCAACATCTTGTACATTTCTAATCTGTTGTTGTTGTGACGGAGGAATAGGTATTTGCCCAGGACCAACCGCAGGTAAATTCTCTGTAGAATAAGCCCTTTTTTGTAAAGGTGTTTGGTATGTATACTTAGGGTCTGATTTTGAAGCAGATACGCTAGATAGTTTATCTACTGATGGATCCCATTCTCTTTCTTCTTCTATTTCTCCAGGCATTGCTAGTTGCTGACTGCTTGGGCTTATCACATCCAAATCATAAGGATAGTTATTAACTATTTCTTCATATTCTTTATCAAGATTTATATTTTTATATTTACCATCTTCAGTTTTTTCTTTAAGAGACATTGCTTGTGTATAAAAAGCACCATTATTCTTATCTGTATTATAATAATAATCAAGAGGCTTTTCATTTCCTGTTATTATGTCTTTAGCAAGAGCACCCCTTGCTATATACCGTTCAAAGCCTTCATCCCATCCTCCTCCACTTCCACTTCCATCCCCCAACTCTAAAAATTCTTTTTTCACATGGTTATCTACATACTTTATAGGATCTTTTTGATATGCTTTAATAATACCTTGTTTTACTTTAGAAATTACCCCATCACTGTGATGGTCTAATTGATTATAACTTTTTGGGCCTTCTAAAAACCACATAAAATAACCAGCATCACCAAAATCTTCTATAGTAGGGGGCATCTCTCTAAAATGACCATTATATAGCTTATGACCTTTTTCATGAGTTTTTTCATATGCTTCTCTATAAGCTGCTTTAAATTCAGAACTATTAATTAATTCATTATATATTTCCGGATAATTTCTACTTAACATTTCAACACTATTTTCATATGTTGTAGCTGCACCATAATTTTCTTGTACTGCGGAATCATAAAATAGTACTTGTAATGGTTCAGGCAACCCTTCTACTAACTTATCCCTACCTTTATGAGAATCCATGAAAGCTGTTTCACTATCAGGTTCTCTTTTAATAGAGTTCCACCCTCTTGAGAGAGATTCAGGATTAAATTCTGTAGGTGCATCTTCTTTTATTTCAATACCTCCTTGAGCATAAGGCATATCATATGGATTATACTCTTTCATACCTTGCATCTCAAAGCCCATTTGTACCATCTGTTGAGGATTCATACCGGGAGGAGGAGGCATTTGCATTCCTTGTGGGGGCATACCTTGCTGCATACCTTGCATCTGTTGCATTTCAGGAGGCATCTGTTGCATACCTTGTTCTTGTGCAGGTGGTAGCATACCCTGTTGTTGGGCTTCTTGTTGCTGTCCTTGCTGTTGTTGGTCTACCTGTGCCATATATTGTTGCATAGCCGCTATCTGCTGCTGCTGCTCAAAAGGCAATGACCTTATATACTTCTCTTCTGCTTTTTGCCTGTTTATGTTTTCTATCTGTTGTGTGAACTCTATAGGGTCTTGCCCTTGCTCAGTTAAAAAAGGATATGATGTTACAGGAACCCCGTCTTCATAGTCTTTCTTTGCTTCTTGCAAAAGTGAAAGCTTGGACAATTGCATCTTGTTCTTTTCTAACATCAAGTCTGCTGTGGTTGCTTGTATGTCATCTGCATAAGGATCCTTTAAAGAAGCATAATACTCATTGATGCTAAACTTCTTTGAGATCTTTGCTGGAGTTAATTTCTTTTTAGATTCAATGCCCATTTGTGCCATCTCATCTTTTGTAAATTTCATTTTGTTGAAATCTGAATAAACAAAAGATTGCTCAGGTAAAAACAAAGGTGTGCCTCCTCTAGCATGCCGCTTACCCTGAATGTCATAAAGACCAAACTTTCCATCTCCATTTAGGTCTGTAAGCACAGTCTCTCCCCTTTCGGCTTCTATGTTTGCTTCATCTCTAGGAACAGGAGCCATAGAATACTTAACACTAGATTCATCTTCTGAAACGTTACTTGTTTGAGTAGTAACTAAACCAAAGCCTTTTTGGTCACCAGTAGAACCTCCAGATTGTTTTACTTCTACTATTTGTCCATTTCTTATTTCAAACCCATCAGGTAATTCATCAAATTCTATTTTCATAATATATTAAATTTTGCACCTTTAGCTTGTAATTTTTTTAATATTTCTGTAGATACGTTAGCTACCTGCCCACCTTTCTTTTTTCTTAACTGTCTTTTGCTTTTCTCCTCAAAAGGATTTGTAAAACCTCCACCTTGTCTGTACATCTCATAGCCTTGCTGGGCTCTTGGTCCTTCTTGAGTGTTTTTTATTAATTCACGAAGCTGTTCATTTTGTTTTTGAGTTCCTGAATAATTTTTTATGCCATACATGTCAGCCATCTTTTTCCTAGAATCAAACGAAGGGTCTATACCTTGCACTTTCATATACCCATATAATGTATTAGTAGGAATAACTTCTTGCTCTGGTTTTTTAAACTTAGGACTAAATGCTTTGCCATCCCAATATGTTCCCACTGCTTTTATTTTATCTGTAGCTAAATCGGGAGAAGTATGATACATAATATCATCATCTGTAAACCCTAATTGTTTATAATAATTTATAAGATCAATATCTTCTTGCTTAGGTCCATATTTTGAATCACTTATCTCAGCCTCCATCTCTTGTTGATTTTGCCAATCTGTAGACATATATTTTTTAAATATTGTGCTATATTTTTGTTTTCGTCCTTGTTTTAACACATCAGTAGACCAATCCATATTTGGAATATCAAAATACCTTCCATCTTTATTTGAGCCCATTAATTTATCCTGCATTAACATGGCATCATAAAGATTCATACTATCTTGATAGGATTTATATTTTGGATCTAATTCACTTTCAACACCTATCTGAGCTCTTATCATAGGTTGATTGTGAAAACCTCCACCATATTGACCTTTGATTAAAGGCATGCCTGAACCAAACCTGATTTTATTTTCAATATTTTTTTTATATGCATCTTTATCTTTAGCTTTATTATATTCTTTAAAACGGCTTTCAGAAAAATTGTATATACGAGGTAATTCCCGTCTGGTTCTAACAGCAGGGTTTATAATTTCTGCTTCTTCTTCAACTACTGGTTTTTCTCTAAATGCTTTATACTTTTCTAATAATTCAGTATTTTTTTCTTCTGAAAAATCATAATTTTCTATCCCAAGTTCTTCCGCTAATTTTTTCCTACCTTCTTTAGATCTGTCTTCATCCGGCACCTCTCTCTTCATATACTCATGAATAGTTCTAGGCGTTTTTCTTTCATATTTATAATGAGGGTCTGGATAAACAGGGCTTAAATTTCCTTGTTTATCAAAATATGAACCAGTTGCTGACATCCCTTTCATACCACTACCAGTAAACGGAGAAAGAGTGCTATAATGAATTTGGGAATCTGGTATACCTTTGCTTTTGTAATAATTTATTAACTCTAAAGCTTTTTTATCAGAATTTGTTTTTTCCCACTCTTCTTGTGTTAAAGGATTGCCCCTATTACCACCATATAAATCAGCAAACATTTTAGTATCAAAATCCCATTTTTGATTTAACGCTTTATTTGCATCAGTAAGAATAAATGGATTGACACTACTAGGTGTTGTTACAGTTTTACCAACAGCATCTTTTGATGACATTTCCCCAAATAAATCTAATTTTTTTTCATATATATCTCTGTAAGTTGAGCTATCTCTACCTTTACTTAATAGGTATTTATCATCTGTATAAAATAAAGGCTTTTTTTCTGAGCCAGTTTGATACATCTCTAAGTCATCTATTTCTTCTTGGCTATACTTTCTTCCACCAAAAGGAGAAATGATATCCTTGGTTTTCATGTTTGTATCATACCACTTTTTAAAATCTATGTCAGATGTATTATATACAGGGTCTGGTATTGCATTTGATGAAGTTGCTTTATTAGTTCTAATTACTTCAACCCTAGATGGTGAAGAACCCGAAGTAGTTCCTGAAGTAGGTCCTGTTCTTGTAGGTACAGATGTTCCTGTGTTTATTAATATTTGTTTGTTGTGGTCAGCAACTTGCCTTTGTTTATCTAAGCTTAAGCTATTAAACCAATCACTTCTCACATCAAAAATACCTAATTCATTTGCTTCATATTTTTCTGCACCGGATTGATATTTTTTCATCTCTCTTCCTCTTTGAGACATGTATTCTGTTTGCATATTTGGTTGCAATATACCTTCTTGTTGATATGTCCAATAACCTTTGTTTGGATTTTCTATACCATATATGCTGTCTGCTCCTTGACCATACTCTACATCTCCAAGGGTTTTGTTATACTCAGCATTTTCTAAGAATGTATTTATGTTCCTTCCTGCATTAACCGCAAACTCTGAAACATCTCCAAACTTACTCATTCCCCTTTGGAAATCTCCCCATCCTTTGTTCTTGAAAGAAGCTGTCGGTTGCTGTACAGTTGCATCAGGTTGCTGTATATTTACATTCTCATTCTCCTTCTCATGATCTCCAAATGTAAAATTTGGGTCTATAGTATTTATAAAACCACTAGAATACTCTTGATATAATGCATCTATTTCAGATGCTGTTTTATAATGTATTTTAGGGTTTTGATTATACCATTGCTTCTTATCTAAAGGTTCTCCTCCTACTTGGTACATAAAGTCTGCCATGCTAGGTGTGTTACCGCCTAATTGTTTGACCCTATTGTTCCAGCCAAAGCCTTTAGTTCCTCTTGAACCAGCGTGTGCCCCTTCCCAGTAACTTCCATTCCAATAAGGTTTACGTTGCTGAGTATTCCCATATTCAATATTAGGCATTTCTTCTTTCCCCCAGTCTAAAGTGGCCCCCTTCCTATTATATAAATCATTCATACCTGCATCTACATTTTGTTGTGTTGTGTTAAATTTCTTTTGTCCAAACATTATTGGATAGTTTGTAGACTGGCCTGAAACATATGTAGGATAACCTTGCTCATCCATCCCTAGCGTTGTACCAGAAGGGAGGTTACCTGATTGCTTATTGTATAAATAATCATTTATTGCTTGTGATTGGTCATAGTCAAATCCTTGGAAATCATTTATTGGAATGCTTTTCTTTTTGTATCCAACCCCCATTTCTTTCTGTCTCATTTTATGCCTTTGGGCTTCTGTAGAATATGGGTCTGATATATCAAAAGAATATCCTTTTTGTGGGTCATAGTACACCCGGGATTCTTTTTTTGATAAATCCCTTAGCTCATCTTTTGTTCTTAACCCTTTCTTTTTAGATGCTGAGCGGAACAACTCTCTTGCATTAGTGGCATAATCTGAAGGGTCAACACCTTCACCATAGTTTACTTTATATTTATAGAAGTCTTCCTTGTTGTCGTCCCAGGTTTTTGTAGTATCTATGAAATCTCCAATGTTTGAAGCCAGCCCAGTTATTGCATCTAATGAAGAATTAGACTTCTTCATAGGCAAGTATCTTGCTTCAGGGTTTTGATACATTTCACTTTGATTGATACTACCCATCCAATCCTTAAAGCTCTTCCCTTTTTGGGCTTTAGGCATATTATTCATAGAAGACCTTACCTGAGCACCCTTCTTTGCTGTTGCCCCTTCTTGCTGCATCTGCTGTATCTTTTGCTGCTGCACTTGTTCTTGAGCTACTTCTTCTTCTTGCTGTGGCTGCTGTTGAGCTTGTTTGTCTACCTCTGAGTTTTCTTCTGCTGTTGGCAATGCACTAAATATCTGCTTGATATCTGCTTCTTTATATCCTATTTGCATAAGAGCCTGTGCTATCTCTTGAGGGTTGTTGCCCTCTGAAACCAAATCAGCTACAGATTGCTGAACAGGAATATTCTGATTTTGTATCTTATCCTGCAATTCACTCAATAAATACTCAAGATTATTCCTAACTTCTGGAGCTCCACCTTGCTGTAAACTTTTTTTGTTTGCCATTGTAACGTTTATTTGTGTATAGTTAATATACAAAATTTATATTAAAGTTACTAACTTTTAATTGCTTCCTATAATATGTGTCATTATATAATTAGCAGGAGCCATGCCTTTTTCTTTAGCTTCCGCATAATACATCCTATTTAATTTGTCATAAACCTTTTCAGCTTCTTGTTCTGAAACCTCATCAAATACACCATTGATATAGTTTTGATATATCTCAAATTGTTTGTTATCTATAGAGCCACCTTGTTGTTTAAAGTTTGTTATATAATCTAACACTTCTTCATCTACGGAAGAATAATTAGGCTTACTATCAAACCAATTGTTTTGAGCATCAATTTGACTTCTACTATTTTTTTTATATCTTTCAGAAGCTTTTTCAAGTTGCTTTTTAATATCTAAATCTGGAAATTCATCTCTAACATCATCTATAATTGCGTCATATACTTTACTTTGATAATTATAATCGCCAACACCTTCAGCTAACTTTTTTTGTTCAGATAAATTTTTATCTCTAAAATAATTTTTAAATTTATCCTTTGCTTTACCTAAAGCTTCATCTCCGGTAGAAATAAAATTTTTATCTGTATTCCAAGGAAGACCTGTTTGATCTGCTACATATTTATTTTTTTGAATGCCCCATACCACATCATCTTGGGTTTCTCCTAAATCATGATAACTACTCATTTTTTTATCCTCTATTCTTTTTGCATCTTCAATTGTTATGTTAGGATCATAGCCTTCTTCAATTAATAATTCTTTTTTTCTTTCATATATTTTATTAATGTCTGCATCTCTTTGTTTTTTTGTATACTTTGCACCTAAACTTTTTTCTTTATTGGATTTTTGAGTAATTAATTTTTGGGTCTCACTATCATTTTGCACTAAATTTACATAGTCTTTTTCTTCTTTTTTTAAAGTGTTTATCCACCTTTGATTATTTTTAGTATATATGTCTGTAATACTTTGTAAGTCATTATTAGCTCCTGCATTCCATATTTCAGTTAAGTCTTTTTCTACATCATAACTTCCCATTTCTTCCAATTCTTTTTTTATAAAGGCTAATTCATCAGCATTTTCTGGATCTAGTAAGTTTTTAGGAATTTTTTTGGCTTTATTCATTTTACCAATTTTACTAAATAAAGGGAAAAACGGTATTGCTTCTGTAGCAGCTGATAAACTTCCCCAGTCCCCTTGTTTTGCTAACTCATTAGCATCCACCCCATACTGCGCCCAAGCATAAGGATTTACAGCATCAAAAGCATAGTCAAAAAGGTTGTCTCCTTTCTCCCAAGCTGTACCTGTTTCTCCTCTTAATGCTCTACCAATAGAAGTCATAGGAGCAGAAGCTTGTCTAAGCAATTCGTCTTTCCAACTTATTGGAGTAGGACGCTGTATACTGCCAACCTCTTTATTAGGTGCTGTATTATGATATCTATCATAAAGTTGTGCTTGTTGCTTAGTTTTTATCAAAGGACCACGATCAGAATAGCTATTATCCCAAGTATAAGAAGGTTTAGGATCTTTCGGGTCATAGACTCCTTGTTTATCCTTAGCTAGAATACCATCTTTATAGGCTTGTTGAAGTTTTGCAGCAGCTGGTTTATAGATTCCTTGTTTAAATTCATTCCAAAGATTTTTTAAATTAGGTTTAGATTTTTCACCCTTTTTCTGATAGCTTGGTAAGCTGCCTCCCCTTTGATAAGTCTCTCTGTAGAACTGCTGTTCTTGAGGATTGAGAGAAGCCCACCCTTGTGTTGTGTACTTATTAACTAAATCATTAAAGTTAAAAGCATTACTGCCTCCTTGTTGTAATTCTTTAGGAAGTTTTTCTTTTTTCCCTCTCATATTATGATTTAAACCTGCCCTAAACTCTGGAGTCCCTTTTCCTTTAAAAAAGTCATTATTTAATTTTGCTTCAGCAAATATAGATGTGTTATTATTTTTAGTCCTATAATTAAATGCGGATTTTACTCCATAGTTATCTTTAAAGTCAGTAGTTAAAGTGCTATTTATTCCAAGGTTTAATTTAGGGAAATTTAAATTCACTCCTAAGTTTGTAGCTGGTTGTGCTATAGTTCTTCCATCAGGAAAACCAATTGTTGTTAGATTTGGACCCGCTTTAAATTTTACTCCAGTACCAGTGTTGTATGTGCCCGTTAGATTTGCATCTGTTATAGAAATGTTGTTTTTACCTTTGTGTGGTAAGTGATCTAAGTTTTTATATATTCCTGCTTCAACTCCAAATGGTGTTTTGTTAAAGTTATACGCACCCATCCCAAAGACACCTTTAATATTCTTACTAAGTGGATCCTTTTCTGTTGGTGTCATAAACGCAAACATATCTTTAGGTATCATACTTGGATACTTATCATGTTGCATTCTTTTTTCTAGGCCAGGTACTTGATATCCTTTTTGTACAACAGGTGTTTCATAAACCATATCTCCAGGAAACTGATGCTCTTCTCCTGGATACATTATCTTTTCATTACCCAAGTTGTCTACCCCACGTACAGGAAAATCCACCCCTTTCATGGTAATATTTCCAGAAGGGATTATATTGAAAGGATTGTTTACATCCGGGCTGTTACTCTTATAACCTTCTGTAGAAACATTGCCCCCGTATTTTCCAATAGGCATTTCATTAGAACTACTGTTATCAACAAAGCTATTAAATGATTGAATAGTTTGTTCTTTATCATAGGGTTCTATTTGTTTTTCAAAAGTTGTTAAAATATATTTTAATTTTCTATTAGTTGGGTCTTTTTTTAATTCTTCTTTAACTCTATTATACTCTTTTATTAAATTAGTATAATCATTTTCATTAAAACTCTTAGTAGTTGCGTCATATATTTCATTATCATAAAGATACTTTCTTAATTCATCTAAATGAGCTTTTCCCTCTTCCCCAGACCTATAATATTTAGAGCCAAATCGTTTTACTGCTTCTTGTTTTGCAGGATTTTTTGAAAAAGGAATATCTACTTTATTTGGAAGTGCATAATTTAAAGATGCATGAGATAATTCATGAAGTGCAAGCGTAGGGTCATCATCTTGTCTAAAAATTGTATGTGGTATATATCCTTCTTCAGAATTTCTAAAGTTTTCAGATACTTTATTTATACCATATTTAGAATCTTGATAAGATAAATCAGGATTATACCAAGCTAATGCATTAAAACTATCAGTCCATTTTTCATTATGAGGAGTAAAACCAATAGGCCAATAATCTACATTCTGTATATTATATTTCATATTGTTTTTTACTTCATCTATCTCTTCTTTTCTAGCAGGAGTTTTATATCCACGCATAGTATTATACCTTTCTTCAAACAATGAACTATTAACCATCTTAGTTAGAAAGTCTTGTGCTTCATTTTCAACCTTACCTTTTTTCATTGGTTGATAAGGATAGATAGGCTGTAATTCTGTATTACGTGCAAGTTGATTAAATTTTATCATTGGATCTGGTGTTTCCAAACCTTCTTGACCAATAGTCAAGTCTCCTGTATCATTATAAGCTACATTGTTCATTAACCATATTAAATCATTATCACTTTTTACATTTTTAATTAATGAATTAATTTGTTGGTAGTTATATTTCTTAGGATTTTTTTTAATGCTTTCTTTTAATTTTAATAAATGATCTTTTGTAAAATCTTCTTTATTATAATCATATAAACCTGCTTCTTTAGCAGCTTTTTTTAACATCATTAATCTATTCTGTACTTCTTGAGGGTCTTTATCATAATCTCCACCTCCTATTGCTTTATTTATACCCTCTTTTTCTCTATCACTCATTCTCCCCCATACACTACTATGGTTAAATTCTTCAAGCGGTATCCCTTTATATCCCCAATTTTCTAATTCAATACTATGGGTGTCAGGCAGATACAACCCATTAATATATCCACTTTTGAGACCTATTTTATCTTTAATTTCATAAGGAACAGAAGAAACTCTTTTTAATCTTGCTTTTTGTTCAGCTTTAGGATTATCATAATTTTTCGATAGTATTTTTAAATAACCAGGAGAGTTAATATAATTTACTGCTTCCTGTCTTTGTTGTTCGGTTACTTCATCAAAATTCTCATAATCAGATTCTACATAAACATCATCATTTAATATATCTTTTGATTTTTTATTCCAATTCATCATCCCTGTCCCGTAATCATTTGGAGTTGTATAATTACTATCCCAATTAAAAGGCTTTATAAATTCTTTATTACCTTTTTGAGCTTTAGGAACATGATACATATCCTGCATAAACACACCTGTCACATATGTGAATTGTTCATGTGGTCCACCTGGCAAACCCTTGCTCTGCTTTTTATTCAAATTCCCTTTCATCATCTCATTGATAGATTTAACTTAGTGTTATTTAATTTAAGAAGCATTTTTCTGTTTCCTGAAACCAACCTTCTCAATATAACCTTATTGTAATAGTGTCTAAACTTTTTACGTTGATTGCTAGGCTTTTGATACAATAAATTTTGAAAGTTTAAATCTTTAATATATCCATTTAGTTGTGTAATGAATATATTTTGCTCTGCATTTGTGAACTCACCTCTGTCTGCTGTGACATCCCAAAACTGATTAAACCTATACTTCTGTTCTTCTTTAGAGTACAATATCTGTATATCAAAAGTATTAATTATAGGGTATATAATCATATTAAGTGGGTCCTCTTTAGGGTGAGGGTTTAGCTTTAGTAACCCAGACACCTGCTCACTATTGTATATAACAGATTCATCAAAGTTGAAGTCCAGGTCATGCCATCTATCATCTCCACATCCATGTATTAAGTCTCCTTTGTATACATATGCCTCTAACTGATATTCAAAAC
>TARA_R110000765_G_scaffold103011_5_pt1 | contig 12547 bp, 8 predicted proteins | sample TARA_R110000765 | Tara Oceans TARA_R110000765 (sample SAMEA4398168) | marine metagenome | biome: Polar Biome; feature: [MES] marine water layer (ENVO:01000295) within the mesopelagic zone...; material: water (ENVO:00002006), including particulate matter (ENVO:01000060) such as...... | reverse complement strand
TTTTTGGCTATTTCATATTTAGGATGCGATTTTAGAAATGGATATTTCACCCAGTTTATTTTTGGATTACCTTCTAAGAATTCAGCTAGTTTTAATGCATTTTCACAATGTCTATCTACACGTACCGCCAAAGTTTCTAAGCTTTTAGAAAGCACCCATGCATTAAAAGGTGATAATGCCGGACCAGTAATTCGAGAAAAACGATAGACTTTATCCATCAACTCAGCACTACCCACAGTAATTCCTGCCAATACCCTACCCTGTCCATCCATCAACTTAGTACCTGAATGGATTACCAAATCGGCACCAAATTTTATTGGTTGCTGTAAATAAGGTGTAGCGAAACAATTATCAATAATTAAAATAAGATTATTTCTTTTAGCAATCTTACCTAACTCCTCTAAATCCAATACATCAACACCTGGGTTCGTAGGCGTTTCCGCATACAGTATTTTAGTATTCGGAGTTATAAGACTTTCAATAGCATCAAGCTCGTCAATCTTAAAATACGAATGACTAATATTCCATTTTGGAAAGAAATTATTAAACAACGAATGGGTTGATCCAAATATGCTTCTAGCAGATAAGATATGGTCCCCACTATTCAACAAAGCTGCCAAAGTTGAAAAAACGGCTGCCATACCTGACGCAAATGCGAATCCGTTTTCAGCACCTTCCATTTGGCATACTTTTTCTATAAACTCAGATGAATTCGGATTCGAGTATCTCGAATAAATATTACGTTCCTTTTCCTCTGCAAAAGAAGCCCGCATATCTTCCGCATCCTCAAATACAAAACTAGAAGTCAAATACAATGGAACAGAATGCTCTAAATTCTCACTTCGTTTTAACTGCGTGCGTATGGCGTTTGTTTCAAACTTATTGTTGCTCTCTTTCATTTTTTAAATCTATTCTCAATTACCTCTACCTTTTCTTGAACCTTGAACTTTTACCCTTTAACTTTAGATTACCCTTTCTCTGCAATTCTCAAAATATCACCAAAAACACCTCTGGCTGTAACTGCTGCACCAGCGCCGGCACCTTGAATAACAAGTGGATTCTCACCATACGATTCCGTGTATATTTCTATGATAGAATCTGAACCTTTCACTTGCCCCAGCGCACTCTCTTTTGGTACGGATATCAATTTCACATCTAGTACTCCTTTCTCCTTTTGTAGATTTCCATGTAAATCACCTACATAACGTAATACATGATTAGGCTTTTGGTTCTTCTTTATTTCATTGAACTTGACATCCAAGACTTCTAAATGTTCTAAAAAGAAATCAACATCCCCTTCTTGTAACCTCTTCGGAATAAGGTTATCAATATGAATATCTGAAAACTCATTATGCAAATCGAGTTCACGAGCTAGTATCAATAATTTACGCCCTACGTCGTTACCAGATAAATCTTCCCTTGGGTCTGGTTCAGTAAACCCTTTTAACATTGCATCTTTCAAAATAGAAGAAAATGGAACATCTACTTCAGAGAATGTATTGAATATATAACTCAATGAACCTGAAAACACCCCTTTGATTCTGGTGATATTCTCTCCGGACAAATGCAATAATTTAATTGTATCTATTAACGGAAGACCCGCACCTACATTGGTTTCATACAAATATTGCTTTTGGTTCTTCTGCAATTCTTCACGCAACAATTGATAAAAATCGTAGCGCAATGTGTTCGCTATTTTATTGGAGGATACAATATCAAAACCATGTTCTACGAAATCAAAATAATTGGCTACAAAATCTTGACTTGCCGTATTATCTATAACAATTAAATTCTCTAAATGATGACGCTTTGCAAAATCGAAAACATCTTGAATTTGATATGACTTACCTTTCTGTTTTAGATTCGTTTTCCAATTTTTAGTAATTCCCTTTTCATTTAGTAAAATCTTTTTAGAATTGGCGATACCAAATACTCTAAGGTCTAATTTTTTACGCTCCTTAATTGTTTTGGTAGACTTCAATATTTGGTCTATCAATGTACCACCAACATTACCATGTCCGAAGATAAGCACATTGATTTTTTTGCTGATACCAAAAATTTGACCGTGCATAACATTAACTGCTTTGTGCAAATCAGCTTTCTTAACGACCAAACTTACATTCTTGCCCGAAACTGTATTATTGAACAATAAAGGAACAATTTGATTTTTGATTAGCGCATTGAACGGATTATGAAACGTACTTAAATCTTGACCAACAATAGATATGATAGATACATCATCCATCACAGTAATCATATTAACATCTTTCGACTCAAAATCATTACTAAATTCATTTTCTAAGGCCAATTTAGCTCTCTTCGCCTTATCTTTTTTCACTACCAATCCGATTCCTCTTTCCGAAGAACCTTGAGATATAATACTAACACTAATATTACTAGATTCAAGTGCCTTAAATATTCTCGCATCAATACCGACCTTTCCTAATAGTCCACGGCCTTCGATATTAATCATCGCCACATCTTCAATGACAGAAAGTGATTTAATACCTTCTTTACTCGACTTGGCACTGATTAAAGTACCTTCATTATCATCATTGTAGGTATTCAAAATACGTAAAGGAATATTCTTTTCTATGAGCGGAATAATGGTTTTAGCGTGTAAAATGGTTGCCCCAAAATTTGCCAGCTCATTTGCTTCGGCATAGGAAAGATTTGCCAGCTTTTTCGCTTCTGGCACATAATCAGGATTAGCAGTATAAATACCATCAACGTGTGTATAGTTCTGTAATTCTTCGGCATCTAAGAAGTTCGCCAATAATGCTGCAGAATAGTTACTTCCATTTCTACCCAATGTAGTTGTTTCACCATCTAATGTCGAAGAAATGAATCCCGTAACAACTGCCACAGTATCTTTCGGAATTTCTGCAAATTTCAACAAGACTTTTTCTTTCGATTCAGCCTCCAAAACCTTAGCATCGCCGAAGGTATTATCAGTTTTGATAACATCTCGCGTATCTACCATTTTGGCTTTTACACCTTTCCCTATCAATAATTTGGTCACCAGTTTCGCAGATATCAATTCGCCATAAGCTAATACCTCATCTTTAATTTTGGCACTATAATCACCTAACAACGAAACACCTTCGTACAACTTCGCCAAGCCTTTAAACTCTGCTGATAAGCTGACATTAGAATATGTATGCTTTTGGTATTTTTCTAATGCTTCAAAATCAGTTTTATAATCTTTTCCTTTAGCTGCTTTTTCAAGAATATCTTCTAGCTGGTCAGTTGCTTTTTCTCTAGCGGATAGCACAATTGCAATATTCTCATCATTAGTCACTTTTTTCTTAACGATACCTAATACGCGTTCAAGTCCTTCCCCATTGCTTAATGACTTTCCGCCAAACTTCAAAATTTTAATTTTCTTGATATTGCCGTTGGTATTAAAAATACTAGTCAGCAATTTTTCCATCTGGTCGAATTCAATCAAAAAGGCATCATGCCCATGTAAAGATTGCACCTCACCATAGGTTACATTACTTTTAGCTTGTGCCAATTGTTTGAAGGTGTCTTTATTTTCTTGTGCCGTAAAGAACATATCTGAATCCACACCAATAATATGAATATTAGTATTACTGTTCTGTAGATTACCAAAATTCTGTTCTCCATCTCGGGTTACATCAATGGTTTTCAATAACTGGTTCATCAGCTTATATGCCGACAATTGAAATCGTTCTTGAAGCCTATCACCATGATGCATTAACCAGCTTTCTACATTAAAAACCTTTAGCTCTTCATTAGTACTTCTTTTGAAACGCTCTTTGAAAGATGCCGGAGTTCTATAGCATAACATGGCATGCATACGAGCATCATGGACTGGTTGTTTTGAGTTCACCAAAAACTGTTCTTGTATTTGGCAATTGGCAATTAACCAATCGGTAGATTTCCAATCGGATGCTACCGGTATTAAATGCTCGGTTAAGTTTGGTTTAACAGCTGCCATTTCCCAAGCAATACCGCCACCTAACGAACCTCCAATAATGGCAAATAATCGTTTGATTTTTAGCTGCTCTAATCCCAGTATAAAAAGTCTCGCCACATCACCGGCAACAAAATCTTTATAATTTTCAATTACAAATTTGTCATGACCGTTACCCGGAATGTTGAACGCTAGAATAGTGTATTTCTGAGTGTCAATACATTTTTCTTCTCCGATAAGTGCAGACCACCAACCATCTTCTCCGGTTACATTTGAATTTCCCGTAAGGGCATGATTCACCAAAATAATGGGTGCCGAATGTAATTCTTTCCCGAATACCTGATAGGACAACTGTATATCTTGAGTCGTACCGCTTAGGGTCTTATATTTTTGAATTTGTAATTTATATAGCATCCGTAGAAAAAATTACTAGTATGTTTTGATTGGCGGAAAAAAGTGAAAATTTCCTTTTCTCCACCAATGTCAACTTATTATATAAAAATAAATAGAATTATTAAAGGCTTTCGAATGCCTGTGCCAAATCTAATTTTAAATCCTCGATGTCCTCTAAACCAACAGACAATCGAATTAAATCTTGACCAACCCCTGCACTAGCCTGTTGTTCAGCATTTAGTTGTTGATGCGTTGTACTAGACGGGTGAATAATCAATGATTTGGTATCACCAATATTCGCTAACAATGAAAATATTTTGGTGGCATCTGTCACTTTTTTAGCAGCTTCAAAGCCTCCTTTTACCCCAAAGGTAACCAATCCACTCTGCCCTTTTGGTAAGTATTCTTTAGCTAAAGCATTATATTTATTGCTTTTAAGACCTGGATAGTTTACCCACGCCACTTCTTCCCTACTTTCTAACCACGTTGCCAATTCTAATGCATTTGCACTGTGTTGCTTAATACGAACCGGTAACGTTTCTAAACCTTGTATGATTTGAAATGCGTTAAACGGACTTAATGCACCACCGAAATCACGTAACCCTTCCAATATCAATTTGAAGGTAAAGGCCGCAGCTCCTAATGCTTCGCTGTATACCAGGCCGTGATATCCCGCAGATGGCTCTGTAAACTCGGGGAATTTTCCGTTAGTCCAATCGAATGTACCGGCATCTATAATGGCACCACCTAATGAAGTTCCTTGTCCGCCAATATATTTTGTAAGAGAATGTATTACTAAGTTAGCACCATGCTCAATCGGATTCAATAAAGCTGGCGTAGCTACAGTGTTATCTACGATAAAAGGAACTCCCGCAGCTTTCGATTCTTTAGAAATCGCTTTTAAATCCAATACATCTAATTTCGGATTCCCTAAAGACTCCACAAAAAATGCCCTTGTATTATCTTGTACGGCATCTTTAAAATTTTTAGCATCAGATGCATCTACGAACGTAGTTGTAATGCCAAATCTAGGTAGGGTAACATTCAATAAGTTGAACGTACCTCCATATAAACTGCTCGATGCCACAATATGGTCACCTGCTTTTAATAAAGTCAATAATCCTGTAGAAATTGCTGCGGTACCCGAAGCGAATACCACCGCGCCAATACCACCTTCTACAGCGGCTAATCTATCTTGTAGAATTTGGTTTGTTGGGTTGTTCAAACGGGTGTAAATAAAACCAAGTTCTTTTAATGAAAAAAGATTGGCAGCATGATCCGTATCTTTAAATACATAGGATGATGTCTGGTAAATTGGAACAGCTCTAGTTCCACCATTGGTAGTTGTGTCGTGCCCTGCGTGTAATGCGTTTGTTGCTAATTTGTAATCACTCATGATTTTGTTTTTTTAATACTATTTAAATTGATTAAAAAAGCCAAACCCTATCCAACCGACGTTGCGGGTAGGTAAAATCAAAAAAGTTATAAGAAAGTAATATCGAAAAAAATCGATTACTGTTATCCTTCCCGTAAGGGTAGAATGTAGCACCTTCTTTGTGTGGAACAAAGGGTTGCCAAGGTTTCAAAGGGTCTAATCCCTCCACCTTTCTTGATAACTATTCAATATGTGTTTGAACTTTGAAGTACAAATATAAGGGCAGGGATTTTTAAAAACCTAATGATTTTTAAAAATTTAAATAAAATAACAAGTTGTGTATTTTAAAGGTGTATTTATAACTAAAAATGTAATTATTTGCTCAATTTAGCTGGTTTATTGTCGATTCGTTAGAGAAACCACTCGACTTGGAGTGGTTCTCGTTACCTACCCTTCGGCAAGCAGACATTTCACATTATTAAGAAAAAAATAAAATGAAGCACTCGAACCGACATAGCCTTATTTAATCATGCCTGCACTCTTGTACTTATCAATGTATTTTTGGTCTTGCTCTGGCGAATCTTTGTACAGTTTTCGCATGTCCTTTAATTCTTTCTTGAGTTTTATAACAGTTGCTGCATAAGCAGGGTCTTTAAAAACATTATTCATTTCTCTAGGATCCTTTTTTCTATCGTACAATTCCCATTCATCGACATCGTAATAGAAATGCACCAACTTAAATTCCTTATTCACAATTCCGTAATGACGTTTCACCATATGTACCGATGGATATTCGTAGTAATGATAATACACCGCATCACGCGTCCAATCAGATTTCTCACCTTTCAGTAACGGAATCAGACTTTCGCCTTGCATATCTTTAGGTGGTTTGATACCCACAGCTTCTAACATAGTTTGAGCAAAATCTAAATTTTGTACCATCTCATTTTCTACAGAGCCTGGCTTCACCACATTTGGCCAACGGACTAATAACGGGGTTTTGAAAGATTCATCGTATACAAATCGTTTATCGAACCAGCCATGTTCTCCCAAGTAAAAACCTTGGTCTGAGGTATAAATGACAATCGTATTTTCTGCTAAACCGGTATCATCTAGGTAATCTAATAATCGACCTACATTATCATCAACTGAAGAAATGCTACCTAAGTAATCTTGCATATACCGCTGATATTTCCACTGCATTTTTTCTTTATCATTCATCTTAGGCCAGTTCTCATAGAAGAAATCATTGATGGAATCTAAAATGGGATCATACTCCGCTTTTTGTGCTGCCGTAGCACGATTATACGGACCATAAAATCCGTTCGGATATTCTTGAACTACCGGAAGAACCTTGCCCTCCATTTTAGCCAACGTTTCTGGTCTTATTTTACTATCATGACTATACATCATGTGGGTCAACAAATTCATTTCGGCTGTTTTCGCTGCCGAACCTCTATTCTTATAATCATCAAAGAGTGTTTCTGGCTCTGGGAAGGTTTTCTTGGTAAATTCCTTAAACTTATCGGCTCTTGGCCACCATGGGCGATGCGGTGCTTTGTGCAAATACATCATCATAAATGGTTCTTCAGAGGACGCCTCTTTCTTTAACCAATCTAAAGAAACATCGGTAATAATGTCAGTCACATAACCTTGCTTTGTAATAGTATCACCGTTAGTGACGATAAAATCGGGGTTAATATAGTTACCCTGACCCGGCAGAATCATGAATTCATCTACCCCTTTCGGATTGTTCCCAAAATGAAGCTTACCGAACATGGCAGTTTTATAGCCGTTCTTTTTAAATATCTGCGGAAAGGTTACTTGTGTAGTATCGAACGGAAAATAATTATCAACTTTTCCATTGATATGCGTGTGTTTACCTGTTAAAATAGTAGCTCTTGATGGCGCACAAATGGAGTTGGTGACACTTGCATTCGTAAACAACATACCTTCTTTTGCCAACCGATCTATATTTGGTGTCTGCAACAATTTATCGTCATACGCGCTAATTGCTTGGTACGCGTGATCATCTGACATGATGAAAATAATATTAGGGCGTTTAGCTTTGCTTTTTTGTGCTGCGCCTAAATTCGGCACTAAGAATAAAAGCACTACTCCTGCTAGTAATAAATTTTTCATTTTTGGTGTTGTTGTTTGGTAAGGTTCGTTTGTAATAAAAGTAAGTAATTCTTGGGTTATGCTATGGGCTTAGTTATTTCACAATCCTACAAATTGCCTACTCCAACACGGAAAACTCAATACTAGAATCTGTAAATACGGTATGCGTTTGGGTTTTAAAGTCTGACTTATTGGCTTCAAAAATATTCTCCACATAGGTTTGTGGATTTAAATCTATCAACGGAAACCAAGTGCTTTGTACTTGCACTTGTAACTTGTGCCCCTTCTTGATTGTATGAAATACATCTTGTAGCTTAATAGTAACATCTGTCTTTTGGTTCGGCACAAAAGGTTCTGGGTTTGAGAAGCTGTTTCTAAAACGCCCACGCAATACTTCACTACGTACCATTAAATGATAATTACTCATTTTTAAATGATCCTGCATACCTTCATAAGCAGGCTCATCAGCAGGGTGAACATCTATAATCTTTACAATCCAGTCTGCTGCAGTACCTGTAGTGGCTACTTTTAGTTTCGCTAAAATATCCCCCGCTAGAGTCAGATCATTTTCCATTACTTCGGTTTCAAAAACCAATACATCGCTACGACGAGCAGCAAAACGCTGATCATCAGTCATGTATTTTCTTGGGGTAAAAACAGTTTTAATATCTTCTGAATATGGTACGGGTTTTTTAATATCGCTAACAAACTGAATACCTTCCACTTTTTTTGGTTCAGTTGTCAATTCTTGGTCAGCAGATAAGTACATGTCTTTTTTAACCATTCCTTTTGGTGGCCATGTGTCATAGGTTTTCCAATCTTTTCTACCGGTATCAAAAACATAGGCTTCAGGTAATCCACTATTCTTATCGCCATTTCCTTTTAAGAAATGGTCAAAAAATTTCTTCTCTATCTTCTCTTGAAAAAATTCAGAAATAGAATCTCCGAAGTAATAGTTCCCAACGGTATTTTGACCTTTACTTCTAGCCCATCCACCGTGGTCCCATGGTCCGAAAACCAAGGTATTATAATTACCAGTATTGTACTTTTCAATATTCTTGTAAGTTTCCAATGGTCCATATAAATCTTCTGCATCAAACTCTCCTGCAACTACCATCGTCGCCACTGTAGGCTTTACATTTTTTAAATGCTGAATTAATCCACGACTCTGCCATAGCTCGTCGTAGTTGGGATGTTCTTTTAACTCGTTCCAGAAATAATCATCGGTTACGCCTTCTTTCGCCATACGTGGCGTATCGGCAGTTTCATATTCGAAGAATCGGTCTAAATTTTTCAGCGGACCTTCATCTAAAAAGAATTGGTACTGATCTTCGGTCGGTAATTCTGGTAATACGTACCACGCTGTATCTATCGGCTTATCGCCATTTGGTCTTGGCGTACCAAATAAAGAAGTGGCTCTAAAATAACTTAGTAAATAGGCTCCGTTATGGTGAAAATCATCAAAAAAGAAATCGGCAATACTCGCTTGTGGTGAAGCTGCTTTTAACGCTGGGTGTGCATCTACAACGGCATACGTGGAGTAAAACCCAGGATATGAAATTCCCCAAATACCTACATTGCCATTGTTATTCTCAACATTGTTCACCAGCCATTCTATCGTATCATACGTATCTGAGCTTTCATCAATATCTGCATTGGTCAATTTATTCGGGTTATAAGCACGCATGTTCTCATAATGCCCCTCACTCAACCAACGACCACGTACATCTTGATAGACCACAATGTAGCCATCTTGCATCATATGAACATTCGGTGCAATTTTGGTTTTAAATTTTCCTTCCCCATAAGGTTGTGAGCTATAAGGTGTGCGCTGCATAATGATAGGATACTTTTTCGAGGTATCCTTAGGTGAATAGACCGTTGTATGGAGGTTAACACCGTCTCGCATAGTGATATCTACCTCTTTCTTAGTGTAGTTATTCGCTACATAAGTTTCGGAGACTTCGACATCTGCAACTTTGGGCGTTTTTCTACAGGAGATGATCAGTGTAGAAAGAAAAATAAGGGAAAAAAGATGTTTGATGGTAAACTTTGGCATGTCCTAAGAGTTTGAAGTCTTAAATCTAAGAAAGTTTACTCGAATAATTAGATTTTAACATGACCGGAATTACCATATAAAAACTACCAAAAGTATTTCGACTGCTCTCAATGTAAATAACAAATTAAATGGCGTGTCTCTAAGATAGAGATTGTTTCTCCATTTCTACTTGATTGTAGAATTGCTCGCAAAGACATTTAAATTTAAATCATGAATAACTTCTTTGTCAATCTTAGAATTCCTGAGAAGAAATCGTTCTTGTATACTTGATTTTTAGAATCTTGGAGTATTTGATTTTTCATTTAAAGGGCTTTTAGGTAGGATCAAGATTTAGTCCAAAAAGTGAATTAGACTTAATTTTTTACTAGCCATTTTAGATTTTTCAATTTCAAAATCAAGATTAAATTTCATTGAACAATACTCGGTCTTTGTAGTATCTAAAACAACATACTCAGAAATTAGATCAGTTTCTTTTGAGCAAGATTGTAATAGAATGTATAGCAAAATAGCTAGGGGTACTCTGTAGGGTTTAAGCATGGCATTCGTAGGTTAAGTTATTTTTTTAATAAGTAGCTGTAAAAGACTCAATACACTCCGATAGCAACAGGTTAAAGTCAACTTTTGGGGCGTCAACCTGAACTTGTTTCTGTTCGTTTTTGTTAAGTATTAATATTGAGTATTTCATCTTTTGTTATTCAGTGATTTGGGATTCACTATTAATTACAATTTAAATGTATGTAATCTTTTTCCTACAAATATAATTTTGTGGTGTAACTATTCAAAGTTGTTGTGTAAGTATCTTAAACTGATTGTGTGTAAATTTTTGAACATATAAAAGCTTGATACTATAAATTCGATAATGAGATTTGAAGAATGTTTATCTCACAATTCAACTTCTATTTTAATTACGCCTGGCTGGAGGCCGGCACGCTTCAGGAAGTAGCCATAAATGCAATTGCGAAGTACAAAGCAAACCCAGAGTATCGTACCTCAGAAGTTAAGTTGCTTCGTACCTCGCAATATCAAATTATTTATAAAAGCCTTCTACCGGAAGGCTAGAACACTATGAAGTTATAAACTAAATGTTTTTTTAATTTCTGTAACCATGTCCAACTTTTCCCAAGTGAACAATTCCACTTCTCTTTCAACACGACCGTTATATGGCGATTCGAAAACTTTTGTAATCGTAATTGGGGATTTACCCATATGACCATAAGCAGCAGTTTCCAAATAAATAGGATTTCTCAGTTTCAAACGTTCTTCGATAGCAAATGGTCGCATATCAAATAACTGAGCCACCTTCTTCGCTATTTCACCATCACTCAATTGTACTTTTGAAGTACCATAGGTATCAACATATATAGAGGTAGGTTCTACTACTCCAATTGCGTAACTCACTTGTACCAAAATTTCATCGGCAACACCAGCAGCTACTAAATTCTTTGCAGCATGTCGTGCGGCATACGCAGCACTACGGTCTACCTTACTTGGGTCTTTACCACTAAAAGCACCTCCACCATGAGCTCCTTTTCCACCATAGGTATCAACAATAATCTTACGACCCGTTAAACCAGTATCTCCATGAGGGCCTCCTATTACAAACTTACCTGTTGGGTTTATATGATACTTAATTTGGTTATCAAATAACTTTTGAGTCTCCTTAGGTAATTGCGCTTTTACTCTAGGGATGAGAATAGATATAATGTCCGACTTAATTTTAGCCAACATTTTCGCATCGTCTTTATCAAAAGGATCATGTTGGGTTGATAAAACAATCGTATCTATACGTTGTGGTTCATTTGTATCAGAATATTCAATAGTAACCTGAGCTTTTGCATCTGGCCTTAAATAACTAATTTCTTTATTCTCACGTCTAATCTCTGCTAGGGTATGTAGCATTTTATGAGAAATATCTAATGCCAGTGGCATGTAATTTTCAGTTTCGCTAGTGGCATAACCGAACATCATACCTTGATCACCAGCACCCTGCTCTTCTTTCGAACCACGGTCAACACCTTGATTAATGTCTTGTGATTGCTCATGAATTAATGAGATAACACCACAAGAATCACCACTAAATTGGTATTCTCCTTTGGTATATCCTATTTTATTGATTACCTCACGTGCAATATTCTGCACATCTAAATAGGTATCGCTCTTAACTTCACCAGCCAATACCACCTGACCGGTAGTTACCAAAGTTTCACAAGCTACTTTGCTTTCTGGGTCAAACGCTAAGAAATGATCTAATAGGGCGTCACTAATTTGATCCGCCACTTTGTCAGGATGTCCTTCACTAACAGATTCTGATGTAAATAAATAAGCCATTACAATATATTTTTTAACAGTAATGGATTTGGTGATAATCGGGAAGAAGTTTACGTATCTCGAAATGAGATTCCAAATAAAATTTGGATTAAACTGCTTTAGCATTTTTACCCTTAAAACTAGCTTAAGGCCCCGAGGTTGCAATCAGACAAATCCTTCCTCTTTGTTAACGGCACAAAAGTATGAAATTTGTTTGTTTCAAAAATCTAATAAAAGGTTTTTATGCTAATCTTGGCATAATTTTATGAGTGTCTATTTATAGCTGTATTTCATCTACTATTTTTCTTAATGCATAATTTACTTTGTATATTGTGCGTTATATTTTTCACTA
>TARA_R110000765_G_scaffold9911_2_pt1 | contig 12554 bp, 16 predicted proteins | sample TARA_R110000765 | Tara Oceans TARA_R110000765 (sample SAMEA4398168) | marine metagenome | biome: Polar Biome; feature: [MES] marine water layer (ENVO:01000295) within the mesopelagic zone...; material: water (ENVO:00002006), including particulate matter (ENVO:01000060) such as...... | reverse complement strand
GAACTGCATCATTCGTTCCTGAAAAACTACCTGCTTTGCTTTCGGAATGTTCCGATAATAGAGCACATGATCCTTCAGCATCGGATGCCAATGTTTTGGCAAGGGCTTTACCTTTTTTCTTCCTATTCTGGAAAAAAAAATAAACAGCAAGCACAAAAATGAGTCCAAATATTATGGTATAAATCATGATTGGCGGAGTAGTTTACAAAATAGCATTAATTTGAATTTACACTTTCCGCCTTAAATCCAATTTTTTGCAGCGTAGCTTTTACATCCTCTTCAGATGCTCCGTTACTTTCTACAGTCAGGATTTTATCTGGATTATCGGTATCGACTTCCCAGTTGTCAACCCCTTCTTGCTTGTTTAAAAAAGGGGTTACCTTGGATACACATCCCCCACAATTGATATTTGTTTTAAATTTTAAAGTTTTCATCGTATTTGAATTTATAATTAATACTAAAGTTTTACTCGTTTCAACCGTAAACTGTTGGCCACAACCGATACGCTACTGAATGCCATTGCTGCTCCCGCAATCATCGGGTCCAATAAGAAGCCATTAACAGGGTAAAGAATACCCGCGGCTATCGGGATGCCTATAATATTATAGATGAACGCCCAAAACAGGTTCTGACGGATACCCAATACGGTTCTTTTTGACAGTTCTAATGCTTTTGGGATGGATTGCAAATCAGAGGTAATCAACGTCATTTTTGCAACGTCCATCGCTATGTCTGAACCTTTGCCCATTGCAATACTCACATTGGCCTGTGCCAAAGCGTGGGAATCATTTATACCATCGCCAACCATAGCTACTATCTTTCCTTCCGCTTGTAATTTTTCAACAAAAGCTGCTTTGTCCGAAGGCATTACTTCGCCTTGGTAATTTGTTATTCCTACTTGTTTTGCGACAGCAGATGCAGTTTTGTTATTATCTCCTGTAAGCATAAAGACCTCGATTCCTCTTTCTTGAAGCGTTGCTATGGCCATTTTTGAAGTTTCCTTAATCTTGTCTGCAATGGCGAGTATAGCAAGCACTTGTTTTTCATTACCAAAGAATATGACCGTTTTTGCCTGGTCTTCGAGACTTTCCGCTGTTTGCGTTAAGGAAGCATCGATTTGAATATTTTTCTCAACCATTAGTTTATGGTTACCCACATAATATTCTGAACCATTTTCTGTTTGGGCTTTCACGCCCTTTCCTGTAATACTTTCGAAGGAAGCCATTTCTGCTTGTTCAACGTTTTCTTCTTTTAATTGGTTGACTACCGCTTCTGCCAAGGGGTGTTCTGATAGTGCTTCTATTGCCAAAAGAATTTGCTTGTATTGATTTTGATTTTCAAGTTTATCCTTCCAAAGTATATCAGTTACTAAAGGTTTTCCTTCTGTAATTGTGCCTGTTTTGTCAAGAATGACGGCATTCACTTTATGACCAAGTTCTAAACTTTCCGCATCTTTTATAAGAATATTATTCTCGGCTCCTTTCCCAATACCCACCATAATTGCAGTAGGCGTTGCCAATCCCAATGCACAGGGACAAGCGATAACCAATACTGCTACAGAGGTCAATAAGGCCTGTGAAAATGCATTCTCCCCTCCTACCGACATCCAAACAATGAACGTAATGATAGATATACCCAACACAACCGGAACAAATATTCCAGCAATCTTATCGACCAGTTTTTGAACAGGTGCCTTGCTTCCTTGGGCTTCTTGTACCATTTTGATGATTTGGGACAGCAAGGTTTCCCCACCTACTTTTTCAGCGGTAAATTGAAAGCTCCCTTTCTGGTTTACCGTACCTGCAAATACTTTTCCGCCATATGATTTTTCCACGGGCACAGGTTCTCCGGTAATCATACTTTCATCTACATACGAACTCCCTTTGGAAACTTCTCCATCTACAGGAATCTTTTCTCCAGGGCGCACCAAAATAATCTGGCCAACTTGCACGGACGAAATGGGTATTTCTTTTTCTTCCCCATTCTCAATAATTTTCAGTATTTTGGGTTGCAATCCCATTAGTTTTTTAATTGCCGAAGAGGTATTTGATTTTGCCTTTTCCTCCAATAGTTTTCCCAAGGAAATAAAGGTTATAATTACCGTAGCCGCTTCATAATACACATGGGGGGCTATACCACGACTCAACCAAAATTCAGGAAAAAAAGTATTGAAGACACTAAAGAGAAAAGCTATTCCTGTACTCAAGGCCACCAATGTATCCATATTCGCTTTGCCGTGTTTGGCCTGCTTAAAAGCATTGATGAAAAAGCTGCGCCCGAACCAAAAAAGTATGGGAAAAGTCAATACTAACGAAATCCATTTTCCGGGTTCCCATTGCATAAAAAACATTCCCAATACAAAAATCGGAAGTGTAAGGATGGCCGACCAGATGGTGCGATTTTTTATATCCTGATAATGCTTTTGCTGAAGTTCCTGTTGTACTTCCGAAGGGTTTTCTGTATCTATTATAATGTCATAGCCTACTGCCTGTAAAGCCCTTCGCAATTTTTCCTCAGTAACAGTCTCGTCGTAATTTACAAGTACCGAGCTGTTGGCAAAATTAACACTGGCGCCATTTACACCTTCAGTATGCGACAAGATCGATTCAACACTTGATGCGCAGGCCGCACAAGTCATCCCCGTAACTGGAAAGGATTTTTTTATGTCAGATTTTTTTTTGGCCTTATCCTGTTGAGGTAAAACATTTATGGTTTCCATAGTCTTATCTGAATTGCTTTGTGCAAAGTTCAGAATAAATGGACCGTATTATGTTATGTAATAGGCCGAATGATTTGTAGAATACTCAGATATAGCAGTGATCTTATCTAAATATCATCCAACGATTTCCTATTCTTATCTACACTTTTCTTGAATTGCGAAGGAGTCATTCCAGTAACCTTTTTAAACTGATTGCTTAGATACGCAACACTACTATAGTTCAGCTTAAAGGCGATGTCACTCAAGGTGAGTTCGTCGTACACCAACAATTCTTTAACACGCTCAATCTTTTGGTTGATGATGTACTGCTCAAAAGTGATACTTTCAACAGATGAAAAAAGGGAACTTAAATATTTATAATCAAGATGTAGTTTTTCGCTTATATAATCTGTCCATTTAATATTTAATTCGTCTGATGAATGATGGATTTTATCTACCACCATTGTTTTCATTTGTTCGATAAGCTGGCTTTTTCGGTCGTTGATTAAACTAAAACCGGATTCCTGAAGTGCTAAGGATAAGGCTAATTTTTTCTTTAAGACAAGAGCTGAAGGTAATTCCACTTCCCCCAATTTGATAGCGGTATATGGAATTTCAAGTCGTTCCATAATATTGGATACTGCCGTTATACATCTGGGACAGACCATATTTTTTATATGGATGACGTTGCTCATGTTATTCCGGTTTCTAATTGTACCATGGGGGACTATGAAAATGCATTGATAAGAACTAATATTGTCGCTATAAGAAATAATAGCACTATCGCCAGTATTCCGTAAATTTTATCTTTCTTATCGATATTGTTTTGCGGTTTATTTCTCTTGTCCTTTCTTCTTTTCCTTCTGTTCACGCTCATCGTCATCCAACTTTCTTAAAGTAAAAAGCGGAACTAAGTACCTATTGGCCATATCCGCCTTTTACGGAAATTAATTATTCCAAAGTAGCTTTGACCTCTCCACAGGTCATCATCGCTTCTCCGTAGTATGGGTTTCGAATTTCTTTTTCAAGGCTTAGCCAATAGGCTCCTTTATCGCTATCTGCCATTGGGCAATAGTTGTTATACACTTTTTGATTGACTCCAAAAAGCTGAACACTGCTGATCATGTGGGCCGATAAGTGCTTAAAATGGTCTCTTTGCTTCTTGATATCCGAAGTGTTGGCCATTGAACTGGACGAAGCTTTGAGTTCTTTTTGGATCGTCATCCAATGGTTATGGGCCTCCTTGTCTTTTAGCAACTTCATATCGACTTTGGCCAAACTTTCCTCCATTTGTTTTGCTTTTTTTTGTGCGGCCGGGCCATCGTCGCTTACCAAAGCGTCTTTAACACCTATATAGACTTCCAAAACCTTATTTAACTGGCTTTGAAACTCATTTGAAACCTCTATTCTCTTTTTCATCTTGGAATGATCGGTACCAGTACTCGTGGAGGGTTCCATTTTACTTCCTTCCTGCATACCCAAATGGCCTTCATGCCCAGTCATGGTTTTACCACCTTCCGAGTTCATCATTGATTTTTTGCCCTGTAGCTGTGCCGCTGCATCAACGGTAAATGTGCCATTGGTCACAATTTGATCTCCGTTTTCAAGCCCACTAATTATGGTATAGGTATCTCCATTGGTATTCCCAAGGGCAACTTCGCGCATTTCGAAGACAGGTTCATTGGGATTGGTCTTTACATAGACCACAGAACGTTCCCCCGTCCACATTACAGCACTAGCAGGGACAACAACAGCATTCTCCCTTTGTATTTGGGCAACTTTGATAGTTCCTTCCGCGAACATGCCCGGTTTCAATAGATTATCTTTATTGTTGAGTATCGCCCGCACCATTACTGTTCTTGTTGAAGAATTAAGCAAAGGGTCTACAAAAGACACTTTTGCGGTAAACTCTTTATTCGGATAGGCATTGGTAGTTAGCTTAACTTCCTGGCCTTCTTTCAAAGATGCGATTTGATTTTCATATGCATCGAAAACGGCCCAAACGGTATTTAGGTTGGCAATTTTGTACAAAGGCTGACCTTGTTTTACGTAGTCCCCTTCTTCTACCATTATATCTGTAATCGTTCCTGAAACCGTGGCGTATACCGGAAAGTTCTCCTGCACCTTACCTAATTCTTCTATCTTATCGATTTGATTATCGGAAAGCTTCCATAATTTTAATTTATTACGGACAGCATTATATAATGCTGGTTGTGATGCTTTCATTGATGCGGCCGTCAACAATTCTTGTTGTGCGCTGACCAATTCCGGGGAATAGATAGTTGCCAGAAGTTTGCCCTTAGCCACACTCTCTCCCGTATAATTTACATTAAGCCTTTCAATACGGCCTGCAAAATAAGTGGCTTGCGTAGCATTAGCTTCTTCGTTCTCGCGAATCTTTCCTGAAAGTTTAAGTGAACTCCCATCTGAAGTACCCATGCCAACGGTAGAGGTACGTATATTGGCCAATGCCAAGGCGTTGTCTGTCATTTTTATTTCGTTTGCGCCTAGCCCCACCGCTCCGGTTTCGGCAGGAATGAGATCCATGCCGCAAATCGGGCAATCTCCCGGTTCGGGTTTCATAATTTGAGGGTGCATGGAACAAGTCCACATTTGGGCTGCCGTTTCTCCCGTGTGGTCATGTCCTTCGGACATTTCCGATTTGTCTTTCATAGTGGCTTCATTAGAAGACGAACCCCCAAAAATAAGATAGCCTGCCAATAGCCCAACTATCACTGCGGCACAGATGTAAATGATGTTTTTTTTCATGATCTGATAATTAAAATATGTGGTGTTAAGGTAATTAGGGACGTGATTGACTTTTTTTCTGAACTAGAATTCGATGTCGAGACATCTCTTTAACTGCCCATCCCCAATAACCATAACTTAATTAATTTTCTTGCAAACGCTTAATCATTGCTTTCATTTCCTTAATTTCCCTTTCTTGTGCTTTAATGATGTCTTCTGCCAATTTCTTGACCTCCGGATCTTGAATATCAGCCCGCTCACTTGTCAAAATAGCAATCGAGTGATGGGGAATCATTGCTTTCATCCATAACACATCCCCAATTATAGGTCCCTGCGCGCGAACCAATCCCAAGGCACTGACAAATAGAATAATACTGCCAACGACTATGCCAATATTCTTCTTTCTGTTTTGATACATGCCACGCATTGCTACGAACATTATTATCGCCATTGCGGCAATCCCTAGACAGCTCATATAGAATCGTGTAAGACTGAAATAGACGTGATTAATCTCATAAGAGTTTAAGTACATGGTAATGTACATTGCAATGAAGGATGCCGAGAGCATCAATACGAATTTTGTGTAATTATTTTTACCCATATTGCTATGTTCTTCTTCTGAATTCATTGTTTTTGATTTTTGTTATTAATATTAGATACTCTTTTTTTAATTTTTCTAATGCTCGGCGAACTTGTAAACCATAGAGTAAATCCGCTCAGCACGGTAATCAATCCCAACAAGGAGAACGCCCTAAGTACAAAGGTGTTAAAGTCGTCCCTACCTTGGTAGTCCATGGTATGTGTCATCCATAGAAAATCGAACCACCGCCAATCTCGATGTCGTACCGTTTGGAACGCTCCATTTTCCATAGCAACATAAGCCTTTAAGTTTTGTGGGGTCTCATAGGAAATCTCATATGCCGGCAAAGGCCCACTGCGGTATTCATGATGATTATCCACTTCATCGATACGTTTAATGCCTGCCACTTTTAATCCGGGCAGCATATACCGACTAGCTACTTGTTGTGCTTCCTGTTGGGTAATTTCATTTTTTCTGTTCCCAGTTCGGGCATTGTACAGGGTTGTTCCATTAATCCAATAATAGGGACTGCCTGCAATTTCAAGTAATTCCATGGATCGAACGGGTTGTTCCATCTCCAATTGTGTTGTGCCCATTAAATCTGAAAATGCAGTTTGTTCCGGTATTTCCTTTTTGAAATGATCGCCGTGTATCTCATCGATATTCGTCCAACTGAAATACATGCCACTAATAGTCCATATTAGAAACTGGATACCCAAAAAAAGACCTAAATACCGGTGTGCTTTTCTGATTTTTATTGCAGTTTGTCTTTTGACCATTACTCCTGAATTACTGAAAAAGGAAATTTTATGCTGTACTTTTCCCACGACAATGCCATGGTACCGCTTCTTTCGTCTGTCTTTTCAATTTTATACTCCAAATGTTCCTGTACATTTTCGGAAATTGAAGAGCTTACCTTAAATCGGATAACGTCATCTTTTTCATCATATTCGTCCTTACCGTGTTGTTCCCAATTCGCGTTAAGTATAACCGTCCAATCTTTTGCGGATGGAATGACAAAAAAACCATATTTGCCTTTTGGAATTGTTTCCCCCTGAATTCTCAAATCTTTATCGGTCTCTATCCAAGTGGCCATATGTGCTCCAGCTTGCCACACTTCATCAAAAGGGAGTAAGCCTCCGAATATAATTCTGTTGCGAACACCGGGAGATGAGTAATCTATATGAATGTGTGCTCCTCCAACCATAGCCATTGCACTGGTATGGGGACTGAGTTTTTTCTTTTCAGTTGACGCTTTTTCAGTAGTCGTATGATCTTCGTGACTGGCTTCCGTCTTTTTCTTCTCTTCTTTACAGCTAATCAATAAAAGGAGCGTTAAAAGAATCAATGCTATTTTGTTGTTTTTCATCGGATATGGTTTTAACAGTTATTTATTTTTTTACGTCCCTGGAGGACGAATGGGTTTTAATGATCTTCCAATCGCCATCTATTTTCTTTAAAACCGAAGTCGCCACCCCTTTTTTATGTATTGTTCTAGCTTCATTCCCATCTTTTGGTTTCAATACAATGGTGTACACATAGGTCTCTGTAGTAAAAGCATGGGGAAGACTTACTTCAGCTTCTATAGTATAATCAGTAAAATTAAATTTCTCAAAATGACCAAGTTCAGGCCCTAAATGATGCGCTATATAATTCTTATAGGTGCCTTCTACACCACCTTGCTCGAATACGGCGGAATTATCGATAAATAAATCAAAAGTGCCCTCTGTAGTAAGGTTTTGTAAGGCATCTTTATATTTTTTCAGTGTTAATACGACTGCTTCTTTTTCGGATGCAACGGTTTTTTCTTGCGCATTTCCGGTTGCGAAAATGAAGATAGCAAGCAATGGCAAAAGGGTTCTTTTAAATTTTCTCATGATATCTCTTTTATAATAATCAACAGTTACTTTTTTTATGTTCTAAAATTCTTTGCACAAAAGCTGAAACACAAGAGCTAGAAGAACAATTATGGCAAGAATTATGTAGACCACATACCCAAACCATTTTTTAAGGGTGGGTTTCTCTTTATTGCCTCCTCCACAATTATCACAACATTCTTTCATTGCAAATTATTTAGCTTATTGTGCCTGTCGAGGGAAGGGCGTTAAACACTACATCAACTAAATTTCCCTTCCCGTAACAGGACTTTTTCTTTATTAAAACAATCTGGGCGGTCATGGAATACACTAAATAACTAACCAATCAAAAAACACATTCTTGACCTGCCCAGATTTTACATTTTCAAATTCCTTTCGTTTATAAACTTATTACCAATCAAAAAAATTAAATGTGGCAAGACTGCAAATTGTAATAGTGGCGACAATCCCACATTTACCCATGGTACTACAGGCATTGCCTCTGCATAGGCCCAATCGCCTCGTGATGTATGCCAAATTTCGCCAAATATTGCGCCAGCACTTCCAATCAAAATCAAGGTGAGTATTTTACCAATACCTATTGCACTTGTCCAAAAGACATTCTTATACACTAGTGAAAATCCGAAAAGTAAGATAAGTACCATCAACATATCTGCAATGGATGCCAATGCACAGAATGAGATATGTTGCCAATCGTATTCAAAATCTTTATATAACCAACCTTGACCCACCTCCCAAATAAAATTCAACGAAAATGCTATCACAGCGACCCTAATTATATAGTTTCTATAATTTTTTTTGTCCCGTACCTGTTTGGCAAAATAGAGATACAGCAGAACGACCAAGGTCAACGCAATTGTGGGTACTATAAAAATGTCAAGACTCAATGCTTCCATTTAGGTTTTGCTTACGGTAAAATCATTTTTTGCACGTTATTTTTTAAAACTCTTAAAACTGTACCTAGCAACAATCAATTATTATTACCTGAAAAGGGGAAGTATTTTAAACACTAACCATATCATACCTCCCCTATCAGGCTTTACTTTTCGATTATAACTGTTACTTTTCCGCAGCTGAGCATTTTAGCTCCATAATACGGATTGCGGATGTCCTTAATGGCAGATAGCCAATAAGCACCTCCGTTCAAGGCCATTGGACAGAAATCCTTATAAATTTTTCCCGATGTAACAGTTCCTTTCAACAAGGTTTCCATTTCATTGCTCAAATCGGAAAAAGCCTTTCGTTGTCTCTCTAGATTATCTGAGTCAGCGATTTTTTGCGAGGCCGATAATGCCGCATCGGAACCCTCGACTTTTTCGAGTGCTTCGTTCAACATTACCGCTCCCTTTTGGGCATCTCCCGGATTTGAACGGACCAAGTCATTTTTAATGTGTTCGTAATGTTCGTAGACATTGGCCACATTTTTATCGTTAAATTCCAACTCGACCACTTTCATTTCCATCTTGCTATGGTCATGGTTCAACTCTATTTTATGCTGTGTGTAGCCCATTGTAGCCCCCAACATGAGCAGGGTTGCTACACCATTTTTTAAATTTTTCATTTGTTGAATTTTTAGTTTATAAACTGTCTTTTAATTTTGAAACCCAATCGAGAACGATTTTCTTTTCGTCCTCCGAAAGTTCTGCTTCCCTATGAATCAGTGTGTAAGACCAAAGGGGCATTTCTTCATCTTCTATCTGGCTATTAATCGATTTTAACTTACTATTCTTTCTTCTGGTTGAATAATCGGCCCACTCATTAAAATTTAATTCTTCCTTGCCATGCGCAACATGGTCTTCTAGAAACCAGGCAACAGGTTGTAGTTTGTTGTACCACGGATACTCGGTGTTGTTACTATGGCAATCATAACATGAAGTTGTGATGATTCTCTCAACTTCCTTTGGAACATTGTTTACCACCATAAAATCACTTGTTGGTATGGTGTCACTTTGGTTAAGGGAAGTGGGAAAGAACTGTATTCCCACCAACCCGACCAAAAGCACTAGCAATATGATTTTTACGATTTTCTTCACTTAGTTGATTTCCTTCTGTACTTTTCCGCAGGTCAACATTTTACTGCCGTAGTACGGATTCTTTACTTCATTACTTGCGCTTAACCAAGCACTGCCCTTGTCGTACATGGGGCAGAACTGTTGATACAAGGTATTTTCCGTTCCAGTGATGGCCACCATATCGGTAACATCTTTACTCAGGATTTTAAAATGCTCCCGTTGATGGTCCATTGGGCTTTCAGATATGTGTTCTGCATGTTCGGTGGCATCTTCTACGATGTCCTTCAATTCAGATTGTTCTTCTTCGGAATAAACGGACATATCGAATTCCTTGAAGGCAACAACTAATTTACTCCCTGATTCAGCCGCTTTCTTGGTGTCGTCAGCTACTAAGGCGTCTTTTAATTCAAAATAATCTGAAAGTATAATCTCTGCCTTCATATCAGAGCCATTGCTGGTCATTTTTTCGGATACATCCGATTTATTATCCATCATCGCATCCTGTTCCATTTTCTCGGAGGAGTTATCACCCTCATTGTCCTGATCCTTTTTGGCATCCTTACATGATGTCACTGTCAAGGCCATTAATACAATAGCCAATATCCCTTTTGAAATACTTGATTTTCTCATTTTGTTTGTTTATTAGATATATTAATTACTTATGATTTACTCTTGTTATTGATTTAATGTCTAAAGTTTTTCTATTACATTTTCCAACTTGGCCGTAATCTCGCTTGCGATTTCTGCAAGTATTTCATTATCGACCGCTTGCATAGACGCCATAGGATTTACCGCTGCAACTTCTACGACCCCTTTTGATACTTCCTGCACGATTACATTGCAAGGCAACATGGTGCCTATCTTGTCTTCGGCCTCCAATGCTTGATGGGCATATGGCGGATTGCAGGCACCTAGAATTCGATATTTTTTAAAATTTACATCCAATTTCTTTTTCAAGGTTTCCTTGACATCGATTTCCGTTAGAATTCCAAAACCTTCTTTTTTCAGTTCTTCCGTAACCCTCTCGATCACTTTTTCGAAATCTTCGTTTAGGGTCTTGTTGAAATAGTATTTCATCGTTTTAGTTTTTAGAGTTAATCATTACTTTTTGTTCTTCGTATTCTTCTTTGGATATTTCGCCTTTCGCGAAACGTTCGTCCAGAATATCCATAGGGTTCTGTTTTCTTTTTAATACATTCCCGTTCTTTCCAGCATACATCGATATGCCCAGAACCAGAACTACCAAAACAATTACCCACCAGTAGATCATCATAATCTGATTTTTTAAGTGTTATTCGTTCTTTTTAAAAACCATTTTTCTCCAGCAAAAACGAGTATCATAAGTACCACCGCTACAATCACGACCAGCACGTCACTCGATATTTTTATCCATAGAAATGCGCCCAGAACGATAAGGTCCAATATAATGGCGGTACCGATTATGGCTGCATTCGCTTTTATTTCTTTTCTTAGGTTTTTCAGAACGCCCCAATGGATTCCAATATCCATGACCAAATAGAGAATGGCACCTAAAGATGCAATCCTCGTCAAATCGAATAACACGGTCAATGCGATTGCCGAGACTACGGTATAAACGAGCATATGCTTTTGTATACCCCCTGGCATTCCAAAATGATTATGGGGAATTAAATCCATATCGGTCAACATGGCCGTCATTCTTGAAACGGCAAAAACACTGGCAATGACTCCTGAAATGGTAGCAACAATAGCAATGCCCACCGTAAACCAAAGACCATATTTCCCAAAGGCAGGCTTGGAAGCTTCCGCCAGGGAATAGTCCTTGGACTGTATAATTTCTTCTATCGAAAGATTTGAGGAAACCGCAAAAGCGACCAAAAGATATATGAGGGTGCAAATGGCCAACGAAATAATAATGGCCCTACCGACATTCTTATTGGGTTTGACAATTTCTCCTCCACTATTGGTTATGGTCGTAAAACCTTTGTAGGCCAAGATGGACAATGCCAAGGCCCCTAGATAGCTGGAGACCGGGTACTCGGACAAACTGCTAGAGGGGACTACTTCTGAAAATGAGAATCCCGCGGCCCACAGACCGCCTATCGCAAAAATGGAAATGCCTCCTATTTTCAGGATGGCCATCACTAACGATGATTTGCCGATAACGTTGTTTCCCGAAATATTGATCAAGAACGCCGTAATCAATAGTAAAACTCCCAAAACTGGAACCCATACGCTATTATCGCCAACATCGAACAATTGTAAGGTGTACGACCCGAAAGTACGGGCAACCAAACTCTCATTGATGACCATGGAAAAAGCCATCAGTAAAGCCCCGGATGCCGTAAGCGCGCCTTTACCATAAATCTTTTTCAGATAGGTGGCAATCCCACCAGCGGAAGGGTATGCATTCGATAATTTGATATAGGAGTAAGCGCTAAAGCCCGAAATAATGGCACCCACCAAAAATGCAATAGGAAACCATTGACCCGATAGTTCTGCTACCTGACCCAACAGGGCAAAGATACCGGCACCGATCATTACCCCCGTACCTAGAGATACGGCACCGGTCAAACTCAGGCTATTTTTTTTATATCCTTCCATCATTTAAAATCTTACCAAAAGTCCGCCACCCCAACCGTATCGGTTGTTATAGTTGC
>TARA_R110000765_G_scaffold161465_5_pt1 | contig 12562 bp, 10 predicted proteins | sample TARA_R110000765 | Tara Oceans TARA_R110000765 (sample SAMEA4398168) | marine metagenome | biome: Polar Biome; feature: [MES] marine water layer (ENVO:01000295) within the mesopelagic zone...; material: water (ENVO:00002006), including particulate matter (ENVO:01000060) such... | reverse complement strand
AGAAGGAGTTTCGCAAGGTATGCGCCGTCCTGTCCGGTGATGCCGGTTATCAGTGCTGTCTTGGCCATTCGTATTGCCCCTCGGAGTGCTGTGCGCGGGCGCCCCGGTGGGCTTCCCGCACATGTTGAAATACCGGGGGAGTCCTTAGCCGCCCGGTCGCGCCAAGGCCAGTGAAAACAGCCTTTGCGCTGCTTTGCCGGGGCAGGTGCCGGTTTGCTCCGTCCGGAAAGATATCAGCGAGTAAAGTTGCCTATCCGCCCAGATATGCGAGATAGAATTTCCCGACTCAGCTGACACAGGCAGGACCATATGGAAATCTCGAATGAAAAGCTCGTCGAGGCCGCATACAAAGGGGTCTTGCTGCGCGCGCCAGACCCGACAGGCCAGGCCAGCTGGTCCAGCCGGCTGGAGAAAGACGGCCTCGAAACCGTCCTCAAGGGGCTCATCAATTCGGAAGAATTCTTCAGGCGCTACCTGCACCGCCAGGTGCAGGCAGGCGGCATGGAATCAGCGGCGAAGATCAGCGGCTGGCTGGTCCACTACCAGATCGGCCGCGTGCTGCATCCGCCGCGCCTGGAACTTGTCCAGAAAGTCGTGCCCGCCGGCGCGAAAGTGCTTGATCTCGGCGGCGCCAGCGCGCGGCCCGAGGGGGCTTTCCTCGAGATGGGCTATCCGCATGCGAAAGACCTGACGATCATCGACCTGCCGCTGGACACCCGCATGAAGCCGGGCCCCGACGTGCAGAACGAATTCGACCATAATGGCACCACGGTGCGCTATTCCTACCATTCCATGGCCGACCTCAGCTTCTACGAAGACAACAGTTTCGACCTCGTCTGGTCCGGCCAGACCTTCGAGCATATTACCGAAGAAGAAGGCGCCGCCCTGTTCCCGCAGGTCAAGCGCGTGCTCAAGCCCGGCGGCGTTTTCGCGCTCGACACGCCCAACCGGACGCTGACACGGCTCACCGTTGGCGACAACATGCTGATCCATGCCGAGCACAAGATCGAGTACCATTTCGCTGACTTCATCGAGCGCTTCAAGGATTGCGGCATGGAGCTGATCGACCAGCGCGGCATCCTGAACATGCCGGAATCCTACCGGATGGGCTATGGCGTGCTCGACGACCTGAACAATGCCGACGTCAATGATTCACCGGAAACGTCGTATTGTTTCTATGTGGCGTACAGGAAGCCTGCGTGACCTTCAGTTCTGATAGTGATTTCAAACTCAAATAAATGGCCAATTCCTGAATGAAACTCACATTACATATAGGTATGCCAAGTGCTGGAGGTATCGCTATCCAGAATTACCTGTTCTCGATGGGGACCGCCGTCAGTCCGTTTGTGTCAGCGCGAGGTCATCCGGAACTGCTTATGTTGGGTGGAACACCGCGTGCACTGGCAGAGTATGGCAAGCGCTTCGGGCCAGTCACTCCAGAGAAAATCCAAAGCGTGAAAGATTCCTTGAAATCTGCGCAGACTGACCATGTCGTGCTGTCCAGCATGATGCTGTATGACAGTGCCGATTCCGAGTTTGTTGGCAACTTATGCTTGGAGTTGGACGATATTTTTGAAGAGATGCAGGTCGTCATTTATTTCCGACATCAAGCTGATGATTTTCCTCAACTTGTTGCTCAGCGGGTCAAGGCTGGGATGAAGGACTGGGCACATATTGAGTCGATCCCGGACGACATGTATCGCTACGATCAGATCTGCGAGCTTTGGGAGCAAGACGTTGACTTGGTTGTAAGAGATTTTGGGCGCTGCAAGGGCGATGTAATTGGGGATTTCTGCAACGCTGTTGGCCTACCGGCGCCCGACGAAATGCCTTTGCTTCCAGTTTCTCCCTCAATGGATGAAGCCGCATTGCGCCTTATGGTAATGATAAACGGTTGTGCCGACCCGGCTAAGGATATGCTGCGCCGCCAAATTGCCAACCAATTGGAGAGCTTGCGCCTAAGTGATCAAGCCTACTCGATTAGCCCACAGTTGGAGTTGGAGATTGTCGAGCGTTTTGAGGCTGGAAATCGGCTGATCAGTGCCGAATATTTTGGTGGAGCGCCACTTAGCCGTGAGTCCAAGGTGCCGCTGGTGCCACATGACTTACCGAAGGCCAGAAACGCACATTAGTATTTCTGTGTCATGCAGGTGCAACTAGCCTACGATGTCAAAATTTCGTGCCAGCGTTGGGCGTTTGATTGCGGGCGTATTCTATGACGTTTCGGCGGTTTGATGGCAGAACTCTCGCGAAGTTTTCCTGTTCGGGTAGGTCCGCGTTTATGAGTACATCCATTTCTTCGTGGCCCAATTGCAGAGGCAAAACTGTCTGCAGGGCGAGGTCATACTTGGCTGTATCCACATAGAACATACCCAGTGCTGTCCGCAGCGCTTCGCGTACGGTGACGGGAGCGCGTTCCATGGCCTGTGTTAGCAATCGTTCGATCGTCTCGAATGAGAGGTCGCGCAAATTGAACGACTCAAAGTCTGGCTTGCGGTCTGCCTTCAGCCGGAACAGTTTCGTCGCGCCGTAGAAATAGCCCAGCTCCTCAAAGTCATCCGCGAAATATTCCATGGAGGCTGCGATCCACCATTCGGCGAAATGGACGTAGTCCTGCTGGAAAAAGAATCCCTTGCCGGGTATCAGACGCGATACGAATTGCTGGAACATGTGGTTGTTCAGGTCGACGGTCTTGGACAGGTCATTGAAGATGATTTCGACGGGCGCGTCAGCGTTCCATTTCCAGTTCAGGAAATCGCCCTGATGCGGCGACACGAGGTCGAGATTGGCCGCGTTGAATTTCAGGAACGTGCCGAGCGCGTTCGAAGTCGGACCGAAGGTGTGGAATTCAGCTGCGAATTTATCATAGGGCGGGTTTACTTCGAACAGGTCGAAACTCTGGATCGGCAGGTCGATCTTTGCACAATGCGCATTCTGGCGGATGCCAGCCGCGAGGGCGAAGGTCGAAATGCCGAAGAGACAGCCTGCATCGACGATGTATCCTGCACCCGCATAGAAGTCCTTTGCCAACACATGCAGGAGCGCGACTTCATAGGGTTCCAGCATGGACTTCATGGGGACGGCATGCCCCTCAATGCCGAAGACCTTCGGGGCCTCGATTGTGATACCCGAGTTTCCGATCGCATGACCCGTTTCGAGAGCTTTCAAAACCGCAGTTTGAATGTCTGACTTGAGGCTCATGGGCTGTCCCTGTCTTGCTTGTTCCGAGTCTCTTAGGGGCGGTCGCTCATTTGGCAACCCGTTGTGCTGTATCAGTCTACACGACTGCTCGATCACTGGCTCTTCGCCAGTCGGTGCCGTCAGAGAAGGCGAGTTGTGCGCCGCCGCTGGCATCGGAGACATAGGCCACGGTGCCAGCTCCTACGCTGGCCGCTGCAGGCAGCGCAGCCTTGGTATACTGGCCGATTCGGACCGGACCGTTGACGTGCAGGCGGGTGGTGGGCGCGCTATGACCAATGGCCACATTCTGTCCGACACCGGCATAGATGGCCATGAGACCCTCAGTAAGGAGGCGGATACTTTCAATAATGGTGCCGTCGCGCGTCATGACCAGGCCCTGCTGCGCGATCGTGCCGGCATCGTTCAGGGTCTGTACGAAAAAATTGCCGCCACCGCCTGTTACCCGCCAAATTCGTTCGTCGATGGCCTGATCAGTCTCTGTGAGGTATAGGCCGGGCGTTGTGGCTGTGCAGCCAATTTGGCCAGAAACCTCTAGATCAAAGGCGGGCGCAGACGTCCGCACACCGACCCGCCCGGTCGTCTTGTCAATGGTCAGCGCATCGGTCCAGGCCGTGCCATCGGGGCTGACCTTGATGCGGAAATTGTCGTCGCCGACGGTGCCGAACTCCGCCCGGCCGGAATAGCCCGTCTGGAACAGAAGGCTGGCCGTATCGGCCCCGGCGGCCTTGTTGACCTTGAGATTGTGATCGCTGCCCGCATGGTCGAACAGGCTGGCCGGGCTTTTCACGCTGAAACGGTTGGTCGTGTCGGCCGATGTGTTGACGCCCAGCAGCGCCACCGGATTGAAGCCTGGCGGTTGCCACGCGGTGCCGTCAAACACGAGCAGGGCCGCGTCAGCCGCGCTCCACGCACGCCACCCGGCCTGCGGCACAAGGAAGTGCCATGTGCCGTCCCGCCACGACGCGATCTCGCCGCCATGGCCCGCCCAGGCGCCCGATGGCGAGGCCGACAGGCCATAGCTGTCGCCGTCGTCCGGACTGCCGGGCGGCGTGGTCTCGTCATGCGCCAGCAGCACCAGCTGGACCACGACGTCGAGCACGGCGAGCGCCTCATTGTGGGTGACGTGCTTCTGCGCCTGGTTGGGCAGGAGATAGGGCAGGCCGAGGGCCGGTGTTGCATCTGGCATGGGTCGCGCTCCGCAGGTTACGGGCGGCATTATACGCGCGGTTCAGGTGGGGGCGGACAGGCGGCGGACTATCCCGCAGGACCCGGCCTCAGGCCTTGAGCAATATATCGGCCGCAGCGGACCAGGCGGGCGGCTTGAAATCGCGGGCCTGATCGGTTGCCGCCTGCAATGCGTCCGGCGAATCCAGCCAGTTGCACAATGCGTCGGTCCACGCGTCGGCGGACAGGGTCGGCACGCGCTCCAGGCCTGCACTGTCGATTTCCTGTGCGACCGGAAGGCTGTCGGAAATCAGGCAGGGCTTGCCCATCAGCAGGCTTTCGACGGGCGGCAGGCCCCAGCCTTCGGCGGCCGAGGGATAGACGGTGAACGCCGCATGGCGATACAGGCGCGCGAGGTGGTCGGCGCTGCAGCCATTGATCACCGTGATGCCGTCCTCGGCCAGGCGGGCCTGATGGCCCGCATCGGCAAACCGCTCGAAGCCGCCCAGCGGGCGGCCGACAAGGATCAGCCGCGCGCCGCGCGCCGCTGCGCTCCGGGCACGGGCGACTCGCCATGCGTCGATCAGGAAGTCATGGCGCTTTCGCTCGCTCATGCTGGCAACATACAGCACATAGGGCGACAGGATTTCGGTTTGCTCCGGCGCAGATTTGCTGTCTGTGCCGAGTTCAGGCGTCCCGAGAATGATCCGCCGGATCGGGCGGTCCAGGCCATGGGACTCGGCGAAGGCGCGGATCTCGGATTCGGACTGGGCCGAGATCGTGATCACCGTGTCGGCAATTTCCAGGATGCGCAGCAGGCGTCCGGCAAACGTCGCCGAGGTCTCCGCGTCGAACGTGTCGGGCCGCGTGACATAGAGGATGTCGGGAATATGCACCCACAGTTTCAGGTCGTTGCGGGCGACGCATTCGGCAAGGTCGTCGAGATAGCGGTCATTCGAGATCCAGGCATGGCCGAGAACAATCAGGCGCGCGCCGCGCGGAAGATCGGGAAAGGTCTGGTGCGCTTGCGGGTGCAGGCTGACGCTGAGGCGGACCTGGCCGACGCTGGCATCGCTGGTCCGCGTCCGCTGCGGACCCGTCCGCGCGCTCTGGAGCAGGTGATGCTCGGGCAGGACAATGGGCGAAAAGGCGGGCTTGGCCCGTCGCAGGATGCCCACGGCGCCGCGATGCAGCCCGCCCGGCAGGGCGTTGAGGGCATGCTTGAACAGGGTCAGGGCCCTTCGTGCAATTCCCGGGCTTCTTTCGTGGTTTTTCCGTGTAGTTCCGGATGCGGGAGAGATGCGGATTTCCGCAGGTGCACAAGTGAGGTCAAAAGCTTCGGGCTCCGGCGCTGCCAGATCGGCAAAAGGCCCCATCGCCCCGGTCCCGAACGCCTCGGTCGGCACAGGGAAATGCCTGCGCGCCCGCGAACTCCAGACCATGACGCGCGCCGCCGTTTCTGCGGCGAGCAGGGCCTTTCCGAGTTCCAGTTCCACCGCCGGTACGCCCGTCAGCGGTGACCCGGCATTGATCTGGTGGGCGAGATGCGTGGCATCCAGGATAACCGCCGGCACGTCGTCCTGAGCCTTTGGGGCGGACGTCGTCGCCAGCACCTTGTCATACACCGCCAGTGTGTTTGTCGCGTGCCGCACGATGCTGAAACGCTCGCAGGCCATCGCCGAGCGTTCCGCGCGGCGCGCATCGCTGTCCGGCGTGTCCAGCTGTTGCTGCACAAGGCGCGTCATCCCGTCGAGATCGCAGGGATGGACATAGTCGGCCCAGTCGCCGAAATATTCACGCTCGGACGACATTTCCGACAGGATCAGCGGCGTGCCTGCCGCGGCCGCTTCGAGAGCCACCAGCGGCGCGCCTTCGCTCCAGCTCGGCAGCACCAGCGCGCGGGCCGCCTTGTAGGCGCCGGCCAGCACGGCCCGGTCCGTGATCCGGTCGATGTGGATGAGTCGCGGGCCCGCCCAGCGCTTGAGCTGTTCGAAATACTCGGCGTCGCCGACATGGCCGATGCAGACCAGCGGCACATCCAGGTCGCGCAGCGCGAAGGCCGCCAGCGCCTGGTTCTTGCGCGGCTCGATCCGGCCGACCATCAGCACGAAATCCTTGAGCCCGAACGCGTCGACAAACGCCTGCCTGTCGCCGTCAGCCATGGTTTGCGCGTCCACACCATTGTGTACGATCGTCGTTTTTTCCTCGGGCACCCCAACCGCCGCCAACAGCTTCTGTTCATAGGCGCTGAGGCAGATGAGATGATCGGCCAGCGCGGTCTGGCGGCGCAGCATGTCGAAATGGTTGGTCTCGCCCTGCCGGGGGGCTATGCCGCTTTTCGGGTCCCAAACCGGCGTCAGGTCCCTGATCATCGCCGCGCCATCGACGATCTGGGCATCTGTGGTTGCCTGCCGCAGCAGCGCCTTGATCCCGAAATCGTAGAACGCCCGGTCAGCAAGGTTCAGCATGATGGGGGAAAACACGACTGGTGCGCCGGTCCGCCGCGCGAGGCCGAGTGTCGCCAGTGCCGATTTCAGGGCCCAGGAGTTGAAGACATGGACCAGCTCTGGCGGCGTGCCGGTGCGCAGGGCGTCTGCAATCCTCGATGAAGAGATGATATCGCGGCCGCTGGCCTTGACGGTGCGTTCGATCTGCAGAAGGCGTGTCGTCGGTCCGCCAAGCGTCGTATGCTCGCTGCCATGCGAGACGAGCCATGGGGCGGAGCTGCCTGTGGTCGAATTTGCCCGCCGCATCCGTGTCACGTCGGTGTATCAGCGTCGTGCGTTGCGTCTGCGGCCATCTTCTTCGCTTCAGCGATCTGCCTGCGTTTTTCCTGTCGCCGCTTTTCCCGCTTCAGTTCGATGCGCTTTTCTTGTCGCCGCCGTTCCCGATCCGCTTCAATGCGTGCGGCCCGCTCGCGCTCTTTCTCGACCTGGCGCTCTGTCTTGGCTGGCGGGGCAGCTGCCGGTGGCCGCGTGGCTTCATCATGGTAAGCGAGCACTTCTTCGACGTCGCCAAATGCACGAAGTTTACCCCGATCAAGCCAGGCCAGCTTGTTGCAGGATTTCCTGATGACCGTGTGATTGTGCGAGGCGAGCATGAGAATGCCGGCATCGTCGACCATCTTGCGCAGCCGTCTTTGCGCCTTGTCCTGGAAGGACGGGTCGCCCGCGCCCAGCCATTCATCCATCAGGATGATATCCGCGTCGAAGGCCGTGGCGCAGGCAAATTTGAGCCGCATCGCCATGCCATTGGAGTAAGTCCGCACCGGCATGTCCAGGTATTCGCCAAGATCGCAGAAGGCCGCGATCTCCGGCATCATGTCGGTAACCTGCGCGCGGGAATAGCCTGCCATCAGGCCCGACAGCATGATGTTGCGGTACCCGGTCGTCTCGGGGTGCACGCCGAGCCCGACCGAGAACAGGCCGGCCACGGCGCCTTCGATCCGGGCGTGTCCCTGCAGCGGCTCGTAAATGCCGGCGATGATCCGCAGCAGCGTCGACTTGCCGGAACCGTTGCGTCCAATCAGTCCGAGTCGGTCGCCATCCTGAAGTCCGAATGAAATATCCTCCAACGCCACCACACTTCGTGTGCGGTTGGCGCCGTCCTTGATGACGGATCCAGCCCCGCCGAGCCGGGTGGGACCGACGACCTTGGGCTTGGCACCGCCAAGGATCGGATAGGACAGGGTTATGTGTTTGAGAACAATCGACGCCATGATTACAGCCAGAAAATTATGCGACGGCGCGCGAAGGCCAGCAGCGCGAAGGCTACCAGGACGAGCGCGGCGGTGAACGACAATACGATCGCGAAGCTGTTCCATGGAACGGTGCCCGACAGAAGCGGGTCGCGAAACGAAATCAGGAAATGCGCGAACGGGTTGTAGGAAAGGTACTTCCACAAGTCGCCCATCTGCTCAGGTAGCCAGAAAATCGGCGTCAAAAAGAACATCACCCGCATGATCGCCTGAACAAGGTGTGACATGTCTCGAAACCGCGCACAGAGAATACCGAGTATGAAATGCAGGCTGAAGCCATTGATGATGAAGAGGAGGAACACGACGAGCGACCACAGGGCGGTGACCGTTGGCGTGACATGATAAATGGCCATCAAGCCGACGACGACGATGAAATTGAAGAATGCCAGGACCACCGACCGCGTCATGCTGACATTTACGAAGAGTGTGAGCGGTAGTCGCCCTCCCTTCATCCAGCGTTCCGAGTTGATAAATACATTGCACCCGTCGGTGACCATGGACGTGATAAACATCCATGCAAAAAAGCCGATGGCGACATAGTTTGTGAAGAAGGTGCTGTCGGCCTGGGTGAAGGGTGAAAAGATGAGCACTTTTACGGCGACGAAGAGGCCAAATGACACGGTCGTCCAGAGAATTCCGATATAGGTGCGCTTGAATCGCAGGCGAATGTCTTCGAATGCCAGGGCGATCCAAAGTCGCCAGCGAGACAGGCCGGACATGATGTCGGAAAACGCGGCGTTAAACTGGTTATTGCCCAGCTCGTAATAGTTCGTGGGCATTTATTACCTCGGTACTCAACGGCGATTCAGACGCTGTAGATCGACGTTAAAGCGACCTCCGTCAACCATTGAGAGACAGGCTGGGCCTCTTGTGCAGAGACAGCAATCATCAAAGACGAGGACCATCGCCATCATTGCCACTTGAACCCGCCGGGCGGGGGGCTAAGCATGGCGACTCGCAATAACTTTTGCGTCCTGCCAGCAGAATACGGATGTCATGACAATCAGTTTGATCAAGACGCTCTGGCGTGTCGTTCCCGTTTCCCTGCGCCAGCAATTCTGGGTTTGGTTCCAGAACGTGTCGATTGCCCGACCGGATTGTCAGGCGGCAGGGATTTCCCCCGGCGAGCCGGTCGTCGTCGCCGGGATGTTCCGGACCGCAAGCGGTCTCGGCACATGGGCGCGCTCCACTTACCATGCCCTCAAGGCAGCCGGATACAGTGTAACGGCGGTGGATCTGAGTGAATCCCTCGCCATGGCGGATTTCGACTGTGGCATTCCGCTGGAATCATTTCCGGCTGCGCGAAAAGGTACGCTGATCCTGCACGTCAATGGGCCTGAAACCGCTTATAGTCTTCGCAAGCTCGGCCTCCGGCGGGGACGGCGATGGCGCGTGATCGGTGCCTGGGCTTGGGAATTGAGCGCGTTTCCACCTGGATGGGATACGGCGTTCCCCTTTATATCGGAGATTTGGGCGCTTTCGGACTTCGCGGCGGGGGCATTCCGACGGCATCGTTCTGCGCCGCCGGTGCGCGTTTTGCCGATATCGATCAGTGCGCCAAAACGCCTTTCAGGCGCTGATTCAGGCGCAGCAGCGCGGCCTTTCACCGTGATCGTGATGGCCGACGCGCTGTCGAGTTTCAAACGCAAGAATCCTGTCGGCGCGATTGACGCGTTCCGAGCGGCATTTGGCGACCGGGCTGATTGCCGCCTCATCGTGAAAGTCCGCAATCTCGACCTGATGCCGGAAGAAGCGGTCATCCTGCATGCTGCAATTGCCGATGCCGACAACATCGAACTCATCAACGAGTCGCTAAATTCCGAGCAGCAATGGGCCTTGATTGCCAGGGCCGATGTCTTTCTCTCCCTGCACAGGGCCGAGGGCTTTGGCCTTGGCCCGGCCGAAGCCATGTCGCTCGGCATTCCAGTCGTGGCAACCGCCTGGTCTGGCAATCTCTACTATATGAATGCGGAGTCAGCGGCGCTGGTCCCCTGCACTTTTGTTGCGGTGCCGGAAGATTGCGTCCATTACAGCGTGGCGGGCGCCCTTTGGGCCGAACCGGATGCTGCGGCAGCATCGCAATGGCTCCAGCGCCTGGAATCGGACCGCGAACTCGGACGCGGGTTTGCCTCACACGCGAAGTCACGGGTCGAGGAAATCTGCGGAGCGAGGCGTGTACAGGGCCTCGTCACCAATTTCCTCGAGGACGTTCCTGAACAGCGGCGTTGAGAGCGAACAGGGTCGTTCAGCGGTACTCGTCGGAGACGAGGACTGCAGCGGCTGGAAAATCCTCGAGTGTCTGGCGCACATGCGTTGCGCGTCGGCCCATGCGCAGGGGGTTCCAGGCCATTGTGCGGGCAAGTGCCCAGACCGACACGCGTCGGTCCGTTGTCCGCCATCGCTGATCGGCCATAATGCCAGGAAGATACCGGACGCCATGCCAGGCGCCTTGGGCGGTCGATCTGAAACGCCCGTTCAGGGTACTTCGCAACAGCAGGTAGATCGAAATCGCAATGTGTGCCGGAAGTGTCAGGATGAGCAAAGGCAACGGCATGTTCTTGAAGTAAGTCCATATCCGGTTGCGCGTGCCGTGATAGGTCGAGAACGAACTGCCTTCACCCGAAATCGCGCTGCCTGCATGGTGGATGACTGCGTCGCGTACGAAAATGCAGCTTTCTCCCATCAGCTGCAGCCGGAATCCGAGGTCGACATCTTCGCAATAGCAAAAGAAGCGTTCGTCAAAGCCGCCGAGGCTCAAAAACAGCTGTCGATCGTAGACAGCGCCGGCACCACACGCGCTGAAACAATGGCCTGTTTCGGGAAGGTCGGCGAGCGATTGGCCGTACCCGCCTCGCCACGGAATACCAAACACCAGATAGGCATCGCCAGCACCGTCCATCACGTCCGCATTATGCATGTCATATTGTGCTGAAGTGAAGGTGCGGCAGCCTGGATACAACTGGGTGGCTCGGTCCAGTTTTTCGATCCAGTCAGGCTCAGCAGCAGCGTCAGGGTTTAACAGGACAAGCCAGCGGCCTGTCGCAAGTTTTGCGGCCATGTTGTTGGCAACCGAGAATCCGAGATTGTCGGCGTTCATGACGATACGGCATTTTGACAGGGCATCTGTGTCGAGCTGAGCCATGGACTCGTCCGATGACGCGTTGTCGATGATAATGAGCTCAAAATCCTGGTTGGTCTGAACCGCGAGCGAATCGACAGCCTTCTGGAGATAGTCGCCGCCATTATAGTTCACGATGACGACTGAATACGAAACGCTTGGCATGAATTACTCAACCTCAGACTGAATGCGGACATCGACGCAGATGCCGGCCAGCCCCCCAAGCTTGATACGCTGCTGAGGCGAGTTCGCCAATGCCGAAGTCGCGTATTTGAAGCATTACGAACGTGTAACATTTCTGTTCGCCGATCCAGCTTTGTGTCGTTTTCCCCGTGTTCTTTGCCTATGCAGGTTGGGAGATGTCCCGGAAAAGTAGTATGTTGAGCGGATCACGCTAGGCTCGCTTGACTGCGACGCAAGGATCAAAAAATGACGATGCAAGCCGCAAATACCGAAAAGAACCGCTACGCCAATGCCCCTCGGGCTGCCGACTTCACCATCGATCAAGACTGGGTGTCCTACACTAGCGCAGAGCACGAAAGGTGGGACCGGCTGTTCCATCGCCAGCGCGAGGTGACGAAGGGACGGGCGTGCCAGACCGCTCTGGACGCTATAGCGACTCTTGAACTCTCGGCCTCTGGCATCCCGGTCATGGAGAATCTGTCTGACCGTCTGGAGGCGATTACGGGCTGGCGAATCGTTCCGGTGGCTGAACTCGTCCCGGACGAGGTGTTCTTCAATCATCTTGCAAACCGGCGATTTCCCGCAGGCGCCTTCATCCGCCCTGAGTCAGAGTTCGATTATTTGCAGGAGCCGGACATCTTTCACGATATCTTCGGCCATGTGCCGATGCTAGCCAATCCGGTCTTTGCCGATTTCATGGAGGCTTATGGCAAGGGTGGCCAGCGCGCGATGCAACTCGGCCAGCTGCATAATCTGGCGCGGCTTTACTGGTACACGGTGGAATTTGGTCTCATTCGCGAGGCGGGTGGCCTGCGTATCTATGGTGCGGGCATTCTTTCCAGTCCGAACGAGACGGTGTTTGCGCTGGAGGCGGATAGCCCGAACCGGATCGCCTTCGACCTGCCGCGCGTCATGCGGACCAAATACATCATCGACGATTTCCAGCAGACCTATTTTGTCATCGACAGTTTCGAGAAGCTGCTGGAGGCCTGTTACAAGGACTTCGGCAGCGTCTATGCCGATGTGAAGGGAATGCCGGACTTTGAGGCGCATGAGATATCACTGGGAGACGATGTTCTCCATCGTGGCACGCTCGCCTATTTTCACCGGCGCAAGGCAGGCCTCTAGAGCCAGCCGCT
>TARA_R110000765_G_scaffold3205_6_pt1 | contig 12590 bp, 18 predicted proteins | sample TARA_R110000765 | Tara Oceans TARA_R110000765 (sample SAMEA4398168) | marine metagenome | biome: Polar Biome; feature: [MES] marine water layer (ENVO:01000295) within the mesopelagic zone...; material: water (ENVO:00002006), including particulate matter (ENVO:01000060) such as...... | reverse complement strand
TCTGAACCATAAAATTTCAAACCATGTGGTAATGTAATCTCATTAGCTATAACGTGAGCACCTTTAACTAATATAGAATTACCTTCTACTGAATTGTTTATAGCTGTTACTAAATCATTATATGGATGTACTGATGAACCTGTTCTAATTGTACCTGTATAATCAGCATCAACGTGAATATCATATTTATCCAATGAAGAGTTCTCAATTTCATTAACTTTAAGATTTGTATCGTTTACAACATCCCAATCTTGATTATTCTCGTTAAATCTAACAATATCATTTACTTTTAAGTCGTATTGTATCGAGTTAAAAGTTTGAGTTCCTTGGGCGATAACATAATACCATTCAGCATTATTAAAATTGCTAACATCTGTTGTTATATCAGGAAAATTAGTTCCTGCATCATATACGCCTAAATAAGATACACTTATATCGGTTGGGGCTGATACATTACCATTTAATGTTATATAATCAGCAACATCTTGTGCTGAATTAAAAGAATTATTATCTTTATCAATAAATTCCGTATATGTAATTCTAAAAAATTCATATTGTGGAATACCTGTTTGTCCTGTTACAATGTCATTTATTACGTTAATTGTATTTGTATTTACAGAATCAACTTCAGCACTTAAACAAGCATTCCAATATGTTGGATTTGATGAGCCATAAAAGTTAATACAATTACCTGCTTCGTTTCTTACTATTCTAATCATTTTTTTATTTAATTATTATTTTTATCTTAATATTGTAACTAATACACCTAAAGGTTGAATAATTACGGGGTTATCTGATTTAATAGATGGTAATGTTAAAGCATTTATATCTTCTGTTGATGTAATCCATGCTGAAATTTCCACTCTGTTTAAATATGTTTTACCTACTGTACCCGTACCGTAAAATATAGGTTGTGATGTTAGTGGAAATGTAAGTGTAATATTATCACTCGCATCTCTATTTGAATACCATAAAGCAGTTTCTATAGTAGTATTTGCTATCTGAGGAATAACATTAAAATCAAATCTAACTCTTAATTGGTCACCAGGAACACAATCATTTAATCTAATTCTACCAATAGAATTCTCAAAGCCTGTATTTCCATTAGTACCATACTCAGCATTAAAATCATAATCAAAATCAAATAAATTGTCTACATTATTTGGTAAATTTTGACCTGCGAATAATCCAATATCTGTAGGATTACCTGGAGTTGGGTCTGTCCAATATGGTTGGTCTAATGCTAAATGAACATCTCTATCTAATGAAAATACTTTAAAAGTATTATTTAAAACATCGTCAGTTGTGTAATTAATTCCTATATTTGGAAACCAATCGTAACCATTCGACTGAGGTTTTTCAGCAAATCCAAAACTATGTGAATAACCTGTTTTTGCTTGTTGTGCTAATGATTTATTAATTGATAATTCATTAATAATACCACTTGTAGAGTTATTAATACTATCTGATATATTATCAATATTATCATTAATACCTGATGTAGCGTTATTAAAATTTGTTACTAATTCTTCTAATTCTGATACAATACCACTTGTAGATGACTGAATTGTGTCATACAATTGCTCTATTGTGATATTAAAATTTGTACCTGATGTATCTTGTATTAGTAATAAATCTTCTAACTTTACATTTGAGCTATTTAATAACTCATTTATTTGTTTTCTTGCCATTTTGAAAGATTATTTTTCTTTTACTATATATTAACAAATAAGTATTATGTCTTCGCCATTACCTGTTATTATTATCTGATTATGCTCATTTATTAACTCGATGAACTTTTCTTCATCCCAATTTGTAAATACACCATCTCCGTTTCCGTCCATTGTTACATCTAAGTCTAATGCAATATCATGTTCTTCACAAACTAACCATTCAGGTGTAATATCTTCGTAATAATCAGTATCAAAATATAATTTACTAACATATAAAGAATCACTACTCTCATCTGTCTCTGTCTCAATACATTCCATTCTTGAACCCGACCAATTATTATAACCTTCTAAAGCTATCATCACTTGTGTCTCCATATCATAAGCTACAAATGGATTTTCACTTAAAAATTGTGTAACTACTCTAATTACAACATTACCATATCCGTATTTACAATATTGACCTCTTGATTCTAATTCGAAACTTTCCCATCCTATAAATACAGCAGGATATGCGATAGTTCTAGCATCTTCGCTAAATATATCTTGGTTATTATACACTCTAACAGTCTTAACATCAGGTGCTTTATCTTTTATACGAGCTTTAATACCCTCGAACATTAATTTCTTCATAGTTATTATTTAAACATTTTACTCATTAGCAATTCTACCTCTTTTACTAACTCTTTTTCTATCTCTTTATTCAATGTCTTACTTTCATAAAGTATCTCTCTCTTCGGAAGATTTCCACTACCTTCGTTATGGTAAATAGCGTAATCAGCAGTATTCTCAATCTTGAAATTGTTATTATTAGTTGATAAATGAAAACTCTTCTTCATCGTTCTAGTATCAACTAAAATAGGCTTCTTATTCTTCTTATCCTTTCTCTTTCTCCAAGGTTGGAATGTCTTCTTAGTTGTACCTTGCTTAGAATAACTCTCTAAATAGAACTTCATAGCTGTCAAACCTGTTCTTTTAGCTGTTAATCTAAATACTCTATTCAACCCTTTTTTAAAATCTATTGCCATAATTAAAATCCTGTCTTTTTAAATCTCTTTCTTGTTACAGTATCATCTACGTCATTGAAATACCCAATATTCTCTTTGAATACAATCGCTTTACCCGAATCTAAATCAATATCACTCGCTTCCGAATCTTTATCAATCTTAATTTTTGGTGCGGTTGTTTGTGTTGGACTAGAATCAATACTTTCATCTATTTGACAATTACAATTGAAAGAACTTAATAACGGAATACCAGTTGATGACCACCAAGGATGACTCTTTCTTAGAGTTGTTCCGTTTGCTGATACATGAGTTGGTCTACTATTCTCTAATCTTGCGATATACTCTAACCAAATATCATCTTTAACATCAAACTTAGTAACAGTCTCAGTAATTCTACTAACCTGCTTATTCTCAACATCTTGATATGTCCCGAAATATACTGTTGCTTTATGGTTAACTAAATCAGCCACTTTATCAATATCAACAGTTTGTTTAATCACTCTAATCTCTTTATTAAAAGAATAAGCTTTAGCTAAACTGTAATTATAAATATTATCAGCAGTAGATTTAACATAACTTCTAGTCGTATTAACTAAATAATTCTGACTCTTTAAATATTCTTCTTCTACCCATTTCCATATTGCAGGAGTGACATTAGCCACATCATTTACATTCTGACCAATTAATCTCTGTAAAACAGGTAACAATTTACTGAAATCTATTTCATTTGATACATTCTCAATATTATTACACAGTTCACACATATTACTTATCGTCTTTTTTATCTTGTTCTTTATCTTCAACAGGTTGAGCCATAGGAGATTCATAAGATTCAATCCTCAATCCAAATAATTCTTCTAATTGAGTTTCATCAATCTTATATCCTAATTGTGATAATACTTTTACTTGTTCTAACTTAATAGTCGGGTCTTCCTTTACGGCTGTATCAAATTTGAATTTAATACCGTCAATCCATTTTACACCTAACTCTACTAAACGTGGGATTAGTTCGAAATTTATAATAGATTCCAAATCATTCATATCTGCTCTACTAATACCACTTAATAATCTCTCACTTGCTTCAACAGAACCCACGAATGAACTCTCTGAACCTAAACTAGTTGAGCCTAATAATACTTTACTAATATTACCTTTCATCTCATTGATTATCTTCTCAAAGCTTTCGCCATTGGCGTTTGAAGGTTGGACCGTCTCAATCTCATCTTCAACACCCATCAATGCGTAGCTGTTACCTTGGAAATTCTCTAAGAAGTTAATAAGATTCTGTCTGTGAATATCGTTTGTTAATTCTGTCTTAACTATAACGGCAGCCGACCCAAACTTCGCAATGAAATCGTTCATAGCTTTTTGTGAGTCTTTTAAATATTGGAAGTATGGAAAAATATCGTTAAATAGACCTTTATAATGTCTGTTTTCACCATCTTTCTCTTTTACTAATATGTAACTATCCTTAATCTCGTCATCATAAAAAGAAATCCCATCATTCATTTGATAATTCTCATTAATTAAATCTAATTTAGGATTAATGTGTTGTCTACTAATAGATTCTACACATTTCACTCTTGTTAATTCAGGATTATCATAATCGCAAATATCACCTATTCTAATACCACTAAATCCAAAGAATTTAGATTCTAAAGCATATCTCATAAAATCATACATCCAATCTTGCTTAAAAAAATTATAAGCATTAGCATCTTCAAAGATTTCACCATCTTTATATAATACACAATCTTTTGATAATACATTATCTACTCTAATGTTAGTACAATACTTAACCTCAGAATCACTTGCTAACTCATTATAAAGACGAATAAGCTCATAATAGGTGGGGTTACTAGTTGTTGGTCTTTCAGCCGATGATATTGCAGAACGCCAAAGATTAATAGATGTCTTATGACGATATAACTGACTACCAGGAACATTAATAATTTGTTCAATCTTCTCTTTGTCTTTTCTGATAGAGTCCAAATTCTGAACAGCTTCAATGTTAGCTTCTCCATTTATTTTATTCATTTTAATAATTTAATAATTTTTAATAATCGTTGTAATCAGAATTTGCTGACTTCCCGTGAACTATACCAAAACCTTGTTGGTTCTCAATAGTATCTTCAGATTTATAAGATAAATTAATAGTCATTCTACCCTTGTTGATTTCTTTTAAGTTCTCAATAGCTATATCATGTTTGTCCTGTACCATTATTGGTATTTGTCTAAACGCTACCTTTCTCTCTAAATCGTAAATACAAATAGATAACACGATGTCTTTTAAGATATAATCTCTTGGGTCATTTTCTAATACGAAACCACCTGTACCGTTAGTACCGTAGACTTCTATTGTGTCAGCATAAATACCTGCTGTGCTTTCTGTAAGTAGCTTTAAGCCTTCTTGTGGAGTAGGATTAGTGTTAGCTAACACATATGGTAAGAAAACCATTTCAGTGTCGTAACGGGGCTGTAAATAGCTTCTAGCCATCTCTACAGCGTATCTTTCAGCTTCGTCTAAAAGGAAATCCTTACCCTCTAAAACTTCTTCTAATAAGCAATCATCCAACTGTTTAGCTATGTCTGATTTTGTAAGAAATATCATATTATAACTTCTTTTTACTTATATATAAAATTTAACTTGGTTTAATAACCACTGTTTCCTTTATGATTAATTATGATAGGCTTCTGACTTAATGACCCCGTTTTGAATAACATATATTCATTGACGAATCTCTTTGTTATGTAATATTCAAATGAATCTGTGGCATGTCCCTGGCGTTGATATTTAATACCTCTCTTAGTATCATTAAAAATACTCTTATCCTTCTTACCAATATCACTACCCGTAGTCTGAACTTGTAGGTTCTCAAAATCCTCATACGTCACATTACATTGGTCACTCACCTCAATCACAATAGTCTCTAAATCAGCTAATACAGAATTAATCCAGTCACCTCTATCAATTACACTCGGATTAGATTTAGGCACTTGCCATATAGGGCTTAATGTTTTGATTCTATCAAATGCTATCTTATTAAATGAAGAGTTCTTTTCTAATACAGAAGACCCCTTGTTAGAAGTCGCATCAGCGTAGAAGAACGTCTTCATCTTATGTTGATTATATTTAGCTAAAAATGCTTTCATTACACCCTCTACATTTGTATCAAATAGAGCGAACTCGTCTACTACCTTAATAACAGTCTTATCACCTCTCTTCTCTTCTTGGTAAACACCTAAAAATGAAAATGGAACGTGGTTATCATCAATTGATATATGTATGTCTAATTCGGGGTTATAACGACAATCTGTTACGTGAACATCATATCTGAAATTACGATAGAAACCTTTATTCTCCATACCACCCCAATTACCCATAATTACTTTATCATACTTATCGGGGTCTTTCAGTTTCAATTCATGCCAACGTTTAACTAACGCTTCATTAAGGTGCTCAATGTTATCTAAATAGGTCGTATGAATATAATTAGTATCTTCATCAGTATTCACAAAAAATTTCTTATAAATGAAATGTGATTTGGCACTAGGGTTCAATACACATATAACTCTGTTCTGATATATCGTACTTCTAATAGAGAAATCAATCTTATCAAACATTTCCTCATCTGTCAATTCTTCCGCTTCATCTAATACCCAACAAGTAATACCACTCAGCGATTTCAAATTGGCTGTCTGTGTTCCACTTCCCGTTTTTAGTCCTCTGAAATATATCTTGTTTCCCGTCTTGTTGTTTGTAATATCAGTCTTGTTAATAGTGAAATCATCTTCCAATCCTAATAACTCAATAGCATTTCTAAATTCGGGTATAATTGATACGTGTGTTGAAGTCATCGTATATCTCGTGAAAAGTATATTCTGTCCTTTATCGTATGTTAATAATACTAAGAACACATTGATAGTAAACGATTTACCAGACCCACGACCTCCCGTGATTATTTGATAACGCTTTGGTGTTTTAAATAATGATTTGTATTTAGGTTTTAATTGAACTCCCACTTTTTAGTATGTATTATTTTTCTTCATCTGACCACGTAATGATAGGAGTATTAATGTCTTCCTCAACCTCGTGTTCTGTATCTTCTGCTTCTTGGATTGTGATTACTGTGTTAGTAGCCTTTCCGAATACTTGTTCAGCAACCCATAGCTTACCCTTGTCACCACTCGCTAATATCTCTTTGATTAGTTCTACCTTATCTGTGATACCGCCACCCGTTCCGTAATACTGTGATAGTGCTTCGGTAAAGATATAAGCTCTTGTAGCATCTGTTATCTTCTTGCTTCTTGCCATTTTAATTTATTAATTTTACAGAGAATGGAGCTTTTTAAACCCCATTCTATTATATATATTAATTAAAGCAATTTAGACTTAGTTATTTCTTAGATTTACTAACTCTTGTACCAACTTTCACTGCTTGTGCTCTTGTTGTCTTAGTCGTTGTCTTAACCTTCGTCTCTTTAGGTTTAGCTACATTAGGTTTAGATACCTCCGTAGAAGCAATCTCAGCCGTTCTAAGAGACTCTGATGATTTTTTGATACTATCACTCATCTCATTGAAATTAAGAAAACCTTTAGCGTTTACAATTGATACTGAAAATGTTATAGCTTCTGCCATTGTGTTGAATTTATAATTCAATGGTAAAGACTGCTTATCAATCTTAATCTGTACTAACGTTTCATTTCTATCAATTGAAACTATATACTCTTTATTATAAATCTTACTGCTCATTTTTTTCTAATTTCTTTTTTGCTTGATAAGCTTTTATTTTTACTAACATAGTTTCTTTATTCTTTAGATAATATTCTTTTCTATATTCCTTCAACTTTTCAGTGTTATCTTCTCTATACTCTTTAATAGCACCGTCTTTGTTAGCGTGATAATATTCTCTTGAATTCTGAGCAATCTCTTCTCTATGTTTCTCTCTATAAGCCATTTGAACTTCTTGTAATCTTTGCTTATTTTCTTGGTAATATACTTTCTGATAAGCTTTCATATAATCCTTCTGTAATTGAGGGCATCTATTATCTTCATCTTCAGCATTTCTCTTATCGCTTAATACATAAAGTGCTTGTTTAAGTCTTTCTATTTTTTCTTCAGTCATCTTCTTTAGTCTTTGTAATATTTATAGTATGTATTATGGTTTTGTTTCTCTCTTTATAGTATGTTTTTATATATTTTTTAAAGTTGTTTAAGACCAAATATAACGGTTTTGGATACATTGTATTGATTAGAAAAGATAATGCCTTAGAGGGTACTTAAAATGGCTTAGAAAGCATTCTGATGTGTGTAATATATAAGTATAAACATAGATAGATTATGGGAAAATGTACAATAGGTCAATTAGTTAGTTTTAAGCTTTACATAGTTGAGATGATAGAGGATTATGAATGGGCTGACAGATATGAGAATTGGGATGCTATAATCGTATGTGTTAGATTCATGTGGGATATGTTAGAATGGGCTGATATTGAATTAGAAGAGAGAATGGGAATGTATGCTTTCTTGAATTCTGTTGACCGTTATATCAGTGCTTAATGTTTGTCCTTCGGTCTGTCCACCATTTGTCCATGAACACTTTTTCAAGGACAGACCAAAAAGTGCTCTATCACTAGCTCTATACCCCATTATACCCTACTTTGTCCTTTGTCCTTATATATTTAAGTATATTAGTATATAGGGTATTATATAGTATAGAGTAGTACATATATAGTATACTATTGTAGGTTTGGCAAAGGACAAGGACAAAGGACAAAACATACCCTAATCGCTTCTACGAGAGAGCTAGAGCACATTTAGTCTGTCCTTAGATGGCTGTCCTCGCCAAGGACAAACCGAATTTCGGGGTATTTTCGAACTTTTTTCATAATAATTGTAGAATAAGTGTATAAATATAGAAAGGGAGAGATACTACTTCTATATATACAATAACAAAAAGAAACAGATAAAGATAATGGAACAAAAAGACAAAATCGAAAAGAGTATGAAATTAACATTGCCTACTTATAAGAAATTCAAAGAAATTCAACACGAAATGAAAGCTGATATAGAATATGAGAAACATGTTAGTTCGAGTGAAGTAATAGACAAATTAATTGATGTCTATTTAGCTAATAAAAAGTAAGACAAAAAAATAGAGAGCTACTATTAATAACTCTCCTTTACATACCTTAATACGTTAAACTAATTATTATATATATTAAAGTAGTAAAGTTCCATAAGTAGCATAAAAAATAACATTTAAATTATGTTTAAACTTTACAGTCGTTATTACGACAGAATGAGAAAAGAAGATAGGGATATTCACACTGATATATCCTTAGAACAAATCGCAGATAATACAAATCTGAAAAAATTAAGAAGTTGTGAGTTGTTTTACAATGCTTGGAAAAGCGGAGATAAATCAATGGATTACGAAACACTTTACAAAAACGCAAAGAAATCTTTATCTGCTATAAACTGCCACAACCAAGGCAATTTTTTAAAAAGAGAATTTATTAGTACGGGATATATCGTTTATGATATAGATGGTTTGACTAAGGATGAGATGAAACAAGTTATCAATTATAGTAAAGATTTTTGTGCTATGATAATGATTTCTCCATCCTCACATGGGATTAAGTTGTTCTTTGAAATCGAGCAGAATAGATTTGATACAGGTAATCTTTTAACCGAAGATACTTTCAAATTATATTATAAGAATTTTGGAACAAGATATATACAAGCCCTTAACAATCAATGTAAAACTACTATTGAGTTAGACGAAACTAGTAACGACACGAATAGATTGTGCTTTGTTGGAGAAGTTGTTCATATAGATGAAAACTGTGGTGCTATTAATTTGAAACCTTATGTTACACAATTAGAACTAGACACATTGACTTATAAGAACAATCAATTCGCAACGGCATCAACTTCGGGGTCACCTATTACAATAGAGGTATTATCAGAGATTCAAATCTGTATTGATAAATTAAACGCAAATGGTACTAAATTAGTATTTGGGTATAACGAATTGAAAGATTATGGTTTCATGTTCGCAAGTTTAATAAAAATGAATAACCTAGATGCTCAGTTAGTATATGATATGTATCAGCAAGTGGTTAATTTAGGATTATCACCTAGTAATGAATGGGTAACTACTTCGGGAACGGGTAATCGTTATAATATCGGGGAGCAATTACAAACTTTCGTTAATGATTATGATAACCGTGTGAAGAAGGTTACTATCAAAAGCTTTTTCTTCAACTGCAATAAAGTTGGAGTATCAAAATACAAAATCGTAGTTCAAAACTACTAATAAAAAAATATTAATTTAAAGATGAAATCATATAAAAAAGAAGATACAAAGATAAACGTAGTAGTAGCAGATTACTTAGAAGAAAACAATATTGAAGTTGGGTTCTGTAAATACGATAAAAATAGAATAATTAAGTATGGTGCTGAATTATGGGGTGGTAATACTAATAAATTAAACGATGCTTATATGGATTATAACCATACTAAAATAACTCTAATAAGCAATGAGAAAGGTGACGATGGAACAGTTGTTGAGAAACATAGAAACGTTAAAGTTCAATCGGGAACGGGGTTTAAATTAAACAGTGGTGATTGGAAATCAGTTCTAAATTCAATTAGTTATTCAAATATAGTTGATACGAGTTTAGATTTATATAAATCTATTCAGAGTAAATATAAAAAAGAAGAATTACAGACATTAACTGAAACTGATAAATTTATCAAATTATTCTGTGATAAAACAGTAGGTGATATTGATTTGAATCAAAGAAAAATGAAAGTATTATTACAATCATTTATTAATAAGAGTTTAGGTAATAAAGACGAATATAGTTTCGTAATGGTAAGTGGTGAGGGTTGTGGTAAAACGAATTTATTGAGAGATTATATGTTCAAATTATTTGCCGATAATGATTTATATACTAAATTAAAATTGACTGATAATGAGTGGGTAACTGATGATTATTTACCTAAATGTATGATAGCTGAGATTGACGAAAAAGGTGTTGGTATAAACAATCATAATCTATTTAAGAACTTAGTATCTACTACACAAGTTGAGATTAAAGATAAAGGTGATAATACACCTAAGAAGAAAATAAGTAGAGCTTTAATAGCATTAACTTTAAATGACCCCGAATTTATATATGGTGATGATGCTATTAATAGAAGATATTTAGTATTCAATTTCGGACTGAATAAATTATGGTCTCACGATGGGAAAAATTATCATTCTATATTCAAAGACGTTAATTTTGAAAAAATGTGGGCTGAACAATATCAGATATACACTGATGATGTTGCTTATAAAGTTGATGACGTTGAGATTGGTGAAGATAACCAACAGTATAGAGTTAAATTAAACTTTGGTAATAAGAATAATTCTATCTTAAATATCTTAAAAACTGATATACTTGATGATTCTGCTACTAAGAAATGGGTGACTTCAAAAGATATTAAATTGATATTCCAACATATCTATGGTGATTCTATCAATATGAAACCGAGTGATTTAACTGAAATATTCCAATTGTTAAGTAAAGTTTCAAGTTCCGATAAAAAGAAAAGGTTTAGTGATTTAGTAGACGAGACAGTTTCATTCCAATTTTCAGATAATAGTATTTGGAATAATACAAGAACAATGAGATTTGAAATAGGTATAAACGAAAATATAGTTGAACAAATGAAAAGTTTAAATATAAAAGACGGTATAGATATTTCAATTCCAACAAATTTATTCAAATAAAAAATTAAAAACAAGAAATTATGAAAATTAGAATTAGAAAATCAAAAACCCATAGAGATAATTATTTAGTTAATTTACGTGATGTTATTACTCTTATCCAACAACATAACCATGATAATTTAAACAAAAGATTATTTAATATACAATACAAAATAAGTAAAGAGCAAGGGAAAGAGTTATGGGAGTATATGAAAAAAGGTTATGGTCTTGTACCTGACCAAGTATTCATAGATGGAGATTTATACATATTAGGTATTTATTTAACAGATACCCTCAACGAATACAAAGGTGATATGTCTGAATATGTTTATGATAATTTATCAAGGATATTAGATTTATGGATTGAAACCGTAGAACAATCATTTATTGATAAACATACCGAATTAATAAAATAAAAAACAGCAGGGAAAACATCCTTGCTTTTTTTTGTTATAATAAATATGAATGAAAACGAAAACAATAGCGAATATTTATCAGATGAATATGAAGCTGAACAATTATACAACTTAGAAATAGAAGGTAAATAAATTGATATATACTTTAAATAAAAGATAAAAAAAGATGGATGTAGATAGTATAGATTTTAAAACAGTATTGAAAGAATATTTTGAAGAGAATAATATTGATAAGGATGTGGATTTAAGCAATAACACTAAAGAATATTTGAAGTGGTTATTAAACCAACAGATGATAAGCGATAGACAAAGATTGATAACATTTAATTATATTAAAGAAGATACAGGAAAATAAATTAGGAAGTATCAAATATTATTACTACCTTTGTAAAAACAATTTAACAATTATGAGAAATAGAAATAAACAAATAAGAACAGAAAGAGTAATCGAAAGAGAAATACGAGAATTCGAAAACAGTAAGAAGAGTGAGCAAACAGCATTAGTATGTGCTATTTTTGGAGTAGATATGGCTTATATTGAAGGTAATATAGGGAAGACTGTTTTATTATGGATTTCTTGTATGTTCATAGTAGGTATTATATGGTGGTTGATGAATTTAACTACATATTCAAAAAGAGTAAAATCATACAATCTAAATATTGAAGATAGTATCGAAGAACTAGAAGAAGAATTAGAAAAATTATAAAATATTAATAAGTTGTGTTGGCTT
>TARA_R110000765_G_scaffold4863_3_pt1 | contig 12601 bp, 7 predicted proteins | sample TARA_R110000765 | Tara Oceans TARA_R110000765 (sample SAMEA4398168) | marine metagenome | biome: Polar Biome; feature: [MES] marine water layer (ENVO:01000295) within the mesopelagic zone...; material: water (ENVO:00002006), including particulate matter (ENVO:01000060) such as...... | reverse complement strand
GTAATTTTTTTTATTTGATTTTTTAAATCTGGAAGGTGTTCCATTACGTGCCATAAAGAAATAACGTTAAATTTTTGTTGTCCTAAATTTTCTAAATTCTCTACTACATTCAATGTTTTTGACACTGCTTTTTCTCGAGCTTGTTTATTTGGTTCAACACCAAATATTGTCCAATGTTCTTTTTTAGCAGTGACTAAAAATTCACCCGTTCCACATCCAATGTCAAGTAAAGTTTTTCCGTTATTGGAAAATTGATTTATCAATTTTGTTTTTTTATGTAATGTATATTTCTTAGCTATTGAATATATTTTTTCAAAAAAATTTGTTGATTGATCTGTGTGTGAAATGTAATTTGATGTTTGATAATATTTGTCTAAATTTTTTGGTTGTGGTTTTGTAACTAGCATGTCATAGTGGGTATCTAATTCAAGCGAAAATTCTTCTTTTGTTAGAAAGTAATCTTTTGTTGTAAGATGTATAATGTTTTTTGACATGCTTATTTTTCAAAGTTTTGTAATAATTAATATTCATTGTTCCACGTGGAACAATTTCTCCTACCGGCCAAGAAAAACTAAAAGGACACTAATGTCACTTGGGGTAACACCACTAATTCTTGATGCTTGTGATATAGTTACGGGTTGTATTTTGGTTAATTTTTCTCTTGCTTCGAAAGAAAGTGATTTTAATTTTGAGTAGTCAAAGTTTGTCGGAATTTTTACAGCTTCTAGTCTGTGAAGCTTATCCGCATTCACTTTTTCTTTTGCTATATAACCTGAATATTTTATTTGAACTTCTGCTTGTTCTAGAACTTCACTATTAAAATTATTTTCTTTGATAAAGTTAGAAACTTTTTCAAGTTGTAACATGTGATCCATAGTTACATTAGGTCTTGAAAATGCTTTATACATTTTATCAGATTGCTTGACTAAAGCGGAATCTACACTTGTTAATATTGGATTTATTTCATTTGGCAATACGCTGGTTTCCTTAAAGAAGTTTATTAAAGAGTCTGATTGTTCTAGTTTTTCTTCCATTCTATTCATACGGTCTTCACTTGCTAAACCTATAGAATAACTCAGAGGTGTTAGTCTTAAGTCTGCATTATCCTGTCTTAATAATGTTCTATATTCTGCTCTTGAAGTAAACATTCTATAGGGTTCTTCCGTTCCTTTTGTTATCAGATCATCTATTAAAACACCAATGTAAGCTTCATTCCTTTTTAGAATTAATGGTTCTTTTTCATTTAATTTTAAATGCGCATTTATGCCAGCCATTAAACCTTGTGAAGCTGCTTCCTCATAACCCGTGGTTCCATTTATTTGACCAGCGAAGTATAGATTTTCTATGAGTTTTGTTTCTAAGGTGTGTTTTAATTGTGTTGGTGGAAAATAGTCATATTCAATTGCATAACCTGGTCTAAAGAATTTAACTTTTTCGAAACCCACAACAGAACGAAGTGCTTTAAATTGGATATCTTCAGGCAATGATGTTGAGAAACCGTTTACATAAACTTCTACAGTTTCCCATCCTTCAGGTTCAATAAACATTTGGTGACTGTCTTTGTCAGCGAATCTATTTATTTTATCTTCTATAGATGGGCAATATCTTGGACCAGTACTTTTAATTCTACCGTTAAACATTGGTGATCTATCAAAACCTTCTCTAAGTAAATCATGAACCAATGCACTTGTATGTGTCATGTGACAATCACGTTGATGTGATAAAGGGTTAGTATTAGTATATGAAAATTTTTCTGGTACAGTATCACCTGGTTGAACGATCATTTTAGAATAGTCTAATGATCTACCATCTACTCTTGGTGGCGTACCTGTTTTCATTCTGCCACTTTCAAAACCTAGACTAAGTAGTTGTTCAGTTATTCCTGTCGCCGCTTTTTCACCGGCTCTGCCCCCTCCAAATTGTTTTTCTCCAATATGAATTAATCCATTTAAAAATGTACCGTTCGTTAAAATAACTGATTTTGATTTTATATCAATTCCTAAAGATGTTTTTACTCCAACAATTTTATTGTTTTCAACCAAAAGTCCCGAGACCATTTCCTGATAAAAATCTACGTTTGGCGTGCGTTCTAGCATTAATCTCCATTCTTCGGCAAAACGCATTCTGTCGTTTTGAGTTCTTGGACTCCACATCGCAGGGCCTTTTGATTTGTTCAGCATTTTAAATTGAATTGCTGATTTGTCTGAGACAATACCACTATAGCCTCCAAGGGCATCTATTTCTCTTACAATTTGTCCTTTTGCAATTCCACCCATGGCAGGATTACAAGACATTTGCCCTATGGTTTGTAAATTCATGGTAATCAAAAGTGTTTTTGAACCCAAATTTGCAGCAGCAGCTGCAGCTTCTGCACCAGCGTGACCGGCACCAACTACGATAACATCATATTCTTCTCCAAACATATCTTCTATTGTTCCACGTGGAACAGCTTTATTTTTTCTTCTTCTTTAGCGCGCATTTCGGCAGTAGCTGTATCCGTTTTATCCGAATAACCCATTAGGTGTAATACCCCATGAATCATTACGCGTTTTAATTCATTGTCAAAGGAAACATTAAATTCCTTTGCATTCTCCATTACACGATCAATTGAAATGTATATGTCTCCAGAAACATTTTTTCCTGACACATAATCAAATGTTATGATATCAGTCAAATAATCATGTTGAAGATAATCTTGGTTGATTTTTAGCAGATAAGCATCATCACAGAAAATGTAATTTAATTCATGTATCGAAAAACCTTCTGTCTTACAGGTTGCTGTTATCCACGAATCATAGGTGGTTTCTGCGGTTAATTTGAAATCAATTAGGTAATTGTAGTTAATCATTAGCTTTAAAATACTCTTTAACCTTGTTTTGAAAATTTTGGCGCAAAGGTAAGCTTTGCCTATTTAAAATTTCAACTTCATTACGATAATTATCTAATAATGAGGGTTTAGTAGTAATTGGATTGGAAAAATCCTTTTGATTTGCATTACTTTCTCTTTCAGATTTCTTGCCTTGTTTTAATGCTGCGTTTTCTAATTTTAATAATTCGTATTGTATAGTGTTGGCTTTGTTGATTGTACGTTGTGTAATTCCGTTTTCTAATAAGTCGTTTTCAAAATCTTCCATCTGCTTAATCAACTTTTGTCCTAATTTTTGGTCGCCTGAATTAATCATATTTTGAAGCTGATTTTCTAGCTCTTGACGAATTTTCTGTTGACTCTGGTAAATTTCGTAGATTTCCTTTAGCTCTGCTTCGCTCATATTCCCTTGTCCTTGTCCACTCTGTCCGTTAGCACCTTCTTGCCCTTCTCCATTCGTGCCAGATTCACCGTTTTTGCCACCAGCACCCTTACCTCCTTCTCCGTCCTCGCCATTTTGACCATTTTTCCCTTCAGAACCTTGTTTTCCACCTTCTCCCTGCTCCCCTTTTTCACCTTGACCGCTCTTTCCCTCTTGCCCTTCTTTGCCTTCACTGCCGGTTTTTCCTTCGCTACCCATTTTTTCACCTAATTGTTGTTGTGCCTTAATAATATCAGGTAATTGAAAACCGCCTTCACTTTGTCCAGAACCTTTTCCCATTTGCATACTTTGCTGCATATTGTCCAAAACTTCGGCTAAAAAATCTGCTAAACTATTAGCGGCGGTAAGTACATATTTTTGATGTGAAATGCCTTGATAAATTTGGCCATCGGCCATAGTTTCTAATGACTTATCAATGTTATAATAAACCTCTGTTATTTGCTCATTAACGAATTCAGATAGTTCAGCTTGTCTTAAGGATAATGCAAATAGACTATCATCTACATGTTCAAAAAGACCCCTTAATTCATTCTGATCTCGAACTGTTTCAGAATATTGAGTAACATCTTGGTCTTCTTTCTGTGCTAGCCTCTCAAAAAGCGATTCTTGTTTAAATGAGAATATGATAAGATTATCCAATATTTGTCTTAACATTTCTGCATCTTCGGTAACCGAAGAACCACCACCACTACTTGAAGATGATTCACTCAATTGTTCGCTCATTTCCTTCATCTTATCCGCTGCGGATTTTTGTTTTTGGTTTGCTTTGGTGTTGGAGTCAGTTTTTTTATCATCATCTTTTTTCTTAAGTTCCTCTAAGGCATCTTGCTGGTCTTCCTTAACACCTTCTTTTTTGGAATCATCCAATTTTAAATCTATTGGTTTTTTTAGCTTTTCATTGTCCTTTTTTAAAGCATCGAGTTCACTTGAAAGCTCATTGAATTTGTCATTCAATTCTTTTTGTTTTTCTGGGCTATTTTCTTTCTTATTTTTCTTAGATTGATTTTCTTGGCTTTTAGCTAATTCTTCTAAATCCTTAGATAATTGAGACGCCTTTTCTGTGACATAATACCGTTTGGTCAATTCTAAAAGTTGTTCTAAGCTTCGCTCACTGTTCTGCTGCTTTTTGCCCAATTCTTCTAGGCGTTTAGTCAAATCTTCCTTGTTTATTTTATTCGCTATTTTATTTAATTCTTCTAGTAGTTTTTCGTTTTTCTTAGCCTCTAACTCTTGTCGTTCTAATCGTTCTTGTAACAATTGGTTTAATTTGTTATCACTTGCATCTTTTGTTAAATTTTCTTTAAGCTCTTTGCTAAATTTTTGCATGAACTGCTCTTGGCGCTCTTGCTTCTGTAAAAAGTCTTTTATTTGATTTTGATCATTGAAGTTTAAGCTACTTTTTTCTTTTTGATTTTGATTTAATTCTTCTAGAGATTCTTTCTGTTCTTTAGCTCTTTCTAAAGACTTATCTAAATCTTTAATTAAGGATTGTTGTGATTCTAAATCTTTATTTTTTAACTGATTCTCATCTAGTATTATTTGTTGAAACACCTGACTTTTTACACTTTTACCATTGTGGATTGCATCGTTGTCAGTTATTTTAAAATAAAAGCCATAATCCTTACCCGTTTCTATAATTAAACCAGAAGGAAATGTATAATAGAACTGTTCATAATTTGATGATGGCTTTACCAATGAAACAATGTGCTCTTCTTTTTCATTTCCTACTTCAAAATAGACAATATCTATTTTTCGTAGGCCGTAATCATCTGTAGCATTGCCACTGAAATAGGAAATGTTAGGATTAATGGTGTCTAGTACTTGATTTACTTTAACTGTAGGATATCCATCTTTTATTACTTTAAAATCATAAGCTAATCTTTCATAGTTGGACACATTTTTATTTGTGGTAGTTAGTTGATAGTTCAGATCATTGTAAATTTTCTTCTCTAATTTAAATTCATTTTTTTCTTTTAAAAATGCAAGTGAAGTGTCTTTTTGAATGAGATTAATCTTATCGGTATGTTTTCCTTCAATTTTCCAAATTACTTTGGTTCCTTCAGGAATTACAGCGTTACCCGTACTTTTTATGATTTCGTTTGGCTTATTTAAATAGGTAGGAAAACTTAAATTCATAGTAAAATCAATAATGGACGGAGTTTCTAATGCTACTAGTGTGTAATTACGAGAGCTGACTTCGTTTGCACTAAATCTAAATTGTGTTGATTTTATAGGAGGCGTAAAAGTGTGGACGTAAAAACCATTTTCTTGTTGAAGTAAAATGGTTTGGCCATCTATTTCGATGTACACATTTTCCGGTTTAATAGTTCCTTTTGTAGCTACTTGAACGGTGAAAGATTCATCTTGAAGAATATTGAGATTCGAGGATAACAATTCGAAATGGAATGGGGCTGGTTTCTCAAAAGCCATTTCATAATTAACTACACGTTCATAGGTGCCGAAAAAAGATTTTGAATTCCCTGTAATGTAAAGCGTTGTAATTATCAATAACGGGATGAGTGCGTATTTTATATATTTTGCTGCATCTTTATAATTAATTGCATTCGAAAATGGTATTGAATCCATTTGCTTTGAACGCTGTGTAATACTAGCCAGCAAAAGCTCTGATTTTTGTGGATTTTCACCTAAATCTAATAGATTGGTAAGTTTATCCCCTACTTCAGGGAAATGTTTTCCAATCATTGAAGCTGCATCTTTTGGGCTTATTCCTTTTCTTAGTTTTAAGAGATAAAAAATAGGAATCAAAATATAGGCGAAGAGTAGAAAAAACTCTGTTGCTATAAATACACCAAACAGTATCAGTCTACCCAAGGTATTAAGCCATAAAAAGTATTCTACACCCAATACAATTATGAAAAATAATAGTCCAAAGGCAAAAAATAACAAAATACCCTTAAGTAAAACTTGAGAGTAATGCTTTTGAATGAATTTATTCAGGCGGTCTAAAATATGGTTGAAGTCTTGCAATTATTGATTTTTATACCAAGATAATGGTTATCACGAATGAATAATGGGAATAATTTGTTAAAACAAAAGAGTATTCATTTGATATAACCGTTGCTATCAGTTAATTATTATCGTAAAAGATACAAATTCACCTTTCAGATTTTCTATATAAAAACTGTTGGTTGTGTATCTTTGCGACTTCATAATAAGAATATGTCAAAAAAAGTACGCGTTCGTTTTGCTCCTAGTCCTACTGGGCCTTTACATATCGGTGGTGTTCGTACCGCTTTGTTTAATTATTTATTTGCTAAAAAACATGGTGGTGATTTTATACTTCGAATAGAAGATACCGACCAAAATAGATATGTTGAAGGCGCAGAACAATATATTATCGATTCTTTGAATTGGTGCGGAATTCCTTTTGATGAAGGTATCGGTAAAGATGGTGGTCATGGTCCATATAGACAGAGCGAGCGTAAATCTATATATAAAAAATATGCTGATGAACTTATAAAAAACGGAAAGGCATATTATGCTTTCGATTCCTCTGAAAGTCTTGATGCACATCGAAAAAATCATGAGGAAAAAGGTAAAACGTTTATTTATAATTGGCATAATCGACTTAAACTGGACAATTCGTTGTCGTTAATGCCAGAAGAGGTTCAACAAAGGTTGGATAATGGAGATGAATTTGTCATTCGATTTTTAAACCCACCGGACGAAAAATTGGAGTTGACCGATATTATACGTGGTTCAATCCAAATTGACACCAACGTTCTTGATGATAAAGTTTTATTTAAAAGTGATGGTATGCCTACGTATCACTTAGCAAATGTTGTTGATGATCATTTAATGGAAATTACCCATGTTATTCGTGGAGAAGAATGGCTACCTTCCTTAGCATTACATAAGCAGCTTTATGATGCTTTTGGATGGGATTCTCCCGAGTTCGCTCATCTCCCGCTAATAATGAAGCCTATTGGAAAAGGAAAATTAAGTAAGCGTGACGGAGAAAAATTTGGTTTTCCTGTTTTTCCACTTTCTTGGAATGAGTCGGTAGGATATAAAGAAGAAGGATATTTTCCTGAAGCTGTAGTTAATTTCTTAGCCCTCTTAGGGTGGAACCCAGGAACGGAACAAGAATTATTTTCTTTAGATGAATTGGTTGCCGCCTTTAGTTTAGAGCGTGTGAACAAATCAGGTGCACGTTTTGACCCGGAAAAAACTAAATGGTATAATCAACATTATTTACAACAAACCCCAGATGTTGAGTTAGCAAAAAGTTTCCTGCCTATTGTAAAAGAACAAATCACTAACGAATCATATGTTAACATAGAGTATGTAACCAAGGTTGTTGCCCTTATAAAAGAACGTGCGGTATTCGTATCTGATTTTTGGGAGTTAAGTGACTATTTTTTCGTTGCTCCTAAAGAGTACAATGAAAAGGCAACTAAAAAGCAGTTAAAAGAAGATACTGCTGACATCATGAACGACTTAATCGCCACGATAAAAACCATAAAAGATTTTTCATCAGAAAATACCGAAACACTAGTAAAAGCATGGATTGCCGAAAAGGAATTATCTTTTGGTAAAGTTATGCCTCCACTTCGTTTGTTTTTAGTAGGTGATATGAAAGGCCCTCATATTTTCGATATTATGTCTATGATCGGCAGAGAGGAAAGTATCTCTCGTATTGAAACTGCCTTAAATAAATTGGGTTAAATCTAAATTTTCAGGAAAATGGGTCAAGCTTTATTTTCCTGAGAATTCACCCAAAACCTCCATTGCCCTATCGGTATCTTTTATTGATACGAAAATATGATCATGAAAGTAAGCGGCTACAACATTGCAACTAATATTATATTTTGTTAAGGCAGTAGCTACCGCCGCAGTTAAACCAACAGCATCTAATGCCGAATGAACGGTTAGGGTTATCCATGAAGAAACAAATTCATACTTGAAACTAAACTCATCTCCTTTCTCTTTTGTTAAGATAACCGTAATGCCTTCTGCCTCTTTAAATTCGAATAATATATCTTCTCTAGGAATTTGGGTAATGTCTTTTAGGGATATGAAAACAAAACATCCTACATTTAAACTTGGCTTTAAAGACTTCAACAGTACGTTAAGATTCGTTTCTCCTGCCATTTGAGGTTGTTCACTGGTTTTAAAAATAAAAATCGACCCTTCGGGTCTATAAATTATGATACACGGTTTAAAACGCCCTTTATTTACATTTGTTTACAAAATAATTTATTCGTTTTTCCATCTGTCATTTGCCCAATCTGTCATCTCTATATCTGTTAAAAATGTCCAAGCAATAATTCTGCTCAATTTGTTGCCCTGTCCCATAGGTGTGGTTTTGTGTTTTAATACACCAACCTTTTCTAATCTGTCATAGAATGAGCGTAAATTAGATTGCTTTGATACCAACGTTGAATACCAAGCGGAATTTTTTGGAAATTGGGCGCTTTCATTGATCATATTTAAAACAAAACGCTTTTCACCACCATCCGTCCATAATTCCCCACCTTGTCCGCTGAAATTTAGTTCAGCCTTCTTAACCCTCTTTTTCTTCAGATTGCTCAACTTACGCAAGGTCCCCGCTTCTGCTTCTGCTTGAGTTGCGTGAAATGGAGGATTGCAAATGGTTAGGTCTACTTTTTCATTGGTGTTTAATATTCCCGAGAAAATATGCTCAGGTTTTGGCTGTAGTCTAAACTCTACTTTACCATGAAGTGAAGGGTTTGAGGTCACAATTTTTTGTGCAGCTTCAATACCTTTTGGGTCTATATCTGTGGCAATAAATGACCATCCATAGACACTATTTCCAATTATTGGGTAAACACAATTGGCGCCAACACCAATATCCAAGCAAGTAATCTGTTCCCCTTTAACGAAAGCTCCATCATTACTCGCGGCTAAAATATCTGCAATGTGATGAATATAATCTGCTCGCCCAGGTATTGGCGGGCATAAAAAACCATCTGGTATATCCCAATAATCTAATCCGTAATGTGAGATTAATAGGGATTTATTCAGGGCCTTAACTGCTTTAGGATTAAAAAAATCAATAGAAAGATTACCATACTTGTTTTTGGCAACAAATTCTTTAAGGTCAGGATTTACAAGGCGTAGCGCTCTTAAATCATAACGTCCAGCATGTTTGTTGCGTGGATGTAAATTTGGTTTTTCTAAATGTTCTTTTTTCTTAGGGTCTGCCATAATGTGGAAATGAATAGTATAGGGCCCAAAGCTAAAGCTAATTTTTAAGTAGCGCCATTATTTCTTCGCATGCGTTTAGGGCCATACCAAAGCCAAAAGCCGGTAATTGTAAAAACCAAAAGGGCAATACCCATAACCGTGGTATAAAAAACCTTTATCTGATTGTCACTTGTGCCCAGATACGTATCTAAAATTGAACCATCATGTATGTTTTCAATAAGATCAGAATACCGACGGTCTACATGTAATAATTTTCCTGTTGCACCATCTAGTTGAAGTCCCCATAGGTGATCGGCGTATATAAATTTTACCATTCCCTTGTCTTTTCGAATATCGATACGGTCGATATCGGTTGAAAGATTCGATGAAATTGTTTTCAAAAGATAAGAGTTAGCTAAAGAGTTAAGACTGTCAATAGGAAGCCAATCTTTTAGTTCAGTAGAAGTGCCTTGGTAAGATTTTGATAAAATGACACCCCCACTATGTTTTTTCCACCCTAGAAGTAATCCGGTGATAGCTATGAAAAAGAAAAATATAAACAATGCAGCCCCAGTAACTCGATGTATTTTTCTAAAAATGCGTAATAATTTAGCCTGTCTCTGTCTTTTGGTATCCTTACGCATTCTTTTGGTTCAGTTGTTTTGCAATATAGTTAGTTTTGAAAAAGACATATTAGAAGAAATTGTTAAAAGAAAATAATTAAAAGCCCTTTTTGGGTTTCTATTTTTAAAGCCAACTTAACCTCTTGTTTGTGAATAGTAAAGTCACACTTACTTTAATTGCCTACAAAATTTTAGTTTGCATGTGGGTGTTTGAGGTATATTTTTTAAAACATAATGATGTAGTAAATGATTAAAATTAAACCATAGTTTTTATCTATTGATTTTCTATTAATAATAAACGAAATATTTCTAATTTTACTAAGGAAGATAATAAACAACATTTAAACTAATATAATCATGAGTAGTACTAATGGAAAAGGCGAAGCTTGGGATGTAAATGAGTCCTCAGCAGCAGATTGCCCATTTTTAAATGGTGAATTAAATCAAGCAGCAGGTGGTGGCACAACCAATAAAGATTGGTGGCCCAATATGTTGAACTTAAATATTTTAAGGTTGCATTCTAAAATGGCCGACCCGATGGATGATGATTTTAATTATGCAGAGGAGTTTAAATCTTTGGATTTAACCGCTATTAAAAAGGATTTGACTGAATTAATGACGACAAGCCAAGATTGGTGGCCAGCGGATTATGGACATTACGGGCCTTTCTTTATACGTATGGCTTGGCATAGCGCAGGCACCTATCGCATTGCTGACGGTAGAGGAGGTGCAGGTGCAGGAAATCAAAGATTCGCACCATTAAATAGTTGGCCAGATAATGCAAACCTAGATAAGGCTCGCCTATTATTATGGCCTATTAAGCAGAAATATGGAAAAAAGATTTCTTGGGCAGATTTAATGATATTGACAGGTAATGTTGCTCATGAAAGTATGGGTTTACCAATGTTTGGTTTTGGTGGAGGTCGTGAAGATATATGGCAACCACAAGAAGATATTTACTGGGGTTCTGAAACAGAATGGTTAGGAAATAAACAGCGATATGATGAAGATGGAAACGAGTTAGAAAATCCTCTTGGTGCTGCGCACATGGGATTAATTTATGTTAATCCTGAAGGGCACAATGCAAACCCTGATCCTTTAGAAGCAGCACATTATATCAGACAGACCTTCAAAAGAATGGCCATGGATGATTATGAAACTGTTGCTTTGATTGCTGGCGGTCATACATTTGGAAAAACACATGGTGCTGCTGACCCTGAAGAATATGTAGGTGTAGAACCTGCTGCTGCCGATATTACAGAACAAGGTCTTGGATGGAAGAGTACTTACGGATCAGGTTCTGGTGCCGATACAATTACTAGTGGACTTGAGGGAGCATGGACTCAGACTCCAACCAAATGGAGCCACAAATATTTTGAAAACCTATTTGGTTTTGAATGGGAATTAACAAAAAGTCCTGCTGGAGCATGGCAATTTAAACCCGTTGGTGATGCAGGTTCAGGAACTGTTCCAGATGCGCATATTGCAGGTAAAACACACCAGCCCTTTATGTTGGTTACAGATATGTCCTTACGAATGGATCCTGCTTATGAAAAGATTTCAAGAAATTTTTTAAAAAATCCTGATGAGTTTAAAGATGCATACGCGCGTGCTTGGTTTAAATTAACACATCGTGATATGGGTCCTGTAGAACGTTACTTGGGGCCAGAAGTACCGCAAGAGGAATTAATATGGCAAGACCCCGTTCCTAGTGTAGATTTTGAACTAGTCAACGAAAGCGATATTCAAGAATTAAAGAAGAGTATTTTATCTTCTGGTTTATCAACTTCAGAGTTGGTATCTGCAGCTTGGGCATCCGCTTCTACGTTTAGAGGTTCTGATAAACGTGGTGGCGCAAATGGTGGCCGTGTTCGTTTAGCACCTCAGAAATATTGGAAGGTAAACAATCCTACACAGTTGGCTAAGGTTATTGCCACATTAGAAAAAATTCAGAAAGATTTCATTGATAAGCAAACGGGCAATAAAAAAGTTTCTTTTGCTGATTTGATTGTATTGGGTGGCACTGCCGCTGTTGAAAATGCTGCGAAAGTTGCAGGCTATAATGTACATGTTGGTTTTAACCCTGGTCGTACTGATGCAACACAAGAGATGACAGATGTTGAAGCTTTTAATGCATTAGAACCAATCGCAGATGGATTTAGAAACTTTACAAAACAAAAATTCTCAGTAAAAGCTGAAGAGCTTCTGGTTGACAGAGCAAATCTTCTAACATTGACTGCACCAGAAATGACCGTCTTAATTGGTGGACTTCGTGTATTAGGCGCTAATTATGATGGCTCTAATTATGGAGTATTTACCGATAAACCTGGTATGTTGACAAATGACTTTTTTGTTAACTTATTGGACATGACTACTACTTGGAAAGCAGCCTCTAATGATGATACTGTTTTTGAAGGAAGTAATCGTAATACAGGTGATGTTAAATGGACAGGCACACGAGCAGATTTGATATTTGGATCCAACTCTGAATTAAGAGCA
>TARA_R110000765_G_scaffold165273_1_pt1 | contig 12606 bp, 9 predicted proteins | sample TARA_R110000765 | Tara Oceans TARA_R110000765 (sample SAMEA4398168) | marine metagenome | biome: Polar Biome; feature: [MES] marine water layer (ENVO:01000295) within the mesopelagic zone...; material: water (ENVO:00002006), including particulate matter (ENVO:01000060) such as...... | reverse complement strand
GGCCCTATCATATGTACACCCAATATCTCATCGGTCTGCTTATCTGCGATTACCTTGATAAAACCATCGGTATCCATACTAATTTTTGCCCTTGCATTAGCCTTAAATGGAAAAGAGCCTGTTTTTATACTTCTATTGTCCTTCTTTAGTTCTTCTTCGGTCAAGCCTACGCCGGCAACCTCTGGCTGGGTGTAAATAATATTGGGTATCAGCGAATAATTGATATGTGGCTTTTGGCCGACAATTTTTTCGGCTACAAAAACACCCTCTTCACTGGCCTTATGGGCAAGCATTGCTCCCCGAATTACGTCTCCTATGGCATATACCCCTTTGACATTGGTTTCAAGGTTTTCGTCTACTGATATCTGTCCTTTTTCATTGATTTCCACTCCTATATTCTCAAGTCCTAAATTGGCGGTGTACGGGTTACGACCAATGGCCATAAGGCAAAAATCGCCTTCTAAACTCATTTCTTTTTTATTGGAAAGGTTTTCTGCTTTCAATTCCACTTTGTTGTCCATCGTTGTTGCTTCCGTAACCTTGTGTTCCAAATAAAATTCGATACCCTGTTTTCTTAAGGAACGGTGCAATTGATGTCCCAAAGAGCTATCCATACTGGCTATGAGACTATCAAAATATTCTACAATAGAAACCTTTGAACCCAAGCGGGCGAATACGGAACCTATCTCTACACCGATAACCCCGCCGCCAACGACCAATAAATGTTTGGGGATTTCTTTTAAGGCAAGGGCTTCGGTAGAAGAGATGATGCGCTTTTTGTCGATTTTAATATTGGGCAATGAAGCGGGTTTCGACCCTGTGGCAATGATGATTTTATCGGTTGCTATGGTTTCCGTTTTATCTCCGCCCTTAATCTCAATCGTATTTTTGTCCTTAATACTGCCGTGGCCTTCATATACGGTAACTTTGTTCTTTTTCATCAAATAGTCAACTCCATTGATGATTTCCTTTACTACGTCCTGAACCCTTTGGTTCATTTTTACGATATCGACATTTGCTTCTTTTACATCAATCCCAAAATTTTCAAATTGATGTTTGAGTTTGTAATAATGTTCAGAGGCTTCCAACCAAGCTTTTGACGGAATACAGCCCACATTAAGACAGGTGCCGCCCAGGGTGCTATACCTTTCAATAATGGCCACTTTTAAACCTAATTGGGCACAGCGGATGGCACCTACATACCCGCCCGGGCCAGATCCTATAATAGTTACATCAAATTTTTCCATATTCAAATATTTTTTAAGTTAGAGAAGGTGGAAGATACCTGAACCTGACCATTGGGCGCAATGGTTCAGGGATCTGGAACTCCCACCTGTTATTTTCCCCTGCATTTTTCACATATTCCTTTCAATACCACGTTCACATCGCTCACTTCATAATCGCCTGGCAAGCTTTCTTCCGATATTTTATTCGGTAGACAGATTGTTTCTCCACAATTGGTACAATGAAAGTGCATATGTAAATCTGTACCGTATTTACCTTTGGCATTGTCATCAGAAATTGCAAATTTTGCCACTCCAGTCCCATCGTTAATTTGATGAATCAGCCCTTTGTCATCAAAAGTCTTTAGGTTGCGATAAAAGGTAGTTCTATTTGCTGTTTTGTTTTTTTGACTTTTGGCGATAAAGACTTTGTGCATTTCCTTTAAGGTTACGGCATAGGTCTTTCTCTTGAGGTATTTGTAAATTTTCAACCTCATTACAGTAGGGCGTATCCCTTTGGCAAATAATATTTTTTCCGTTGTTGTCATAGCAAAACTCTTCAAAAATCGATTTTATAAAAGGCCGGCCAGTACTATGCCTGTTCACCTTTTATTCAATTTTAAAGTTGCGCATCATTCCCATATCTTCGTGTTCCAGATTATGGCAGTGGTATAAAAAGAGCCCTTTAAAGTCTTCAAAGCGCATTATTAATTTAACACTCATACCTGGCATTAACAGAACCGTGTCTTGCCAACCCTCATCTATAAATCCATCCTTAACCGAATTCCAAATCCTGCTGTCCACTTTAGAAACGTCCCTTTCAAGAATATTAAATTGTAAATGATGAATATGAAAAGGGTGCGGCATTTGCATTCCCCCGCCCATCATTCCTTTGTCTCCTTCCATTTCTCCACGGTCTCGCATTCGACCTCTTTCTCCCATCATATTACCATTGCCCATCATTCCACCACCACTATTTACGATTTCCCAAATTTCAGTTGTATCTAATTTTACCGTTTCTTCTTCGGTAACCCCCGTCATTTCCCAAGTTCGTCCGTTGATTGTCCATTGCATTCGCCTCATAAAGAAGCGGAACGTTCTTGGATTGTTTCTATTAACGGCAGTGGCAGGATCAAGTTTATTGAATACTGCCAGTTTTTGTGGGAGCTGGAAGTTGTTGCTTCCTGCTTTATCGATGGAAATTTTCAATATTTCATACTCACTGCCTAGGGGAAGGTTGTTTCGACCCCTGCCCATCATTCCACCCATCATCCCCATCATCCCGGGAAAGAACGACAAACTTTTCATAATCATTTGGGAGCCTTGAGGTTTGTTCCTTAAATCGAGCCATACATCGATTCTTTCCGCAACGCCCAACATTATATAGGGTTTAGATTTAGGACTATCCAGTAAACTCCCATCCTTACCTATAATAACAAGGGGAGTGCCGTCTTCCCACGCCAACTTATAAAAGCGCGAATTGGAACCGTTGAGAAAACGCAGTCGATAGACGCATCCATTTTTAAAAGAAAGTTCCCTATCCGGATTTCCATTGACAAGAATACGGTTGCCCAAAAAACCGTTCATCCTATCCATACGTCCACGGTTTAGATATACCAATTGATTATTACCATCAAACTGGCGATCTTGCAGTACAACGGGAACGTCATATTCGCCTGATGGCAACTTCAACAATTGTTCCTCATCGTCCGTAACTATAAAAAGCCCTGCAAGTCCATTATATACTTGAGGTCCTGTGCGTCCGTGTGGATGGGGATGAAACCAATAGGTCCCTGCACGGTTCATTATTTCAAATTCATACACATAGGTATCACCGTTTCCTATTACATCTTTAGGATGGCCATCATCCTTTTCAGGGACGTGCATTCCGTGCCAATGCACGATACTTTCTTCGGGTAATTGATTTATGAAACGGATTCTAATTTTCTGCCCTTTTTTTACACGAATCACAGGCCCTAAATAGCTCTCGCCCAATTTTTGGACTGCGGTTCCATCACCGGTCAGAACCTTTCCTTCAAACATCCAAACCTTGGTGGTATTTCCTTTGAACAATTGAACATTCGCCTCTTTGGCAGTCAGTTCTAAGTCCAAATCTGCTTGAAAATTGGGGTTGACTTTATCGTTTTCTGAAGCAAAACCGTTACAAGAACTTAAAAGTGGCCAAGTAATTACAACACTGGCACCTATGCTGCCTAGCTTTATAAAGTTCCTTCTATCAATTTTATTCTCTTCCATAATTTTCTATTGATTATTCGTGAAATAGGGGATTTAATAGAACCCCAAAAAGATGAACACTACATATTTATCATAGTATCACTGTTCACCATCTTTGTTTTTATCCTTATTTTTATCATCATCATCCTTCATTTGGCATTGGCACTTCTCTTCCTCATCTTTACACTTACAGTCACACTCCATATCCTTGTTTTCTTTCATTGTGGCCATTTTTTCCTTCATCTTTTTTGACTTTATAGAGTCTTTTTCCATTCCCATCATCATTTTTTCTTTCATCCCTTTCATCCCTTTCATCATCGTTGAATCTTTTTCCATCATCATTTTCATCATTTCCTTCCTCATTTCAGGATTGTTGCTAATGGCCGTCATAACCTGTTCCCTTTTTTCAGGGTCCTTCAAAATTTTGTCTGTTTTTTTTTGCTGTGCATTGCTTTGAAAGCTTATCATCAAAGCCACCAAAATCATTAGAATACCTACATTTTTAATTTGTTTCATAATATCTGTTTTTCAATGTTTATTAATTTTCTGTTTAAACCTCAATCCACTCTTTGGCAGTAGCGGAATCCTTACTATCAAAATACCTGATATGTGCTCTGGAAAAGGGCATTAGTAATCTGGTAAATTCTTCGTGGTATTTCGGAGTACTTACAATCGCAACCTTCTCAAGGTGTTTCTCTTTTTCAAGGTTCAGAAAATAATCTTTCTGAAATACCTCTGGTGTACAGCCTTGGCAATCCCCCATTTCAAAATAACAACGGAGATCTTTAGCAGTGTTGATTTGTCTATTCAACTCTGAAAAAAAGTTCGCACAGTCATTGTGGTCAAGTACTCCTTTAGCTATAAGGTAGAGGGTTTTGTTTTGTTTTGTTATTGTCATCATTTTGAAATCTTTTTCAATTTTATTCCTTAAAATCATAGTGAACCTTGACCTTCCTTCGCACACTTAACGCATATCCCCTGTACGATCAAATTGATATTTTCTGCCTTAAAACCTTGGGGTAGGTTGATTTGGGGTATTTTATGGTCTGTGAGGCAAATTGTTTCATCGCATTTATTACAGTGAAAATGCAGATGAAGATCGTTGCCCACTTCACATTGACAATCTTTGCCACAAAGGGCATATTTGACAAGGCCAGTACCGTCTTCGATGGCGTGTACTAATTTATTTTCCTCAAATGTTTTTATAGTACGGAAAAGTGTGCTACGCTCTGAACTTTTAAAATGTTTTTCGAGTTCGCCCAAACTTATTGCCACTTTCATTTTTGATAAATGTTTGTAAGTTAGCAGGCGCATAGCGGTAGGTTTAACGCCCTTATCTTCCATTTTTTTTACTATGTCTTCCATTTGTACATCAGGTTTGTGCAACAATTATTGCGCATTTTAGAAATAAACTTCGCAAGTCCAGAACCAACTGGAAAATCCTTGCGGATTTTCCGAATAGGCAAGGACAAGTAATTACTTTTACAAGCTGTTGTTGCGTCGTTATTATATTTGTTCAATTTTTCGGTTTAGAAATCAGACTGTCCAATTCCAAAAACTTCTCTTTCATAAGACTCAAAGCAAAAGCTCCGGCAGAAGCAATAAAAACAGAAAAGTCCAACGCTCCTTTAATTCCGGTTGAAAAAGTCATAGCCAAAGCAAATATCAACAACAGAAATCCGCTTAATTTTGCAAACAGTTCCGTTTTAAATCCTATTATCAAGAAAATCGCAAAAACAATTTCGGCTACGGTTGCCAAAATTCCGATTGTTGGGATTAGTGAATTCGGAATCCAAGGATTTATCATTTGGGTATAACTCAAGAAACTGTCCCAATTTCCCCAAACAGAAACTTCTTTGCTCCAAATTCCAAATCTGTCGGCGACCGCCGATAAAAAACCGATTGAAATTGCTAATCGCAAAAAGACTTTAATAAACTTGGCATCCATATTTTTTTATTTTTACTTTCTAATTTCCGTAGAGTTTGGTCAAATACACAACAACAGGTTTTATAAGTCATACCTCTTGAGAGATTCACCAGTTTTGATTTTAAAGGCATCGTCTATACTGGTTATATAAATTATTCCGTCCCCCTTTTCCGGAGATTTGCCGTTTTCGGTTATAATATCTATAGCCTTTTGAGCCTCTTCGTTCTGGCAGACGAGTTCCAATTTTACCACGGGACTGTCCGTTATGTGAAAATCGAGTGACGGTCTAGCACCTTTCGCCTTAAATGCACCAGTGCCTTCTGCTTGCGACAGGGTCATACTTTTAAATCCGTTGTCCGATAGGGCTTCAATGACCCGTTGTATTCTGTTCGGTTTTACAAATGCTTTTATTTCTTTCATAATTATTTATTGCTAATTGATTTTGAACCGAGCCTGTTTTTTAATTTTTAACTAACTAATTAAGACGATAAACAAACTCGGAATCAAAACCATTGTTATATTTTGGTCTAATCGTCGTCGCCCAATTCAGCTTTAATCATCTCGGAAGAGAGAATGTATGCTCCCTTTGTAACAATGGTTATATCTTTAGATATACCTGAAGGAAGGCTTATTTCCACATAGCCCAAATCACTTATCCCTATATTTACAGGAACCATATTGAACCGTAGTTTATTTTCTTCTTTCTTGTCATTATCCTTTACGAAAATGAACGTTTTTTCACCATTTTTGACAATTGCATCCTCTGGTACTGCCAAGACCATTTTTTCACCTTGTACTATTCTACCTTCCACATACATTCCAGGAAGTAATTCTTTATCTTCATTGTGAATGTCTGAGTGCACGTGAACGGCTTTTGGATCGGTTTCAAATGTTTTGCCTATTGCGTGAATTTTTGCCTTTATAAGCTGATCTGGCTTTGATGCTACGGTAAAATAGATTTGTTGACCTTCCTTTACTTTATAAATATCTTTTTCATACACTTTAAAATCGGCGTGAATTTCCGAATTATCACTTACCGCAAACATTTTGGTCTGGGGAGCTACATAGTCACCAAGACTTACCATAACTTCATCAACAAACCCACCAATTGGCGATGTAATGGGCACAGCGGGAAAGATTTCCCCCTTGGCTATTTTATCAAGATTAAAACCTAATAGCTTTAATTTTGCACTTAAAGCATTAACACTGGACGTGGTACTTCGGAATTTTGACTGCGCCATTTGAAAATCCTTGGCCGACGAAACCCCTTTATCGTATAGAGTCTGCTTACGTTCAAAATCCTGTTTTAAGAAGACGAGTTCATCGTTCTTTTCCTGAAATTCCTGTTGCATACTTATAATATCAGGATGCTGTAAATATGCCAATACCTGCCCTCTTCGAACCTCATCTCCTTCAATTACTTGTATCGAGCTAACATTACCCCCTACAAAAGGACTAATATTGGCCTTATATTGAGGGTAAAGTTCCAAGATGCCAGTTACCTTTACACTGTTGCCTAGACTTTTTTCTTCAATCTGATTCAACTCAAGACCTATAGTTTCAGCTTGCTCACTGGTAATTTCTACAACACCCTCTTCACCTTCTTCATTTTCCCCTGCCTCAGTATTTTGAAAATTTTCTGAAAGTTCGTTGGCTTCTTTATTCCCGACTTCCGAGTTTGATTTCCCATTACAGCCTATTAAAATTATAGTTAGTATAAGGGTACTTATTATTGCGATTTTCTTCATTTTTACTTTTTTTAGTTTAAAGGTTTCCCATTTGATATTGTAATTCAATGGCCTGTTGATTATACTGATTGATATATTGCAAATGATTCTGTTTAATTTTAATGGCACTATTAAGGATAGTGATGTAGTTTACATAATCTATTTCCCCTTCTTGGGATGCCAACTCGGCGGTAGTGATTTGCTCTTCAGCCAATAGCAATGCGCCCTCCTGATAATAGTTTAGGATTTTTTGTGTTTTTTCCAGCGATTTTATTAGCTGTGAGACCGTGCTTTCGGTCATCGCTTTTTGTTCCAAATATTGATTTTCTGCCACCATTGCATCTGCCTTGGCAGCCTTTACCCTTGATTTCTGGGGAAAGAACCAAAGCGGTATGCTAATACCTGCTTGATAGGTGTTAAAGCCCGAAACATCGTCCACGATCTGTCTTCCATAGGTCAAGTTGAACTTGGGCAGGAACTGTGCTTTTTCCACACCGATGTTCGCTTTGCTTACTTCCGCATTCTGCATTGAGTACTGCAATATTGGATTGTTGGCCACTGAAGCTGAATCCAGAACGCCCATAAAACTAATTGTGTCATAGGGCAGCCCAACCGTTTCTATTTCTTGGTCGATACCCAAATATTGCTTCAGTGCTCTTTTGGCGATTTCAATATCGTCATAGGCCTGTTGTCGTAATACCTGAATTTGCTGATATTCCGAAGAGGCGGCGATAAATTCCAGTTTACCAGTTTCTCCAGTGTCATAGCGCAATTGGGCAGCTGTCCTAAAGTTGGTGTAAACACTGTCCAACTGTTCCGCAAAGCGCAGCTGTGCCTTGTTATAATTGATACGGTCATAGGCCTGCATCACATTTCGGATCAATTGCTGCTCGTTCACAGCATAGAACTTTTCGCCCAAAACCTCACGTTGTTTGTAAAATTTCAATTTTGAAAAACCCGAAAGCAAATCGATATTTTGCTGTTGCACACCAATAGTGGTCTGGACACCGGGAAGGTTATTGCTGTATTCTTCTTTTCCTGTAAATACCTGTGTATTTCCCAAGTCGAAACTGGTGCCTTTCATCGCCTGTTCTCGCTCAATAAAAGCTTGACTTTCCCTTAGGGAAGGATAATTTTTCTTGGCCATTGTTATGGCTTCTTCCAAAGTAATTGTTTGGGCCATTTGGCTATTCTGCGCAGCTGCCGAATTTGAGGTCAGAAATCCTCCCAAGCTAAAAAGCACAATAATGACGGTGGTACTTTTCTTGATGTAACTGGTTTCGCTACCATTGCCTTTGCGCTCTTTACGGGATTCCAGCCAATTATACAGAACGGGAACCACGACCAATGTTAAGAAAGTGGCCGTTATCAGTCCACCGATTACCACTGTCGCCAAGGGACGTTGTACTTCTGCGCCTCCCGAAGTGGACACTGCCATTGGTATAAAGCCCATAATGGCGGCAGTTGCCGTTAAGAGTATGGGACGTAGCCGCTCGTGGGTGGCTTCATAAATTCTATCTTTTATATTTGTCATACCGCTTTCTTTTAGTTCATTGAATTTATTGATAAGCACAAGTCCATTTAATACCGCAACCCCAAAGAGCACGATAAAACCGACCCCAGCGGAAATACTGAATGGCATTCCCCTAATCCAAAGGGCGAACACCCCACCAATGGCGGCCAAGGGTACGGCCATATAGATCATTACCGATTGTGAAAATGAGTTAAGTGCGAAATAGAGCAAAATGAAGATTAAGAAAAGTGCAATAGGCACTACAATCATTAAACGGTCTGTAGCGCGCTGAAGGTTTTCGAAAGAACCACCGTAGGTAATATAGTAGCCAGGGGGAAGATTTAATTGGGCATCCAGTTTTTGCTGAATTTCCTCTACCATCGATTTTACATCACGTCCCCTTACATTGACACCGACCGAAATTCGTCGGTAGGTATTGTCCCGCGAAATTTGCATAGGTCCGGGTTTATAACTAATATCGGCCACTTCTTTAAGAGGAACTTGTGCACCATTGGGAAGGTCGATATATAAATTCTTTAGACTATTAATGTCTTGACGGAATGACTCCGCAAGACGAATGACAACATCAAATCTTTTTTCTCCTTCAAAAACAACACTTGCCTTTTCCCCGGCAAATGATGCGCTTACATAATCGTTCAACTTGTCAATTGTCACTCCGTACTGAGCCATTTTAGCTCTGTTATATTCCACGGTCATCTGAGGAAGCCCACTGGTTGCCTCCGCTCGAACATCACCGGCTCCGGGGACAGTTTTTATAATTGAAGCCATTTCGTTTGCCTTCTCCGACAGCACGTCCAAATTTTCTCCATAAAGCTTTATTGCCACATCTTCTCGTACACCTGTGAGCAGTTCGTTAAAACGAAGTTCTACGGGTTGTGTGAATACAAAGTTCACACCTGGAATCACAGAAATACTCTCTTGAATTTTTTCGATAAGTTCTTCCTTAGTGTCTGCACTCGTCCATTTGCTTTTGTCTTTTTCAAGTATGATATAACTATCAGCAATATCCATAGGCATTGGATCGGTGGGTATTTCTGCCACACCAATTCTAGAAATCATTGTTTTGACTTCGGGAAACTTTGTAATGATATTCTGTAGCTTTTTTGAAGCTTCAATTGATTCGGTAAGACTACTACCTGGTTTAATAAGAGCTTGCATTGCGATATCGCCCTCATCAAATTTCGGGATGAATTCACCACCCATATTACTGAATATAAAGCCGGCTATCAATAATAAAGCAACAGCACTTATGATTACTCCGGCTTTAAATCTGAGGGCGAATGAAAGTAGGGGTCTATATACCTTATTAAGACCGGCCATAATACGGTCACTAAACCTGTCAATCTTATTTTCAAACTTTGCGAACCAGCTATCTGGATTTCTTGCAGGTTTAAGGAATAGTGCGGAAATCATTGGGACGTAGGTAAGGCAAAGGATAATGGCTCCAAGAACCGCGAAACCAAAGGTAAATGCCATTGGACGGAACATTTTGCCTTCAACGCCCGTTAGGAATAAAATTGGGGTAAATACAATAAGGATTATTAATTGGCCAAAGAATGCGGAGTTCATCATTGTACTTGCAGATTCATAGGCGATTTCATCCATTTCTGCCTGATTGACAAGCTTGGTGGACTTTTTCATTCTTTGATGAATGTGGAAAACCATTCCCTCAACGATAATTACGGCACCATCCACGATAATCCCGAAATCAATGGCACCAAGTGACATTAGGTTTGCCCAAACGCCAAACTGTTTCATTAAAATAAAGGCGAATAAAAGCGATAAAGGAATTACAGATGCAGTAATCAATCCACCGCGTAAGCTTCCCAACAAGAGAACGAGGACAAATATCACAATCAGTGAGCCTTCGACCAAATTCTTTTCTACTGTGCTGGTCGTTCTTCCAATAAGCTCGCTTCTGCTCAAAAAGGGTTCAATATAAACACCTTCAGGAAGGGATTTTTGAATTTCCTTTATTCGACTTTGTACATTGTTTATTACGTTATTGGCACTTTGCCCCTTAAGCATAAGAATTTGTCCGCCAACGGTTTCCTTTCCGTCTTGGGTAAACGCCCCATACCGTATTTGGCTCCCATAACCTACTTTTTCAGCCACGTCCCTTATTAATACTGGGGTGCCATTTTGTGTAATAACCACTGTGTTCTCTAAATCTTCAAGACTACGTGCCAGGCCTTCTCCCCTTATAAAATTGGCCTGATGATTTTTTTCGATATAAGCTCCTCCAGTATTGGCGTTGTTCATTTTAAGGGCTTCAAACACTTCGCTCATCGTAATGCCAAAACTTTTGAGTTTATCCGGATTAAGAGCTATCTCATATTGCTTTACATATCCGCCAAAAGCATTGACTTCCACAACACCGGGGACGAGCGCCATTTGCCGTTTTACAATCCAATCCTGTATGGTGCGAAGCTCCATAGCATCATACTGGTCTTCATAGCCCTCCTTAATTTTTAAGGTGTATTGAAATATTTCCCCCAATCCTGTGGTAATGGGAGCCATAAAAGGCGACCCAAAACCTTCTGGTATTTCTTCACTGACCTCCGCTAACTTTTCTTGTACCAGTTGGCGAGGAAGATAGGTGCCTGCCTCATCGTCAAAAACGATGGTAACCACAGAAAGACCAAAGCGTGATACAGAACGTAGTTCTATGACATTAGGCAAGTTGGCCATTGCGAGTTCCACAGGGTAGGTCACAAATTGCTCGATGTCTTCCGTACCCAAGTTTGGGGCAGTGGTTATTACTTGCACTTGATTATTGGTTATATCTGGAACGGAACCCAGATTAATAGTGGCCATTGACCAAACGCCTGTACCTACAAGGGCTACTATTAACAGACCAATAATAAATTTATTATTGATTGAAAATGAAATGATTTTATTAATCATAAAAAAAGAAAGGTTTAATTCAGTGAAACTTATCGACACGAATTTGCCTTGAGCAAAATCATATCAAATTAGAATTGACCTCAAGAAAAAGGTCAAAGTAGGATATAACTATCCTATAAAAACTGAATTAAACACGTGGAGGTTGGAATAGGGAGTGAGGAATATCTTCTCCCGAACCATTAAAATGAAAAAATATTTCAGAGGAAATATCAAATGTTGGCACAGAGAATGTCAATATATCGACATTCACAATATTTACGTGACAACCACTGCATAGACAAAAATTGACGCATACGGGCTGTTCGGTATTATCTGAATTATGATCTAACTGCGTCAGTAAGTCATTTTGAAAATCGTATAAACTAACTTCACTATCATCACAGGGCACACCGTTGAGTACCAAAAAGTAAAGGGATAATATGATAGTTAATATTTTCACTCTGCAAAGATAAGAAAATTGTGATGCACAGGTTGTGCAAAGATGATTTAGAATTTCAGAAATCAAAAATTAATGACGCTATCCAAGGCATTATCTGCATCTCTATGCATAAAGTTAGATTGATAATTTATTGTGGTAGTAATCGAAGAATGTCTGTATAATTTTTGGAGCATATTAATTGGGATTTTATCTTCCGATATATTCCCAAATGTATGTCTTGCAATGTGCATCGTTACTTTTTTTGAAATTTTTGCTTTCTCAGCTACCGTAACTAAATATTTATTGAATTTCTTGTTGGCCGTTTTTGTTTTAGCATAGACATCTTTTGCATCTTGTAAATTTGCCTTTTTCATTTCCGGAAATATAAAATCATCATCATTTTGTTTAATGTCCTGATAGTATTCCAAAATCGGAAATATTTTATCTGGGATTTTAAGGGATAACAATTTTGAATTCTTGTTCATTCGATAATGAAGCCGGGCGTCATAAATATCGGTCCAACGAATTTTCAATACGTCAGCTACCCGAATTCCGGCAAAATAAAAACTAAAAAGCCAAACATTTCTAGCGTGAGTTTCGTGGTCAGTCAAATTTTCAACGGATTCAAGTTTTAT
>TARA_R110000765_G_scaffold121857_3_pt1 | contig 12618 bp, 14 predicted proteins | sample TARA_R110000765 | Tara Oceans TARA_R110000765 (sample SAMEA4398168) | marine metagenome | biome: Polar Biome; feature: [MES] marine water layer (ENVO:01000295) within the mesopelagic zone...; material: water (ENVO:00002006), including particulate matter (ENVO:01000060) such... | reverse complement strand
TATTTATGCCGTACTGCGACACAGCGTTCAATGGGGACTCTTCGGTGCATATGCCCTCTACCTTGCCGTAGACGCTGCCTGTGGACGCGTAAACGAGAGGTATCGTCTTGGAGTAATTGTTTCTTGCGTCGATAACGTTCTTGGTTCCTTGAACATTGACAATCTCTGCCAAAGACGGCTGAGCCGCGCAGCTTGGAAACCCTACAATTGCCGCCAAATGTACGATTGCATCACATCCTTTGACAGCTTCGTTCATCTGTTCCGCAACTGTTACATCTGCGTATGCAAATTCAAAATTTGGGTTTATTGCCAAGGAGATAATTCCGTCACACTGACCTTTGTTAAAATTATCAACACATTTGACCTGATAACCTTCATCTAGAAGATACCTACAAAGAACATTGCCAACATAACCTCCGCCGCCAGTAACTAATACTTTAACCATTAGTTTCCTTTTCTAATATTTCTTGAACAGATTTAATTATAGATTGTTTTGAATTGTGTTTATTTTGCCACCCTATTGATTTTAACTTGCTATTCAAAGCACTTATCAATTTATTATCGCCACTCCAATTTGCTTCATCTCCTAGCCAAGTTATGTCTTTCTCTATACCCATCCCGAACATAACAGCTTTTGCAACTTGTTCTATATTTATTAGGTCATTAGGCATTACATTGTAGTATTTGTCTACATCTTCTTTTAAAGCTAGTAATACCAAAGCGTCTGTGACATCATCTATATGGCAGTAGGGTTTAGTAGAACCCGGACAATTACCTAAAGCTTCTAAAACAGGATTATTTTTAATTTTTCTAATAAAATCATAAACAACCCCATGGGTAAGACCACGCCCAACAGTAGCACACATGCGAGCCGACACGCCTTTAATTGCTCCAGTGCTTGTGTAGTAGTTTAAGATACTCTCAGAGGCTCTTTTGGTCATGCCGTATATAGATGTTGGTTCTGTTTTATCTTCTTCTATATACAAATCACCCCAATCGCCATATACAATTACTGATGATGCGAGAACCACTTTAGCGCCTTTTGGCGCCCATTGACAGATTTTCTGCGTGCTTAAGATATTGTCCTGAATAATATTGAATGGATCATTACCTTTCATCTTAACGGTGGCTTTACTAGCTAAGTGAAATACACAAGAAGGCTCATGACGACTGTAGATAAATTTTAAGCAAGAAAAATCAGGTTCTGTAATATCTGAAAAACCCAGATCGCATCTGTAGTGCCTATCCGAATATGGAGACTTAAAGTGTTTACGGCTAACGGTTATTACTTCTCCAAAAGCACTTCTGTATTTAGAAAGCTTTTTTATTAGATGTCTTCCGATAAAACCATTTGCGCCAGTAATTAAAACAGTCATTATTCTACCTCAAAAAAATTATTCTTGACTTCAAGACACCTCTTTGCTTCGGATTCCCATTCTATATTATCTAGTATAGTAGATACTCTGTCAAAGTATGTATGATTTTTCACTACGGATTCATAACCTGTCTTCATGTGTTTAAGTCGTTCGTCTGGGTTTTTTATATAAAAGTCGGCCAACTGTTTAAACTCTTCTGGCGTCCTTGCAAATATAATTTCACCATTAGTAAAAACATCGTTTGCCATAGACTCTACATAATCTGAGATGCAAAACCCTCCAGACATCAGAATCTTAAAAGGCCTTTCAATTATGTCATAACCAAAGTCTTGTGAATGAGGCTCACTAATATTTGGGGAGATAGTAGCAGAAGCAAACAAAGCTCCTACATTTTCAGGCATTATAGTTCCTAAGTATTGAGTAACTGGCCAGCTTGATGTTCCAAATATCTTTATGTTATAGTCGCCAACAGGATGACAAAGATTAATAAGGTACTTGTCTAAGTTTATAGCTTTGTAAGGCCAGTACCCTCCAACGAATCCAATGTCACATTTTAATTCGTTTGCTGGAGGTCGAAGATAGAAGTCAAAGATGTCTGCCCCATGTATTAGAGAAATAGGCTTAATTCCTATCTCGTTCCATTTGTTATGCGTGACTTTCATCCATTTTTCATGATAGTGATTATGAACGAAATCTGGTTTTCCCGTTTCTGTTTTAAGTTTTTCCATTAGCCATTTCTCTTTGTCTTGAGCGACTAATATTGGATACTTTTTAAGATCTATATCTTTTTGCATATCCCCCCAGTCGGAGGCACGCATGACTACTTTCATATGAGGTCTTTGCTTGATGCATTTTATCAAGGCTTCATTTATGTGATATGTCTGACCCATAAATAAGTCAGGCTCAAATTCGTCGAAAGCATCAAACGCGGGCTTTTGGTCTTTATGCCATAGTGCTACTTCGTACCCCATAGCTCTAAAAACTTTAGCCCAAGACATTCTTATATAATAATGCGCGTGGGGACCATCACTTGAGATAAGGATTTTCATATTGTTCTATCGCTTCCTGAACTTCGCCTTGTGTATCAAATGGCCCTAGTTTTATTTTAACTTTTCCGTCTAGATAATACCAAGCGTACCATTTGTAATTATTGTTTATATATGCCCAATAAGTTGCATGATTTGTCATTATAGGTCTTTCAAAGAATCTACTTCTTTTATAATCATTCTCTTAGGTTCTATGGCGGATATATTTATACCAGTCTCAATCATCATGTTAAATATTTCAAAAGGGTACAATCTAGACTTTTTCTTGTCTGAACATAGCTTCTTCAGCATGTCAAAAGCCTCTCCTTCAAAATATCCTATTTGTGACCATTTTTTTTCTAAACCGTATGCAAACATGGTAACTTTTTCTTTTACAATGGTCGCTCCAACTTCGTCATCTTTAAATCTAGATTTGGAATCAATTATTACACATGTTCCGTTTTTTTCTATGCCTCTTATAGAATAGACGTTAAATATCAAATCTCCATAAACAAGCAATAGATTTTTATTAGCTGACGCATTTATCCCAAGCCTTATGCTTTCAACTATACTTGTTTCTTCGAAGTTTGGATTTTCTACTATCCTTACGTAATGAGGGAGTGAATTTATTACTTTGTTTGACTCAAACCCTGCCACTACTATTATGTCTGAGTTAGGATACTCTCTTTTTATATTGGATATGGTTTTTTCTAAAATCGTTTCTTTTTGGTTTGCTTGTAGAAGACACTTTGGTCCATACGACTTCATTCTGTGTCCCATGCCAGCGACTGGTATAATCACAGTAATTTTATGATCTTTTGATCCATCAGGTTTGTTATTTTTTACGGTAGTTGTAAATCTATCCATTTGTCCTTTGTTGCATTTTCTCCATGACTCTCATCCAGTTTTTTTGCCAAACCTCTTGGTTTACTATAAATGATGAGTTGTCGCCAGTTACTCTTACTTTTGTTAAAGACTTAGGAACGTGAGCTATAATATATTTTTCGCTAATTCTCATCCATAAATCATAATCCTCACAAGTTCTCATTGTTTCGTCGTAATAGCCAGTATCTTCTAAAACGTCCTGAAGGGCATCTTTTAAAATCAACGCTCCGCTATGAACAATACATTCTTGAACTAATCTTCTTCTGCTGTATGGCTCTTTAAACTCTCTAATGGTCTTTCCGGTTTCGGTACTGATGGTATCATAATCTCCGTAGACTACCCCTATCATGCCTTCACCTTTTGCAAATAAGTCAGTGCAAGAACTAATTTTGTTTTCATACATTTCGTCATCAGAGTCTAGTATTGCATAAACATCAGTATCTTCTAACGTGTAATTTATACCAATATTTCTAGCTGAACTTGGGCCTCCATTTTTTGACTTTATAGCAATAATACTTGTTCTTTCAAATCTTCCTATATTTTTGGAAGTTAAAACGATCCCTTCTTCTATCTTGTCTTCTTTTGGGTTTTTGAGATACGAAGTTATAATATCCCAAGACTCATCTTCGGAACCGTCATCTACTATACACACAGTAAGAGGACCGGAGAAATCTTGGTTTACAGCACTTTCTATACAGCGGTCTATATAGTTTTCATCGTTGTAATTTGCTATTAAGATAGTTACTGAAGGTAGGTTCATTTCAACTCTTCCCAGCTAAAGATCATTTGAGTATCATTTTCGTCATATTCTAAGCCTTCTTTAATTTTTATCTCAAGAGGTGCGCCTTTATTTCCGTATAAGAATTTGTGCATCATTGTTTGCGCCGTGATACCATTAATGCTATCAATTGGTTTTATATAACAAACCATTTTATCTTCTTTATTAACAGCTTCATCTATTTTAGATATCCAATTTTCTGGTATGTCATAACCCAATTCAAAAACAGAGTAATGACCACTTTTAATTTCTTTAAATGCCTCATCAATTATTAAAAGATCGTTTTCTAAAATTTTGGGATCTGCTATACTTTGGGCTTTTATTCCCAATCCTGTTAACTCGGCTATTTCTTTTGCTTTTAAAATAAATTCAATATAGTTTACATCTGACGACGTAATAACAAACAGCACTCGTGTTGGTCTTATTTTTTGGTTTTGTATACTCTCAATAGTTTTATCGAAGCCTGAAATATCATCTCGCACAATAATGACTAAGGATAGATTTAACTCGTTTTCTTTTTCCGCAACAGCTTGTAAATCTTTTCCCCGATTGGCCGTTTTCCACAAATCGTCCCTAAACCATTTGCATAAACCTTGAATTCTATAATGCTCTTGGCCATCTTCTTCTCGCGTAAGCTCAACCTTTTCCTCTGAAATCCTGTTAGGATAATCAAAGTCGCATTGTTTGGGCAAAGTTTCAAATATACAACTTTTACAACTGGTTTCTATTTGTTGGTCTGTAGCATTTTCTTCGTGGTCTAAATCTAAATCGGTGTTGTCTTTTTTCATGGTCTCGTAGCTCCAATTGTAGCTTTTAAGCCGTCTAGTGTTTTTTTAGTTACTGTTAAACCCCTCGCTTGAAAAAACATAGAAATTTCTTCTAGGGTCGTGTGGCTAAGTCGTATGTCCCAAGGCGCAGAAAAAGTCCCATGAACTATTTGATTAAATTCATCGTCATCAATCTTGCCTCTGTAGTAAGCTTTGACTATCTGTCTTGTGTCATAGAATGATACGAATATTTTTCCGCCATGCCTAAGTTTTCCAATCCAGTGGTCTAAAAGGGGGTAGACTTCTTCTCTGTGAACGAAGTCTATTACTTCTTCCGCTAGAATTTCTGAACACTCTGCGTCGTCAGCTACTAAATCTAGATTTCTTAAATCTGCTTGCAAGTCATCAAATTGGCTTACTGGGTCTATATTTATATAGCCATTAATTTTTTGTTCAGATCCAACTGTAATTCTTAATTTCATATTAACCTCTAAATGGTATGCCCGCAGCAAGTCTAAGGGCTTTATCCCAGTTTGAAACAAACCTGCCCATAGAATAGTTTTCAACTATAGTTTTTCTAGCGTTGTTTCCGATTTCTTCACACATTGCTTCATCATTTAATAGATCCACCAAGTGTTGCTTCATTTCATTTTCATCATTGGTTATAAAGCCATTGACGCCATGCTCTATCACTTCAGGAATCATGCATGTATCAGTAGATACTACTGCGCATCCACAAGACATGGCTTCCATTAAAGCTGTTGGAACTGGAGATATCGTTGAAGTATTCAAAAATATCTTACTGTTTTGGTAGGTGGCGACAAGCTCTTCGGTTGAGGCAGCCGGTTGAGATAAACCCGGAGTGTCGCCAACCACCTTGTGTGGTAAACCTTCAATCACTCTTTGCCATATGTTAAAACCACAGCACCAATCTCTATTTATCCAATCATTTACAACGGATAAAATGTCGTCATCTTTTTCTATGTCGGCAGGGCAAAATAGATCTGTGTCGATACCATGTGTAATTACGGCAGTGTCCTTTTTATCTTCCCATCCCCATTCGTCTATACTAAAAGCCGATATAAAGATATTGATGTCCCCTCTCATATTTTGAACTGTATTCATAATATTTTCATCCCACTCTGGAACAGGTAGGGTATGCTCTAAGCTAACAAGAGGCAGATGAAACACAGAAGAAAGCTCTAAGGCTTTTTGAAATTGTCCGAACTTGTTTTGAGAAAGAACTAGGTCAAAATCAACATGAGTTGGGAGTTGTGCATTTGCCATCTCAGGATTTAACAAAGTGTAATTCACTGGAAGAGGAGCGTATGTTTCATTCCAGTCTTTTATACCTTCTGCTCTATAGGCATAAAAATTATGTCCAGTTTTTGCTAATCCCGTTTCGTACCTCTCGTGTGTAGGAAAAGTTAAGATATTTAATTTTTCGTCTGGCTTTCTTGTAGAAGCTCTTAATATAGAAGACATTACATTAGGCATCTATAGTCTCCTTCATTAAATTGCCAATCTTTTCATAAGAATACTCATAGGCCTGTTTTAACCCGTTTGACTTCATTTTTTTTAAGTCTTCTGAGTTTTCATACACATGTCTCATTACTTCTCTGAGTCCATTTATATCAATAGAACACCAGTTTTCATTTGGGGTGAACAGATTTGGAAGAGTATCCATCATGCCATAAACTGGTTCCATTCTTCCTTCAATTAAAAAACCTGCTTGTTCTATAAAGTCAGACATTCCTCCTATGTTCGTACAGATAGGAATGTTTCCAAAACCCATAGCATCAAAAGCAGGAATACACCAAGCTTCTCCATAGCTAGGCATTACAAAACAATCACAAGAATTATGTAGTCTATATAGCTCAAGTTCTGTGGTGTAGTCTGTAACTATTAAGTCTTCTTTATATTTGTCTATACTGTCAAATTTTTTAATCTTAGTTTTAACAGTATTGCACATATCTCTAACGCTCAATGCTAATTTCTCAGGCTCTACGCCATGCTTGTTAGTTTTTATTAAGAGAGATACTGGTTCTTCTGGCTCAAACTCAGTGTGAAAAGCTCTTATAAAAGCTTCTATGTTTTTTCTTTTGTTCCAGTCTGCAATCGTATAGAAAACAAACGAATCTTTGGCCGACGGAAAGTCTATCTTATCGTAGGTTCTCTCAAACTTTGAAAAGTCTGTTGCATGAGGAATTACTTTTATCGGTACAGTAACTCCGCTATCGACTGAGACGTGTGCCATTTGGTTATTTATGACCCACGCTTCGTCCATCATGTTTATTCTTCTAGCCCAGTCAGAGTCGATGAAGTTGCTAGTCTCAGTCGCGTACAGGGCTATATTTTTTTTAAACGCACTGCTGTATTCCATAAAATGAGGCAGTGTGTGTTGTATGCATACATCACAAGATTCAGAGCTTTTATTTTCTAGCTCAATTATTCTACTAGGTAATTCTACCTGTTTGTTGTTGAGCTTAATCGCTCTGGGGACAACATCTACACCGGCAGCGTCTAGTGACAATATATAGTCAATCGCTGCATTTCCCCAACCAGTGCCGTCTCTATAGCAGCCTACATAAAGAACTTTCATTTTACGTATTCTTTTCTCTTTTTTTCCCAAAAATTCTTTAATTCGCAAAGCTCGGCTATCATATCATACGCTTTTTCTCTATCGAACGGCTCGTATAAAGGCTTAAGAAATTTGAACGAATCTTCATTAAGATAAGCATCGCCCATTCCATTAATAAACATTTGATAGTTTAAATCTCTTATTAATCTAGACTCGAAATAAGTGTTAAGCTTTTCTGGCTCTCCTAGAACTTCTGCTATAAGCCATCTAGCATATTCTGAGTTTGTCATATTGTCAGTATTTACTTTTTTAGGATTGTGTATCCTAGAGGGCGACATCCATGTTTCCTCCATGGATTTAACTTCTACTGAATCAAAATAGTTTTCCCACTTTTTAGCTGTTTTGTCCCATTGGTAATACTTCTCAAAATTTAACCTTGTGTTCTTTGAGAGTGTATCTCTTTCGCTTTTTTGCATTTTAAAAAACTTTTGAATTTGTTTTGCTGTGTCTTCATTGTCTGGAACTGCTCTATTACACCCTGTCTCTAATTCGTTATAGAGAGCCTTTGGCTTTAGAGGTGTTCCTCCCAGCTTTCTAATTACACTACTCATTGCAGAGTAATCAACACTCATTACCGGAATTCCACAAGCCGCAGCTTCTACTTGAGGAAGACCAAATCCTTCACTGTTAGAATACTGTATGTACAAGTCAAAAACATTCATGACCTTAGAAAGGTATTCATATGAAACACCTCTTTGGACATTTGAGAACGACGCGGAAAATCTTCCACAGTTTGAACATTTTGCTCTTGCGTCAGAAAAGAAGGTGGGAAAACTATGTCCACATTCACCACAAGAGTATGTAAACAATACCTTGTTGGCTATTTTGTATTGATTTAATAGCTTTGGTATATCCCATCCCAAATCTGGATAACTAGTATGACAATACAGATAGGCATTTTTTTCACCGCTAGATTGAAGGAACTTGCTAAAGGACTCAAACAGGTCGGGAAATAGTTTACGCCTTTGGTTCCTCATTACGGTTCCAACAATTTTTGAATCTGGGTCAATCCCCATAGACTCTTTATGCGCTCTCTTGTCTTCAACAGGCGCATAAACTTCATTGGCAGAAGGTGGCGCTGAGCCTAAACAGTTTATACTACCGTTTGATTCTTTTCTTAATACCTCTGCTCCCCAGTCTGAATACGCAAATGCAGCATCGGCGCTAGAAAAGGTTGATAACCATTGTTCATTTTGAGGGTTTGCATCTACTGTTGGCATGATTACCCAATTAAAGAAAGGTCTAAATGGAGACCTTTCTTGGTATTCAAACATCCAAAAATCTCTGATGTCGCAGACTATGTCTGGCAAAAAGCTTAACAGTACTGATTCAAATTTCCACGCTCCAAACTGATTACTTGGACTTGAATCATATTTTTCTTGATCTCTTTCGTTGTCTTTAGCTGGTAAATTGCCAAAGAAATGCCAAGGTATATCAGCCCTTTTTGGGTCTACATCAGATCCGTAACTAGCAAATTCTGCTAATTCGTATTTTCCTGTAGAATGCAGTCTCTTCATTACTTCTCTGAGGTATGTTGCATAACCAGTATGTAAATACGTAGCCTCTCCGCAAAATAGTATTCTTTTTTTTCTCATGAATTTACATCTCTCAACATTTGTATTATGAGACTTATTTTGTCAGACACTTCATTTTTTGTATTTAAGGTATACTCAGAAATTTCTTTATTAGTATATCCTTGAAGTCTTAGCTTAATTATGAACTTATACTCTTCAGGAAAAGATTCTGGAAGATAGTCAAGTATAGATTCTTTTGTATTATATCGGAATTGTATTTCAAATTCCTCAATTTTATTTGTTGCGCTTAGCCTGTTTAGTTTCTTCTTAAGTTTATGTATTTCGTTTTTTATGCATATAGACGCATAAGTGCTAAACTTAGATTTTTCTTCTACATAAGTCCTTATAGACTTTAGCAATCCAATGAGACCAGCCTGTATGTAGTCTTCAAAGTTAGAATCATCTAAAAAATAAAGAGCTTGAGAAACAACCAGTCCGTAATGTTCACGGATTAGCGCATCTTCGGTAAGCTCTTTTTGTTTAGACGTGTCTTGACTAGTCTTTAACTGTTTGCTGTTCTTTTGTTGCGTTAAAGAATTTGAATTCTGTGACTCTGAATTTTGTTGAATATCTTTTTTGACCACTTTTATCAACCCAAGAGTTGTTTCTAGCAGAGGCAACTAAATCAATTACGCTTCCTTTGGAGCAGTGACGGCTAATAGTTTCTCCGCCAGAGTCCCAAGCCTCAAAATCGAAGAAGTTTACGGTCTTCTTCTTTTCTCCATTTTTTTCTTTTCTATATTCGGTAATAGCCAAGGTAAAAGTGCAGAGGTTTGTGTGTTCAAATTCTACAATTTTTGGATTGTCTACTAGTTTCCCAATAAATCTACAATAGTTTGAAATCGTATTCATTCAATAGTGCCTCATGTTTAATACTGTATTAGTAAGTTATAGTCTCGGTTTAAAAAAATGTCAACTTAACTCGATCACTTCATTTAGTATGAAGCCATCATCTAGTTGATATCGCTTCTTTTTTGAATCTTGGCCAATCATAATAATGTTGTTTCCTTCGTATAAGATATTTTTATAAGACAACCACTGATCATTAAAAACCGTAACGGTATCCATAGTGCCTGTAGTGTCTTCTACACATAAGAAAGCCATCTCTAATCCTATAGACTTACCCTTTTTAACGACGTATTTTTTTACTTCGCTTACGGTGACAGCCATCTTAATGTTCCCTCTTTTACCATCAATAAATTCTTTAATGGTCGTGTTTGCTAAACTTATGTCATGTGCTTCGATTCTTGAATACGTGAGTGCTATTCCTAGATAATTTTCCTCTGTTCTGATTACCCATTCTGAATCATCCTTGAGTGAATAAGACGGCTTTTCACACTGTTTCACTAAGTCAGCCATTATCTGAGATCTCTTAGAGTTAAAAGCTGCTCCTCCATCCTTTTTAACGGGAATCATAACTTTAAGAAGGCTTGTTAAATTGTCATGGTCTTCAAAGTTCTCTTCTGCCCATTCGGCTTCTTTAATGGTGATGTTTGACCAAGTATCAAATTCGTCTAACATCTGCTGTCTAGTTTCCGGAAGACCTGAAAAGAAACCTATTGATATAAGAGCAGTCAGCATTCTTGAGTTGATTTTTTGAGACGCAATAATCAGAAATTCATACCAACTGGTTTCGCAAAGGCTCTTTCCTAAAGTTTGTTCAAGAAACATTACAGCATCCCTAAACTTATCAACTTGCCTCATTCCAACAGATTTTATATCAATTAAACCGAAATGTATTTGGTTATCAATTATGTCGGTCTTAGTGTTTAACGACTTTATTGATGGTGGACTAATATGTATATCTAAATTTTTTGCATCATTTACCAGTTCTCTTACCTCTCGTTGAGGATCTGGTTTCCCAGACGAGTGTATTAAGTAGTTGCAATAGAACTCAAGAGGAAAATGGAATTTAGCGTAAGCACTCCAGTATGCACATATTGCGTAAGACACAGCATGTGATTTATTAAAAGCGTAACGACTAGATTTTTCAATCCAGCTAAAGATTTCTTCAGCTTCTTCTGTAGTGATAATACCTTTTTCAGAAGATCCTTTTAAGAAGTCTTGTTTTACTTTGGCCATAAGGTCTGCCTTTTTCTTACCAATGGCTTTACGTAAGTTGTCGGCTTCTTGAAGATTAAAACCAGCTAACTGCTGAGCAATCTGCATAGACTGCTCTTGATAAACAAGAACTCCTTGAGTCCCTTTTAGAATTGGCTCAAGAGAGGGGTGAAGATAAGTTATTTCTTCTACCCCATTCTTTCTATCAACATAATGCTGAGTCATTGATTTGCCATCTACGATAGCTTTCAATGTTCCCGGCCTAATAATAGATATTAGAGCAGACAACTCTTCAATGTTTCTTGGTTGAACTCTCTTGGCCCAAGACTTTCCTAGATTACTTTCTAGTTGAAAAACACCTTTAGTTTTTCCAGAACATATAAGTTCCCAAGCATCTTCATTATCAAATTTAAGTTCAAGTGGTTCAAATGTGTAAGTTTCCATCAGCAAAAGCCTTTTCAAATTTAATCTTAGGCGCAATTCTTCTATGCAGTTTCATAAAGCCAATCATTAAATTAGCTGTATCTTTAACGTCTTGTAATGCATCGTGAGCATTTTCTTTACTTATTCCAAATAAATCTCTCATTGAGTCCATACTTAGAGATTTTACGTCTGCGTTATTTTCCATCCACATCCATACGTTATCCATCACATCAATTCTATGGATTTTATTAAAGAGAGCCTGCTTGCCTGTTTTTTTATCAACAGGTCCATACAGTTCACACATTCGCTGCACGATGGGCATGTCAAACCCAACAATGTTATAACCGGCGGCCATAGGTGCAAAATAAGGAGTGCCTTTCCAGTTGTATTTATTTACGTAGTTCGTAAACTTTTTCCAAACGGTTCTTTCAGATGGAGCCTTTGCAATTTCTTCTCTGGTTTTACCATTAACCGCCAGAGCTTCGTCTTCAATAGGATCTAAACCCATTTTGATAGCTTCCTCGTCATCTAATGGACGAATCAAACTTTCAAAGTAACCGTCCGGCTGAACAGTTAATTTTCTCCCATGTATTGCCACTGCCGCAATTTGTATGGGTTGAGTTTTCTCAGGGTTTCTAGAGCCAGTTTCAAAGTCGAAGACGATAATGTCTTTATAGTTCATCTTATTTTCCTTTTAATATCAAAAAATTTGTTTAATGCTTCATCAATATTCTCATACAGTTTACTGAAAAAATGTGAGTGAACTTGATATCTAATCTTTTTATGCATTAAGGGGTAAAAGTCATTGATTCTGCAAATTGTTAAGCCTTTGTAGTCAACCGACCTGCCAGACAATATTTTATCCTTTACGTTTTGCGTGTAGCTAGTCTTACTATTCATGTCGCTCCTTTAGTTGGTCTCTAATGCCCATCATTTTATCCATTAAAGAAATACCTAATATATCAAACTTAACATGACCCATTGCTTCTAGGTCGTTCATTTCCATTCCGGCTATCTTTTCGGAGCCTCTTTTGTCTCGCACCATGGGGCAAACTTCATTTAAATCGTGAGACGATATAACGACACCT
>TARA_R110000765_G_scaffold16291_2_pt1 | contig 12650 bp, 10 predicted proteins | sample TARA_R110000765 | Tara Oceans TARA_R110000765 (sample SAMEA4398168) | marine metagenome | biome: Polar Biome; feature: [MES] marine water layer (ENVO:01000295) within the mesopelagic zone...; material: water (ENVO:00002006), including particulate matter (ENVO:01000060) such as...... | reverse complement strand
AACACAGAAATTTCTGGCTATCACGAAACTCTAACAGTTTTTTGGATAACTCTTACTAAAAATTTTCTTGCTTATAATTTTCATGATAAAATAGATAACGCCATCAATGAATTCTTGAAAACTAGGGAAGCTGATATAAGTACAACTTCAGCATACTATAGTAATGAAGTATTGTTTTCGAAAAAAGCTAGAAGAGAATGGATTAACGGAAATAAGAAACCAATTAATTTAGACTTCAATAATTTGAATGTTTAGATTCTGACCTCTTGCCATTTTAACAGGAAAAATGACTACCGATTTGTAAAAACAATTTTAGGCTTTGTAAATTAGTCCAATCACTTGCTAATCAATAAAAATGGGAAAGAAATTAGAATTTATTACTCCTGAATTGATGAGATTCATTGGAGAGCAAAAGATTTTTTTTGTAGGGACAGCTGCAGCTGAAGGCAATGTAAATGTGTCCCCTAAAGGCACAGATTCTTTTAGGGTAATCGATAAGAATAAAATCATATGGTTGAATTTAACAGGGAGCGGCAATGAAACAGCCGCACATTTGTTGAAGAATACTAGGATGACCATCATGTTCTGCGCGTTTGAAGGAAAACCAATGATATTAAGGCTGTATGGTAAAGCCAAAATATACCATAAGCGTGATAATGAGTTTAATGACTTTTCTAACCTGTTCCATGAAAATGTTGGGGCTAGGCAAATAATTGAAATGAAAGTAGATTTGGTGCAAACCTCTTGTGGTTTTGCCGTACCCTTTATGGATTTTAAGGAGGAGCGAACAACACTAAATAATTGGGCTATAAAACAAGGAGAGGACAAAATTGAAGACTATTGGAAAAATAGAAATACCCAAAGTATAGATGGCTTTGAAACCAATATTCTTGAAGATTAAAAGCCAGCCCATATTTTAAATCGATATCTTTTCATCAAATAACGTAAAACCTTGAAGCAAGCCATAGCACGTATAGCCATAGTAGTAGATGACTATAATAAAGCCATTGAATTTTATACTAAAAAATTAGACTTCTTACTCGTTGAAGACACTGATTTAGGTGATGGTAAACGTTGGGTGGTGGTAGCGCCACAAGGTACGAGTGAATGTTCTTTGGTTTTAGCAAAAGCAGACGGCGAAGAACAGGAATCTCGTGTTGGTAACCAAACTGGTGGCAGGGTTTTTCTATTTCTGTACACCGACGATTTTTGGAGAGATTATTATAAGATGGTTGAAAGAGGTATAAAAATTAGTAGAGAACCAGAAAAGATGCCATACGGCATGGTTGCCGTTTTTAAAGATTTGTACGGTAATATGTGGAATCTATTAGAGCCTAATACCACAAATGGAAGTGATTAGTTTTGTAAATTAGGAAAACTAAGAACATAATATCCTGATATGCAAGTACCAGAAATACCCAATTTAATACATTATGCCATTCCTTTTTTTGCAGCAACCGTAATCCTTGAGGTGATTTTAACGGTAAAAATAAAGCTTGAAGACTATGAGTATAAAGATGCAGGCACTTCTATTCTTATGGGTTTGGGTAATGTTGCAATAGGCTTGGTTACTAAAGGCATAGCATTAGGTTTATTTTATCTACTATATAATTTTTATCATCTGTTCGAGATACCTTTTACTTGGTGGTCTTGGTTATTATTACTTTTTGCAGAAGACTTTTGCTATTATTGGTTTCATAGAATTAGTCATGAGAGCCGATTTTTTTGGGCAAGCCATGTAGTGCATCATTCTTCAAAAAAATATAATTTAAGTACAGCACTAAGGCAAACGTGGTCTGGTGGATTTTATACGTTTATCTTTTGGACTCCTTTAATAATCTTAGGCTTTCACCCGGTTATGGTATTGGTTCAAATGTCCGTTAGTTTAATATATCAATATTGGATTCACACTGAAATGATTCGTAAAATGCCAAAATGGTTCGAACTCATTTTTAATACACCAAGTCATCATAGGGTTCATCATGCTACGAATCCGCAATACTTAGATAGAAACCATGCGGGAATTTTTATCATTTGGGATAGGTTTTTCGGCACCTTCGAGCCCGAAGTAGAAAAACCTGTTTACGGCCTAGTGAAAAATATAGATACTTATAATCCCCTTAAAATTGCCTTTACTGAGTGGTATATGATGTTGAAAGATTTCATTACGGTTAAAACTTCTGTAGTGAATAGGTTTAAGTATCTCATAAAACCACCAGGTTGGCGACATGATGAGGGTAGTGTGCTATCTTCTGATTTAAGAAAGAAGTGGGAAGAGAATAACAAAGTAAATGGTTAATTGTAGTTAGTACCTATGCAATCATAAAGAGGTGCTAAAAGGAGTGATACGTTTAATTCCATAGTAGCGGAAAATTCAAATCTATCCGATTAAATAAAAATGATTGAGAGAGTAACTCAATATTTAACTGAAAATTGAGTTATTTAATGGAATTGGCGAACTGCATAATTAATACATACTGCAGCAGCTTCTTTGATCTTATTTTCTACCCATTAGCATTCTTTGCATTGGACTTGGATTAAAGAAGTTGAAAGAAGTTAACCGATTATTTCAAATTGCACTGACCTGGAAGATTATCAGTCCCATCTGCTTTTATAGTGTTCTCTGATTCAGAATCAGGCTATAGGGGATTATTGCAACTATGAATAGAAACAATTTATTTCTATCATTATTTCAAGTGCACTAAAAATTAGGAATAGTAATTAAATGGAGGAAATAATACGTTCAGAATTTTATTTCAACTATTCTTTATATATCATTCCATCTTTCATTACAAAAGAAACATTTTTCACTGTAGTGATATCTTTAACCGGATTTCCTTCTATGGCTATGATATCGGCTAGGAAGCCTTCTTTTAATTTTCCTAGTTGATTTAAATGAAACATGTTGGCGTTGCCAGAAGTGGCAGATTTTAATACGGCTAATGGCTTCATTCCGTAATCTACCATGAGTTCCATTTCCCGATAGTTTTCACCGTGTGTAAAAACTCCGACATCACCACCAAAAACAATTTGCACACCAGAATCTAGTGCCATTTTAAATGATTTACGTTTTTGTTGAATTCTATCGGGTTCTGGGTCGGTAGCTTTGTTCCATCCTTTGTATTGTGTAATGGCATCACCAGCAGCAAGGGTAGGGCATAGACCTATTCCTTTATCTTTCATCATCTTAAATATTTCAAGCGTTCCACCATCGCCATGTTCAATGGTTTCAACACCACCAAGTATCGCTCTTTTCATCCCTTCAGGAGTACCTGCGTGTGCCACCACATATTTTCCGGCGCTCTTAGCAGTAGCAACCATAACATCAATTTCTTCTTGTAGAAAAGTAGGTTGAGATTCGGCACCAGGTGTCCATCGGTAATCTGCATATATTTTAATAAGGTCAGCTCCGTTCCCCATCTGTCTGCGTACGGTTTCAATACACTGGTCAACCCCACTTGCAGGTTCTGCGCCTAAGGGAACGGTAACGCCATCATGAAATCCCTTAGGGCCATACGCTCCAGTAGCTACAATGGCTGGGCCTGCAACCAAAAGACGTGGTCCGATAATGATACCATCATCAATGGTCTTTTTTAAATATACATCGCTATATCCTGCACCTTCGGCACCTAAGTCACGCATGGTCGTTACTCCTGCCAAAAGTGAATTTTTAACGTGTACGGTTCCTCTTATGGCACGTTCAACGGGTGATTCTTTCAAGACTTGGTCATTCCAATCTGTTTCATTGTATGGGTGCAATAAAACATGCGAATGCCCTTCAATAATTCCTGGCATTAAAGTGGTGCCTTGTAATTCAATCTCGGTAGTGTTGGCAGGTTTCGTTAACCCGTTACTATTTCCTGCATATGTTATTTGATTTCCTTCAACGAGAACCACCCAATTTTCATGTATTTCGGTACCGTCAAATACACGGTCTGCTTTTAAGAGTGTTTGCGAAGAAGCAAGGTATACAGAGAAAAAACAGAAAAGTAAAATGGATTTCATAGAATTGATGGAATTAATTTAAAATAGCAGCCTTTAATAGGTTATTTAAATCAGTTTTAGAATGTGAAGTGCCTTTGGTAAACACCATATAAATGTCTTGCGTATTTTTGATATTTTCTAGCGGATTACCATTTAGCAAAACGATATCGGCAATTTTACCTTGAGAAAGAGAACCGTAATTGGCCTCTTTCTTTAAAAATTTAGCTCCATTGTAGGCAGATGCTCGCAAGGCGTCAAGGGGAGAAATTCCGGTTGCGACCAAAGCTTCCATTTCTTTATGAATTGAAATGCCAGGATAGGTATAGCTGTTGTATGCACCACTATCTGAGCCAGCCAAAAGTGATACTCCGTTTTCATTTAATTTAAAAGCAAGTTTTCCGAAAAATTGGTCTAGTGCTTTCCTGTCTGCTACTTGTTTTTCCGATGCATTTTTAACACGGTCAATTCTACCTTGATATGTTTTTTGCACATCTGAACTCATATATTTTAGGTACCCATCTTTTGTATGGTCAACTTCATCTAAATAACTTAATACACCTCCGATATGAAGGGTTGGCACAACAAAAACATTGTGTGCTTTTAATTTTTTAAATGTGTTAAGTGCCGTTGAATCTGAAAAAGAGGCTTGTAAAAGAGGCATGGCATCCCAAAAGCCAATTTCCTTTCTTATCAGTTTTTGGGTGATTTCCACTTCGTTATCAGAACAACCTTTCATTACATAATACAAATGCTCGACAGCATCTAAGCCAGCATTAATAGTCGCGTCAAGTTCGACGGTAAATGGCATATGACCCGATGTGATAAGATTTCTCTTTTCTGCTTCTTTAATGGTCTTTAAGTAATTTTCACCTGTAATTTTACTGTCATATATTTTTACGAAATCTGAAGGAATTGACTGCAAAGAGTCTAAGGCTTTAGAAATATCTACATCATTTTCCACTTCTAAAGATCCTGCCCATGTCGCACCTAGACCATCAATTTTTGGTCCTGATGTGAAAATTGTAGGTCCGACCAATTCATTATTTGCAATTGCTTTTTGCCACTTCATAACAGACGAGGTAAGATCGCCACCAGCATCACGTACAGTGGTAATACCATTTGCTATAAAAAGGTTCAAAAAGTTTTTATTAGCAGCTATTAAAGAGTCACCACCTCTAAAATGTACATGATTATCCCAAAAACCAGGTAAGGCATATTTGCCAGAACCATCAATAGTCTCTGTTGCTTTTGAGTTTAATTTTTCAACAGTATTTTCTATATGAGCTAAAAGTCCATCTTTTAAATAAATATTCGATAAATCGATTTGTCCTGTTTCCAAATCAATGATGTTGACGTTTTCTATGACGACATCATAGGTTATATCTGGTTCTGATTTGCATGATAACATAATAGCAAAGCAAAATATGCTTAGGCTAATTTTTTTGATTCTTATTGAAATGGACATATTGCTTTTAGTTCGTTTAGAAAGGTAAAAATAATTACTTATTCAATACTTGTCTTATTAGGATAAAAACAAAAATCAGTAGACTATATCCTATAAAAAAAGGGATTATATATGCTTTTAAATTAAATACTAAAAAGAGGCCAATGATTAGTAGTTGAAAGCCTAGGCCAAATGTAGAGACCGCTGTCATTAACCAATTGGGTTGGTATTTTCCTTTAATAGCATTCTTATCTAGACCATAAATGATACGATCATATGGGCCATAACAAAATGAATAAATACGGTATAGTATATTGACAGTTTGTTGATTTTCATCTCTTAAGGCTGTGGGAGTTTTATTCTCAAATACGCGACTTGTTGTATCGCCATTATGTCTATTTCTTAAAATCACATAATAATAATTATAGAGTGTACCTTGTAATTCTAGTCCAACGAAAGCTATCAGTGCTAAGAAGATATCACTATTTGTAATATACCAAATAGAAATTATGAAAAGTAGATTAAGCATAAAATCTGAAATCGAATCAAAGTAACGACCTGTATGTGAGGGTGTATTCTTTATTCGCGCTAGTTCACCATCTGCGGCATCGAGAACCGATTTTAAAATAAGAAAAAATAAAGCTGACCAATAAAAGCCGTTTAGGATAAAAGCAATTGCCAAAAGTCCGCAGACCGTAAAGGCCAGTGTAACGTGTATTGGTGTAAATATTGTTGTTTTTAAACGGTTGGCAATAAATACGGCAAAGGGCCTACCATAATCAGATAGGTCCAGGAACTGATGTTCCTTAGGTAATTTAGACATTTTAAGACATCTTCGGGAAAACCAATAACGGAAACACGTTGGCTTGGTACACCACAAAAGCGAGTGTAAAAATAAGGTTTAATTAACAATTAGATAAATAGGGATAGAGTGGTGTTATAGCAATTTATTTTCTATTTTATCGTCCACCTCCATTTCTGTATTTTTCATTTTCTATGCATAACCGAATGATTTCGGCAATTCTTTTTAGTCTGGTTTCCTCTCTTTTAGCTTGGTTAAGCCAATACAAGTAGCTCTTTTTTTGACCTTTTGTGAAATTTGTAAAGTTTGAAAAGGCTTTAGGATGCTTAACAAACTCCAACTTTAAATCTGGCGGAACGATACCGTTTTCAACATCGTCTAAAGAGGTCCATGAACCATTTTCCTTAGCTATTTTAATTGATGCTAACCCTGAAGCATGCATAAATCCTTTGGCCTTCAAATCTTTTATATGATTTTTATTAACCTTACTCCAAACACTTTTGGGTTTTCGCGGACAAAAATATTGACGTCTCTTGCCATCTCCTAAACTTTTAACCGTACTATCGATCCAGCCATAACAAAGGGCAACACGAACAGCTTCTTCCCATCGCATACTATCATTTTCATGGGCTACAGTGTAGAAAATAATATTAATACCAGAACAATTAGAATGATTATTGTGTAACCATTCTTTAAATTCTATATCATTTTTGAAATATAACTCTGGTAATTTTGTCATTATTCATTATTTGTAGATGAATATTTCGTAAAAATACAATGTTTCATAGATAAACTATTGGTTTATAAAGATTCGAACACTATTTTTATAACTTCTTAAATCAACTAAACAACAATATTTTACGTATGAAAAAACTTTTTAATGCGCTGCTTTTGGGCTTTGTACTTACTATTGTCTCTTGTGGTGGCAATAAACGAGAAGGAGAACCCAAGGTCTTGGTATTCTCAAAAACCATGGGTTTTAAACATGCTTCAATTCCTGCAGGGGTTGCTGCCATTCAAAAATTAGGTCAAGAAAACGGTTTTGCCGTAGATACGACTAAAAATGCAGAGCTATTTACCGACGAAAATTTAAAACAGTACTCTGCCATTGTATTCATGAGTACAACTGGTAATGTACTTGACCAATTTCAAGAAGCTGCTTTTGAGCGATATATTCAAGCTGGTGGAGGTTATGTTGGGGTACATGCCGCAGCAGATACAGAATACGATTGGGGATGGTACAATAATTTAGCCGGTGCGCAATTTTTAAGCCACCCTAGAGGTACACCAACTGCAGATTTTATCATTAAGGATAAAAACTTCATTGCGACTAAATTTTTCACCGATAGTGTTTGGAACCGAACGGATGAATTGTACAACTACAAAAACATTAATCCAGATATTAAAGTTTTAATGACATTAGATGAATCTTCTTATGAAGGTGGACAAAACGGTGATTTTCATCCGATAGCATGGTATCATGATTTTGATGGTGGCCGTGCATTTTATACAGGTGCAGGTCATACGGATGAAAGTTTTTCGGAAGACTTGTTTCTTAAGCATCTTTTAGGAGGAATTGAGTATGCAATAGGCGATAACTTGAATTTAGATTATACTAAAGTAAAATCACAAATTCCACCAGATGCTGACCGTTTTGCAAAAGTTGTTTTGAGTGAGGGTCAGTTTTTTGAGCCTACAGAGATGGCCGTTTTGCCAAATGGAGATGTATTGATAGCACAACGAAGAGGTGAAGTGGTTTTGTTTAACAATGAAACTCAAGAATTAAAGGAAGTAGCGAAATTAGATGTATACTGGAAAACATTGGAAACGCCTGGTGTTAATGCAGAAGAAGGTTTAATGGGATTACAAAAAGATCCTGACTACGCCAATAATCATTGGATTTACTTGTATTATGCACCAACTGGTGATAAATGGATAAACCGTTTGGCACGTTTTAAATATATGGATGGAAATTTCGATTTAGCCTCTGAACAGGTTATTTTAGAAATTGATTCTCAGAGAGAAATATGCTGTCATACAGGTGGTTCAATAGCTTTTGGTCCAGATAACTTATTGTATTTATCTACAGGAGACAATTCAACCCCATTTAATGAAAAGAATCAAAAATATGTCAATAATGGTTTTGCGCCATTAAACGATACACCTGGTCATGAGCAATTTGATGCACGTAGAACCTCAGGAAACACCAATGATCTTCGTGGTAAGATTTTAAGAATTAAGGTAAAGGAAGATGGTACATATGATATTCCTGAAGGAAACTTGTTCCCGGTAGGTACCGATAAAACAAGACCTGAGATTTATACTATGGGTCATAGAAACCCATATAGAATTTCTGTTGATATCAAAAGAGGATATGTATACTGGGGAGATGTTGGGCCAGATGCAAGAGCAGATAGTTTAGGTACTAGAGGGCCAAGAGGTTATGACGAAATGAACCAAGCACGAAAGGCAGGTAACTTTGGTTGGCCTTTATTTATCGGTGATAACTATGCTTACAATGCATATAATTATGAAACAGGTGAAAGCGGACCAACATTTGATCCAGAGAAACCGATGAATACTTCAAGAAACAATACTGGTTTAACAGAATTACCACCTGCAATGCCAGCTTATGTCTATTATCCTTATGATGAATCAGCTAGCTTTCCACAAACTGCTACAGGAGGTAGAAATGCAATGGCGGGACCTACCTATTATTCAGATTTATATCAAGGTGATGAAAAGTTGCCAAGTTATTATGATGGTAAGGTGATTATTTATGATTGGATGCGTGGATGGATGTTTGCCGTTCATTTAGCTGAAGATGGTAGTTTTAGTAAAATGGAGCCATTTGCACCTAATGTAAAATTGAATAATTTAATTGACATGGAAGTAGGTCCGAATGGTAAAATTTACCTATTGGAATATGGAAGTGGTTGGTTCTCACAGAATTCAAATTCTGCTTTAAGTTACATCGAGTATAATGGAGGTAATAGACCACCGGTAATTGATAACCTAATTGTAGATCACACATCAGGAAAACTTCCATTAGGGGTTACGGCAAGCACAGAAGCTGTTGACCGTGAAGGTGATGCGATTAAGTACTTGTGGGATTTTGGTAATGGTGACACCAAAGAGACTTCTGAGCCAAATGTAAATTATACGTATGCTAATGCAGGTGCATTTAAATTGAATGTAACGGTAGAGGATGATAAAGGAGCTTCGGCAACTAGTGAAAGTACAAGTATAGTAGCGGGTAACTCTAGACCAGAAGTTGCAATCTCTTTAGGCGGAAACACTCCGGCATTTTATTTACCAGGTCAGAAAATTGCTTATGATGTAACAGTTACAGATCCAGACGGAACAGTTATCGACCCAAAAAACATTTTTGTAAGTGTCGATTATTTAGAAGGAATGGATAAGGTAGCTATGAATATGGGGCACCAACAAGTTTCTGCAGCAGTTACAGGTAAAGCTTTAACACAGACTATGGATTGTAAAACGTGCCATAAGGAAGCAGAAGCATCTATTGGTCCGAATTACAAAGATGTAGCAGCTAAATATAAAGAACGTCGCGATGCTTTAACTTATTTACAAGGTAAAATAGTCACTGGTGGTACTGGTGTATGGGGAGAGGTAACTATGCCTGCGCACCCTAATGTAACTTCTGATGAATCTAGACAGATCGGATTGTATATACTTTCATTGAACGAAGATGATAAAAAAGTAAAATCATTACCGGCAAAAGGTACTATAACTGCAGAATCATCCGCTCCTGGTAACATGTTGGTAATTACAGCTAGTTACACAGACGCAGGTGCAGAAGGTACAATACCACTTACGGGATCTAAATCAATAGCTATACCAAGCAGCACAGTTAAATTTTCTGATAAAATGAAAGTTGATGGAATGCAAGCAATGAGCTTTGGTGGAAGAGATCTTCTATTAATAAACAAATCAAAAGGATGGTTTATCTTAGAGGATATGTCGTTAAAGGGCGTGAAATCCGTATCGCTAACTGCGGGATGGCAAGCACCACCGACAATGTTCTTTGATTTTGAAATTCATGAGAACTCTGTTAATGGTCCTTTAATAGGTAAAGGAAAACTTCCGGCACAAGCAGGAGGTACTCAAGGAACAATGTTTACGATTCCAATTACTGAAACGGTTACTAGTGAAGGGCCTTACTACATCACCTTTAAAGGTGAAGAAGGAAAAGAGCTTTCTCAATTGGCGCTTACAAGTGCTATTTTCAAATAGTAGAATAAGATTACATTGAAATGAAAAGCCCGCTCGAGAGCGGGCTTTTTTATTTTAGATACTTAGGTTTATAATAAAACTACCGGTTTAATTTTTGACTTATCGACTCGCCAATTTTCATCAATAAGTTGGTTTCTTTTTCTGTGAAATCATAAGATACCGGTTTCGCAATACCGATGGTGCCAAATAGCTTTTCATTATAAAGTAATGGTGCAGCTAATGAACCTTCGACTTTGGTGTCTTTTGCAGAAGGTCTTGCAATCCCAGAATCATCTGTTTGTAGATTGCACATTTCTACAGGTTTTCTGCGTTCAGCGGCTATACCCGCCATGCCTTTTCCAATAGGAATTGTGGATAGCTTAGGAATTAAAAATTCTGGAATACCTATTTGAGCTTGTAGTTGTAGTAAGGAGTCGTTATCTAAAAAGTGTAATGTTCCTGTAGAACAATTGAAATGCTCGAGAACTGATTTAAGAAGATTTTCCCAATTAGGACTTTCTTTTGATAATTGAATACTAATAGCATGTGGAATTTCGGCAGATTCGCTCATATCATATTATTTTTTATAGAACCGATTCTTTAAATAAGTTCACTATTTACATAAAGATAAAGGTACGTTTTATCTATTTTTAACAGAAACCCATATTAAGCAACTTTTGTCCCTCTTGGTGGCTTCCTGTAGGCATAATATCCTAAGACAGTATTTATGGCTTTTGCAATGGCTATTCTGATAGGAAATAGCTCTTCTCCTAAAGATTCATCAATAGATCGTAATTGCATATAATAATTACTGATTAAGGGATACTCTTTTTTTGCAGCAATATGCGACTCCGCTTTAGCAACCGCAACGGGCATTCCCTCTTTTATGGGTTTACAAGTTACCAAAGTTGGTTTGTCATTTTTATGAAGCATTGCTGAAAATCCAAACAATCTACAGATTAGACCGCGATGTGCGTAGTCAGAACAGAAACCGATTGCACCAGGCGCCAGAATAGTATTTAAAACAGGACATAAAGTAGTGGACTTGTCATTGTTTAAAGTGTCAAGCCATTGTTCTGCTTCACCATTTTTAAAAAGTGAATACGCCAAAGGTAGAAACTCTAAGGCTGTGGCATTGATATCGGGTTTAGTGCAGCATTTACCGCAATTGGGCATACAGCCCAGCCCTGTGGATTTTTGAAAGGAGCCCACCTCCTTTTCCAATTGGTTGAAAACGCGTTCTACCGCTCGAACTTTTAGGTATATCGACAAAGTCTAATTTAAGCAGACGAAGGTAGACTAAGTTTACATACACCGAACAAAAGCACAAAGTTTTATTTGTCAATATATAATTTTAGATAATAAGGTGTTAATAGATTGAAAATCAAATTTTTAGATTTGAATAATTCTCTTTAATTAAGAATGAATTTTAAGTAAAAAAGTGTAGTAATTATTTTAAAATTGTTCCGTCTTTAAATCTATGGCTTTACCAGCCAAATGCTCTTTAATTTCAAATTTTATAACCCCTAATAGCTGTTCCTCGTCAGTTAAAACTTGTACTTCCCACTCACCTGGTTTAACATTGTTTTTATAGGTGTATCCTCTAAAACCACCATCGCGACCTCCGGTGATATTATATCCGATATCTTCAGTGGTTTCCCATTCTTTAGTAGTTTCATTATACCATTTCCATCTATGGAAAACAGCTTTTTTTAAATCGGTAGGTGCGAAAATAGATGAAAATATATATACACTTTCGTTGGGTTGATAAAGGAAATCTAATTTATGTTTCCTCCAAAAAACAAAGGAATCTTCAGACTCATAACTTACCAGATACCTATTGTCTTTCATGGTTACATTATGCGCTACAATACCTTTGTCTAAAGCTAATGGTACAGGAGGAATAAGCTTTAAGAAATAGAATAGATTAATTATACCGTAGATACTTAGTATAATAGTAATCATCTTACCTAAATTTATTTCTTGTCGGGTACTTGGACTTTTACCATAAATAAATATCAATAAAACTAATGTAACAGCAAGACTGGCTGCACCCGAAATTAGAAAAATAGTGGTATTTAGTTCCTTCAAAAAAACTGGGATCATGAAGGCGAAAAAAGTAAAGCTGATAAAATAATACACTCCAAATTGCAAATATTTATTCGAGATTCTCTTTTTTAA
>TARA_R110000765_G_scaffold88190_1_pt1 | contig 12679 bp, 8 predicted proteins | sample TARA_R110000765 | Tara Oceans TARA_R110000765 (sample SAMEA4398168) | marine metagenome | biome: Polar Biome; feature: [MES] marine water layer (ENVO:01000295) within the mesopelagic zone...; material: water (ENVO:00002006), including particulate matter (ENVO:01000060) such as...... | reverse complement strand
GTATGCATTGAAGATAATGTTTGATGGTGCAACTTACACTCATCAAAGATTACCGACACCACTTTATAGCGATTGAATTTTAATTGCGGATGTGTTGAACGAATGGCACTCAAAGCTCTAACCACTTCTAACCGAACAGTTAAATCATTATCTGTTAAAATGCCTAATAATTGATGAACGGCTTCCTTCGAATAAAAAGATTGCATGGCCATAGGTATGAATCGAATCACAGATAAGGGTTGCAGTCTTTGCTGAACATTTTTACGAAGTAATGGTAAAATTTGTGGGCCATATTGTTTAAATGCCTCAATAACCGTAGGTCTATATTTTTTTTGTTCTAAAAACGGAATAATATGTTGACCTAAATTAGGGTCCATTGTACTGCCGATAGACTTGATAGTGGTCATTACAATTTCTTCATTTTCATGATTTAGAAACTCAATAAGCTTGTTGTAATAAATAGGCATATTAGCAACGCCCAGTATTTCTATTACAGTTTCTAAATAGCTTATATTATCTTTGTTTTTTTCAATGTTAACGAGCGATTTAGAAATACGGTCTAGTAATGAATAGCGTTGTTTTAGAGAGTAATTATGTTTGGCCTCCCTTGCCAAACAAAATAAGGCTGCCGAAGAAATGCGCTCATTAGAATGTTCTAAATAAGCATCAAATACGAACGATTTGTCTTTATGCGCAAAACTTAAAATGTACGCTAAGGTGGCAATGGTCAAATCTCTATCTTCAATTTTTAAAAGCTCAGAAACCTCAGAGGTCATACTTTTTGAATTTAAAAAGTATAAGTTTTGAATTGCTGATAGTTTCACTTTATTACTTGGGTGTTCTAATAATAACTCGACATCATCGGCAAAACGCTTATCATTGATTTCCATCAATTTATCTAGCATAAATAGAATTTGCTCTTCGCTACCATTTTTAAAAACGGTTCGCATACCTGCAACTACCGAAGTTTTAGAAGCCGTAATTTTTTTTGTTTTTTTGAAAGAATCTGTAAGGACTTCTAAGTTCGTTCTAAAGGTTTTGTAGTATTCTATACGTACTTTATAAATGAAATATAACCAAAGACAAACAAGAACGATAATCAATATGCCAATGTAAATTGAAGGCAAGTCTAGTCCGCGTACAACGAAAATTAAAAGACATCCGGCAATACCTGTAGCCAAACTATCCACAACAACGTCGATAAACGATTTGGTCTTGTTCTTTAAATCGAATGGTAAGGGTAATGTCAATAGTTCAGAGGCACTCTTATGTATTGACTGTTTCAGTATACCATCCATAGCTTTTATGACTACCACAGCAGAAAGCTCTGGTAAGAGTAGAAATAAAATACTTCCGCCAAAAATACCAATGGGTAAGAGTAATAAGGAGAAACCAACCCCCCAAATACCTACAATTCTATGGGTGAAAAATAATTGAATGACCAGTGATAATAGATTGAATGTTGAAAACCAAAAAGCAAAAAAAGCGGTCAGCTCATCAGCATCGGTTATTGCAGAGGATGCAAATTCACTAAAAAGATAATCGACAAGCTTTGCGACAACAACACTGACTGCGACAATACTAGCAATGTAAGTGAGATGCTTAGATTTTAGAATAAGCTTCAGAGGAGGCTCGGTATTATTTACCGGATTCTTATGCTTTCTAAAAGAACCATTTTTTTTAACTCGAATATTCCAGATTTTTCTAAGTAACGGAATGCAGAAGAATAGTAGTAGGGCAGCAACGAACATCAAGTTTTCGTTACCAATAAGCGGAGCAAGAATAGAAGTAAGATACCCTCCAAAAATTCCACCAATAATGGCCCCAGAACCTATAAATCCAAATAATCTTTTTGCTTCTCTAATACTAAAGACTAAGTTCGCCAAAATCCAAAATTGAGAAGCGGACAAGACTGCATATATCGCCACCCATATATAAAAAAAGTATAATAATACGCCGCTAACTACATGTAATGATAATAAAATACCTAATCCGATAAGAATTATGATAGAGCTAATAATTGTTACTTCAATAACTTTCTTAAGGGAGAATCTAGAAACTGCTTTTGAATAAAAATATGAGCTTGTAACTGCCGTAACTGCCACTAATAAGAAAGCAAATGGTAATTGCTCAATACCCAATTCTGAGAGAAAAAGGGCGTTTACCGTAGGCTTTATAATCAGCAATACGGCAATGACCAAAAAGATATAGGCGAGCATCCAAAGTGATACCTTGAATTCGCCTTCTCTTACGTCAAATATTTTTTTAATTAATCTTTCTACCATCTAGACATGGAAATCTATATTCCAAGACCTAAAGTACAGGCTTTTTTAGCACCTTTTCTATTGGTTTTACTAAATCTCTTATAATTTGTTCACCGTTGGCGTCATCTATTAGTGCTACTAGAATGTATCGTCTATTGCTGTTCTTACCCCAAACTAAGATAGAATCGGAATGATATGTACGCCATGAGCCTGATTTTCTGAAAAGCCGTGCAGCTGGTGCAATTTGATCTAAAGTGTTTACAAATTTATGGTGTAATTCGGGGTCTTCCATGATATCTAGCATTTGTTTTGACCGCTTCTGATTCACTAATTTACCATTAGCTAATAAATAATAATACCTACATACTTGAGTAACAGAAGCCGCATGGCTTAAATTCTTTAATGGCTCACGGTTGGTGTCACCACCACTTCCATAGCGTTTGCCAACCCATAGGCCTCCACCTTTATGCTCATCATAAAAAGCATATTTAGAATCGATCATCACCGCTTCTATCTTATCATACCCTACACCATCAATCATACGGGTAGCAGCAGAATTATCAGATTTACTGATCATTAAACGCATATCTTTTTTTACCTCTGAAGTTTCTTTCAGCTCACCTTTTTCAATAGCATCCATTGCAGCCAATAATATGGCTATTTTAGGTAGACTTGCGGCGTACATCATATGGTTGCCATTTACACGGGCAAACCGTACATTTTCTGGATCACTTAAATCAACTAGACCGACAGCCATTTTCTTTTGTACTATAAGGTCGTTCCAATCAGGGTGCGATGCTAGCTCATCTCTTAAATTGGTTTGTAATGAACTATCTAATAGTTTTTGTAAGGGCTTTATTTTTGAATTATCAATGTTTAAAGGAAGCTCATCTTGTGCGCTAATAGCGAAACAAACGAATAAAGAAAGTAGGAACAATAATCGATTTGGTCTCATTAATTTATACATGATTTAAAATGTAGTCAAAAGTAGTTAATGGACTGATTGACCTTATGTTAATTTTTAAAATTCTTGAAAGTTAAAGAAATTCAATTAATACGCCATTCCACTTTAATTCCTTAAAAATGCTATGTTAAAATTTCAATTGTTTTCAGATAAAATAGTACCTATGTATCCCATTTTTAAAGGAAAAGTTTATTAAGGTAAAAAGGGAAATCAAAATAATTACTGTATATTAAAAAAAGGAATTTAAAGAAACATATGAATCTTAAAGACGGCGTTAAAACAGCTGAAAATAAAGTGTCAAATGAAGCTCGTAGATTGAGTATAATGGTTAAGGATACGAGCAAATCTATAGTAGATCGGCTAGAGTGTTTTGAGGACATCATAAGTTTAGAAGTAGGGGATACTGGATTGAGTCGCGCAAAGACTTTAGAGCGTGAATTTGATGTTCGCCAATTGTACATAAAATATGAAGGCGATAATCCGACCGGTACCCAAAAAGACCGAATCGCATTTGCCCAATTGTATGATGCATTAAGACGAGAGTTTAAAGTGGTCAGTTTAGCTACATGTGGTAATTATGGTGTAGCCATGGCCTTGGCTGCCGACTTAGCAGGGATTGCCTGTAAAATTTATATTCCAGAAACATACCACACAGATCGTATAATTGAAATGGAAACCTTGAATGCTGAAATTATTCGTATTCCTGGTAGTTATGAAGATGTTGTAACGGAAAGCTCCAAATTGGCGGCTAAACATGGCTGGTATGATGCCAATCCTGGCGGAGCAAATACGCCACTTCAAATATCTGCTTACGCACAGATTGCTCAAGAAATTTTTGAAGATCTAGGAGACGCCCCGAAATATTGTGCCGTTCCAGTTTCAAATGGAACCTTGTTCGCAGGAATTTACAGAGGTTTTGTAAATCTATATAAAAGAGGGAAAACATCGCGGATCCCTAAAATGATTGCTGCATCATCTTCACATAAGAATCCGATAGTGGAATCTTTTTTAATGGGATTGGACCATTGTAAAGATTTAAACCCTGCAGCAATTAAAGAAACTAAGTACAATGAACCTTTAATAAATTGGCATAGTTTTGATGGGGAAGAGGCGCTATATGCGCTACGTGAGTCTGAAGGTGAGGCATTCAACATAAGTGATAAAAAATTAAAGGAGATGACCTCCTTGTTATATAAAAAGGAAGGATTTCGAATTCTACCTGCATCAACAGCGGGACTTATTGGACTTCTAGAATTAGATGAAAAATTAAATTTTGAGCCGGATCGTTTTGTTGCTGTGCTCACTGCAAAAAATTAAAATAAATAGATGAAAAAAGTAATTGACGGTAAGGCGCTTGTGTATTGTGAAGGTGCTTTTAATACGCCAAATGGAAAAACTGCACATGGCTTGGTTCGTTTCACCGAACGATATGAAGTGGTAGGTGTACTCGATGAAAAATATGCAGGCTCAGATGCTGGTGATGTTTTAGATGGCAGGCCAAATGGCATCCCTGTTTTTAAGGATATGGAATCAGCAGTGGCAGCTCTAAAAGCAACTGATAATATGCCGAGTTATTTGGTGATAGGCTTAGCTCCTGATGGTGGTAGATTGCCAAAAGAAGCAAAAGGAACTATAAAAGCAGCTTTGCAACTAGGGTGGAATGTTGATAGTGGATTGCATGATTTTTTAACCAATGACCCTGAATTGGTTGCTTTGGCAAAAGAGAAAAATGTAAAGATTAGAGATATTAGAAAAACTCCAGATCGTGACCAATTACACTTTTTTACAGGTGATATCGAAAAAGTAGATTGTTTGAAATTAGCAGTCCTTGGTACAGACTCCGCTTTGGGTAAACGTACTACGGCTTGGATATTGGTACACGCTTTTAGAAAAGCAGGAAAAAAAGCTGAAATGATTGGTACCGGACAAACCGGTTGGATGCAAGGTGCCAAATACAGTATGGTAATGGATAGTTGTATTAATGATTTTGTCTCTGGTGAAATTGAACATGCCGTAGTTAGCGCATGGAAAAATGAAGATCCAGATGTTATTGTAATTGAAGGGCAAGGAAGTTTAATGAACCCAGCATACCCTGGCGGTTTTGAGATTTTAGCTGCAGGTAGACCTGATTATGTAATTCTACAACACGCCCCTAAACGCTTAGAGTACGACGGTTTTCCTGGGTATAAAATGCATTCGTTGGCTGAACAAATAAATGCTATACAAGTCATTTCCGGGAAAGAAGTGATTGCTATTACGGTCAATCATGAAGGTATGGAAAAAGATGAAATATTAGATGTCTGCAAGGCAATCACTTTAGAAACCAAATTGCCTGCTTTTGATGTATTGGAGTATGGCGCAGATGATTTAATTGCACTTTTGATGGATAAAATAAAATGAGAATAACCAACCTTTCTTTTGAGCGTTTAGACCTAAAGTTGTCTGACCCTTATACGATTGCTTACGAGACCATAGACCGTACCAGCAATTTTATATTAAAGATTGAAACTGATAGTAGAATTGTTGGGTATGGTTGTGCGGCACCTGATCCTGTGGTAACTAATGAATCACCTAGTGATGTTACTGATGCGATTAAAAATATTATAATTCCTTATTTGCGCGGTAAAGACCCCTTTACATATGCATTACTGTTGCTAGAGCTAAAAGAATTATTGGTTAAAAGGTCTTCTGCTTTGGCTATGGTAGACATGGCTTTGTTCGATATTATGTCGAAAAAAGCTGAGGTTCCGTTGTATAAATTTTTAGGTGGTTTTCGAACTCATATTGCTACCAGTATTACTATTGGTATAATGGGGTTAGAAGAAACCTTATCGTATGCTAGTGAATTCATTCAACAAGGTTTTACCATTCTGAAAATTAAGGGAGGTTCTAATCTTGAAGAGGATATTGCTAAAATGAGATCTATTCATGAGAGATATCCGAATGTAGAATTACGGTTCGACGGTAACCAAGGCTATTCTGTTAAAGAATCGGTAGATTTTGTAAAAGCTACCGCAGCTATTGGAATTGAAATTTTCGAACAACCAACAAAGATTGAAGCTGAGGAGCGCTTAGGGGAAGTTACTGGTCAAGTAAGTATACCCGTAATGGCAGATGAAAGTTTAAAAACATTGACAGATGCTTTTCGCTTGGCGCAGAATGAACGTGTTGACATGGTCAATATTAAATTGCAGAAAGTCGGAGGTATTTGGGTGGGTATGCATATTAACTCAGTCGCAAAAGCTGCAAAATTAGATGCAATGGTCGGTTGTATTGATGAATGCGGTTTAGGTATTGCAGCGGGTTTACATTTTGCGCTTTCAAGACCAAACATAGTTTATGCTGATTTAGATGGTCATTTAGATATTATTGATGATCCTTATCATTCTATTTTTAAATTGGAAAAAGGTATTTTGTATCCCACCGAAGAATACGGGCTTGGGTATTCTGAAACTAAGTTTTAATTCGCTTCCATATGTATTTAACTTTACTTGCTGTATTTATCGTTGGATATTTATTTATTGCTCTTGAGCATACCGTAAAAATAGATAAGGCTGCTACAGCCTTATTAACAGGTACACTTTGTTGGGTGGTTTTTATTTTTGGAAGAGATGTTTTTCTCGCTAATATTACTGGGGAGGAATCTATTCATTTTGTGACCGAAAGTTTACGGGAGAATTTAGGTGAGATATCTGAAATTCTATTCTTTCTGCTAGGTGCCATGACCATTGTAGAGATTATTGATGCCCATGAAGGTTTTTCGGTCATCACAGATAGAATCACTACTACGAATCGAGTAAAGTTGTTATGGATTCTTTGTATGCTTACCTTCTTTTTATCGGCTGCTTTAGATAACTTAACAACAGCAATCGTTATGTCTGCTTTGCTTCGTAAACTGATTCATGAAAAAAAGGATCTTTGGATGTTTGCCGGACTTTTGATTATTGCTGCAAATGCTGGTGGTGCATGGTCACCAATTGGTGATGTCACTACCATTATGTTGTGGATCGGTGGTCAAGTGACTGCCATGCATATTGTCACAGAAATTTTCTTACCAAGTTTAGTCTGTTTATTAGTTCCTCTAGCGATTGTTTCGTTTCGTTTTAAAGGACATATAACCAAGCCTTTTGAGAAGCTTAATTTAGAATCACATGGTCTTGAAATAAGCAAATTTGAAAAAAATCTTGTATTTGTAATAGGTATAGGCGCCTTACTTTTTGTACCTATTTTCAAAACTATTACGCATTTACCACCTTCTATGGGTATACTTCTAGGACTTAGTGTAGTCTGGATTACGACAGAAATAATACACAGAAATAAAACCATTGAAGAAAAGAAAACTTTGGCAATTTCTAATGTGTTACGTAGAATAGATACTCCGAGTATTCTGTTTTTTTTAGGTATACTAGTGGCGGTTGGTGCGTTACAATCTGCAGGGCATTTAGCCGATATGTCTCGTTTATTAGATGCTAATTTCGATAGTATTTATGCCGTTAATGCTATTATCGGTGTGTTATCATCAATTGTTGATAACGTGCCTTTAGTTGCCGGCACTATGGGGATGTACAGTTTAGAAATTTATCCGCCAGATTCTGATTTTTGGGAATTATTAGCTTTTTGTGCAGGTACAGGTGGTAGCATTCTTATCATTGGTTCGGCTGCAGGTGTTGCCATTATGGGTATCCTTAAAATTGATTTTATGTGGTATTTGAAGAATATCTCCTTTTTGGCAATAATAGGATATGCTGCAGGAATTTTGACCTTTATGTTGGTAAACTAATAGCTGTTAATTCTCTAATTCTTCAATAAGATTAGCGACTAAAGCTGTCCACCCGGTTTGATGTGAAGCTCCTAAGCCTCTACCGTTTTCGCCGTGGAAATATTCATAGAACAATACTAAATCTTTAAAGTTTTGGTCTTGGTAGAATTTCTCATAATTCTTATTGATGGGTCGGTTGCCTTCAGAATCCTTTTCGAACAAATGAATTAAGCGATTACTCAATGCATCGCTTACCTGTTTTAAATTCAATAATTTAGTGCTGCCTGTAGGGAATTCGAATAAAAAATCATTACCACTATAGGTTTGGTACTCACGCAATGCTTTTATAAAAAGATAATTCATCGGCATCCAAATGGGGCCACGCCAATTAGAGTTGCCACCGAAAAGAGAAACGGTAGATTCTGCAGGTTCATAATTAATAGAATATTCAACTCCGTCTATATGAATCTGGTAGGGTTTCTGGTGAATTTTAGAAAGGGATCGAATCCCATAAGCGCTTAAAAATTCTTTTTCATCCAATAATGCGCTCACTAGTTTTTGCATGCGATCTTTAGGTACCAATGACAATAATAAATCATCACCATCTTTAAACTGCTGAATTACTTCATACTTTAAATTCTCTGCTCTGTACTTTTGAAACCAAAGAATACTGGCTTTAAATTTCGGGAATTTATCCAACACACTTTTTTTAATGGTAAGTACGGCTGCCAGTGATAACATCCCTGCAATAGAGCGTACTTTTATAGTGGTAGATCTGCCGTCTGGTAAAATTAAACGGTCATAAAAGAACCCCTCTTCATCATCCCAAGTATTGGCTTTGTCGGTATCCATTTTGTTCAAAGCTTCTGCGATGAAGACGAAATGTCCGAAATATTTGGTAGCCATATCTTCATATGAATCATCATGTTCGGCGATACGCAAACTCATTTCTAGCATGTTTAAACTGTACATTGCCATCCATGCGGTACCGTCTACCTGGTCAAGAAATCCGCCACCCGGTATACCATGACTTCGGTCAAAGACTCCGATATTATCTAATCCTAAGAATCCACCTTGAAAAACGTTGTTGTCATTTCTATCCAATCGGTTTACCCACCAATTAAAATTTAAGGATAGTTTATTGAACATTCGCTTCAAGAATTTTATATCTCCTTCGCCTGTTTTTGATTTGTCTATTTTGTAAATCTGTAATGCCGACCATGCTTGTACTGGCGGATTTACATCACTGAAATTCCATTCGTATGCTGGTATTTGCCCGTTGGGCGACATGTACCATTCTTTGGTAAATAATAATAACTGCTCTTTGGCAAAGTCTGGGTCTATAGAGGCGAACGATACACAATGAAAAGCGGAATCCCATGCAGCATACCAAGGATATTCCCAAGCGTCTGGCATTGAGAGTATATCGTGGTTACGTAATGTTTTCCAATTAGCATTGCGACCAATAAATCTTTCTTTTGGTGGTTGTGAATTTTTTGAATCACCATTGAGCCATTTTTCAACCTCGTAATTGTAGTATTGTTTGGTCCATAATAACCCTGAGAATGCCTGCTTTAAAATAGCCTTTCGGTCTTCTGAGGCTTTCGGTGCAATGTCATTATAGAATTGCGCACACTCTTTTTGTCTTTTCTTAAAAATACTATCAAAATCGGTAAAGGGCTCTTTAAGATTTTCTTCTGTTAAGCGTAATTGAAATGTTTTAGATTCCCCACCTTTTAAAATTTGTTGATAAAGTGGTGCAAACTTGGTACCTGAATTATTTTTGGTAGCCAACTCAAAATCATTAGTACAAACTGCCGTATGAAACAAGTCCTTTTTAAATGGATGCTGATTCTTTTCTTTGTAAACTTTCTCTCTATTGGTTTCGTTTTCCGTGAACAATAGTTTGTCTGCCTTCTGAAAATAAAGATTGTATTGGCCAACATACGGGTGGTCAATATGAACATACGTATTTGTTTTGCTCCCTTTTTTTGTGATAATAGGTTTTTTCGTCATTTCCTTAAACGTCCAATGATTACGCATAATCATTTGAGGTAGTAAGGAGATCGGTGCAGGCTTACTGTTTCTATTTGTAATGGTTATTTTTATAAGAATATCGGTTTCATCACCTTTTGCGTATTCTGTACTGACATCGAAATAAGTGTTGTTATCAAAAATACCAGAATCCAATAACTCAAATTCCAAATCTTCTCTAGAGCGTTTTTTATTTTCCTCAATCAGCTGATCATATGGGTATTTTTTTTGAGAATACTTATATAAATACTTCATGTACGAATGCGAGGGTGTATTCTCTAAATAATAATAAAGCTCCTTTACATCTTCGCCATGGTTACCTTGCGGACCTGTTAAACCAAATAGACGCTCTTTTAGTATATCATCTTGCCCGTTCCATAATGCAATGCTAAAACACATATTGCTATAACGGTCGCTAATACCAGCAATTCCATCTTCACCCCAACGAAAAGCGCGACTTCTGGCATGGTCATGCGGAAAATAATTCCAAGCATCACCATTGGCGCTATAATCTTCACGTACGGTTCCCCATTGGCGCTCACTTAAATAGGGGCCCCATTTTAACCAATCTTTTTCTTCGCTTTGGTGTTGGGATAGTCTTTCTTTTTCGGGGTCTTTCATAGAAAACTATATTCTCTGTTCGTTTTAAAAATAGGTCAAGTTGGTCCAATATCAAATAAGACTACAATTTGCTAACATCAATTTTAAAAAGCTCCGCTGCATTTTTCCATAAAATCAGCTCTTTTTTTTCGTCAACTAAATCTAATTGATTCATGAATTTTAAATACGATTTCATATTTGAAATTGGCCAATCAGTACCGTAAAGTAAGTATTTTGGGTCACCAGCATAGGTAATCATTTCTTCAATTTCCTTTTTCATGTACCGCTCAAACTTATCGGAGAAGTCACCTAACACTAAACCAGATATGTCTGCATACACGTTTTTATTCTTGTAAACGACTTCCATGCAATCTTTGATCCACGGGTTACCTACATGACAGATTACAATTTTTAAATCGGGATAATCAACCGCCAAGTCATCAATGTGAATAGGGTGTGAGTATTTTATTTTACCGGAGGGGGCATAGGTGTCACCAGAGTGAAACATAACAGGAACGTCATATTCTATGGCCATTTCATACATCAACTTAAACCGAATATCGTTCGGATAAAAAGGCTCGTAGCCAGGGTAGAATTTCAGTCCCTTGATAAATCCATTTTCAAGGTATTCACTAATCTCACGAACATCTCTGTGGTTATAATGTAAATAACTAACACCTGATACGACACCCAAGTTGTTATATCCTTTAATAGCTTCTACCACTTGTCTCGTACTCGGGCGATGTTCATTTACTTTATAAGACGTAAGCACTAAAGAATAATCGATATTGTTGGCTACCATATTTTCAGAAAGCTTGTCTAAACTTTCGTTTAAAGAAACGACTCTGTCTTCATGGTAATTGTTGATGTGGGTATGTACGTCTATGATCATGGGTGATTGTTTTTTTTTAATTAATTATGCTTTATCTCGATTATAAATAATATTTTTTTGAGAATATTTTTATGATTTTAATGAAATTAGGGAAATAAGAGTGGATTTCATTAATACTTCCACTTTGCTAGATTTATTTCAACATCATTTTTTCTGTACTTAGCAATTTTTTGGATAAGCTCTACAGGTAATGGATTACTGTAAAGAAATTGAACTGAATCTTTGTTGACTTTGTAAGGTTCAAGTTCTTTTTGAAAGGGTTTTAAGGCAGGACCAGTTGGAATAAAAGATAAATGTGATTTATGGGCGGAATATGCAAATAAAATAGTTTCTGATTTAAAAACAGGTTTTCCCCATTTTATAACTTCAATAGCATTTGGAACTATATTTTTTAATATGAACCGTAATTCACTTAATTTTTCTAGCCTTTCTTCTTTTACTTGCTCGAAATATTCATCAACAGTTGTAGGTTTCATTCGCTATAGACTAAAGGGTTTGTATCTAAAAATCAAATAAACTAAACCGCCCTCTGCACCACCTCAAATACCTTATTGGCATCACACTTTATGGTTTTAGCTGGGTATTTAAGAATCAAGGCATAATCGTGGGTGGCCATTAATATAGTACGACCTGCTTTATTGATTTCTTGTAATACTTTCATGACCTCTACACTGGTTTGTGGATCCAAGTTTCCGGTAGGTTCATCAGCTATAATCAATTCTGGGTCGTTTAAAAGGGCACGGGCAATAGCAATACGTTGTTGCTCACCTCCAGAAAGTTCATGCGGAAATTTAAAACCCTTAGTTTTCATGCCTACTTTTTCAAGAACATTCAACACTTGGGTATCCATTTTTGCTTTGTCCGTCCATCCGGTTGCCTTCAAAACAAATAGCATATTTTGATTAATATTACGGTCTGGGAGTAGTTTAAAATCTTGAAAAACAATACCTAATTTTCTTCGTAGAAAGGGAATGTCATTTTCTTTTAAGGTCTTTAAGTTGAATTCAACAATATGACCTTCACCTTTTTGCAATGGTAAATCACCATATAGTGTTTTCATGAAGCTACTTTTACCACTTCCCGTTTTACCGATGAGGTATACGAATTCCCCTTTTTCAATTTTTAAACTCACTTCGCTCAAAACCAAACTCTCTTTTTGAAATATA
>TARA_R110000765_G_scaffold71596_2_pt1 | contig 12683 bp, 14 predicted proteins | sample TARA_R110000765 | Tara Oceans TARA_R110000765 (sample SAMEA4398168) | marine metagenome | biome: Polar Biome; feature: [MES] marine water layer (ENVO:01000295) within the mesopelagic zone...; material: water (ENVO:00002006), including particulate matter (ENVO:01000060) such as...... | reverse complement strand
TCCTCCTCACGGCGATCTCTCTCCAATTTGGCTGAAAAAATATCAGCGGCCGCCACAATGCCCCCTACAACGGGACTTCTAATGCCGCTATAATCGGTGGGTTGAGCAAACCTACCTGGTCGTGTATTCGGAATGTATGGCTCTTCAGAAGGAACTGATTTTTCAGGTTGGCGTAGAGCCCCCAAATTAACCCGTTCGCGCGGATTGCGCGCCAACTGCTCCGCCATCTTGCGGTTAAGACCGTTATAATTCGGTTGATACCGAGGTGAGGTGTACCGATTATACGCCAAGGACGGCCTCCATTTCGTTTCGGAGTTTTATTTTCATCTCCGGCATATCTTTAACAAGTGCGGCAATTAAAGGCCCGCGCTTCAAATACATTTCGCGCAACGAATCAGGCGCCTTTTTAAGCATCCATTCCCTAAACTCAAGCCAACGAGGATTGTCCTTGCCATAAACTTCACGCGCCACCCAACAAAAATACGCCGCGCCCACTTTGCCTGCCGCGCCAAATATATCCCCCATCGGATTGCTCCGGTTATTCATTTGTGTCGTATAATTAGATCCGGCCAGGCCTATTAAATCGGGGCTTCCTTGCGCTGCGGTACTAGAAGCAAATTGCTGGAAGTTGGGGTTTTGCGGAGTAATGGGAGCGCCCTGAAGATAGGCCATAGCCTCGTTAATGTTCTGGTTGCGCCCCATAAGCTGATTGTTGACGTTCTGTTGATACTGGTTTTGATTAAATCCAAGCACATCCAACCCTTGGCCGAATTGTTGCCCTTGAGCCCGGTTGTAAGCCTGCTGGCTTGTTAAATTCTGGTTAAATCTATCATTTAGAACCTGGTTTTGCAGCGCAGCATTTTGCATTCCCTGGCCGTAAATCTGACCTTGGCCCTGATTGTAAAGATTTGCGTTTTGCATCCCCTGGCCGAATTGCTGCGCTTGGTTCTGATTTTGTAGCGCAACGTTTTGCATTCCTTGATTATAAATCTGGTTTTGGCTCTGATTGTAGGCGTTCAAATTTTCCATTCCTTGGCCAAATTGCTGGCCTTGAGCCTGGTTGTAAAGGTTCGCCAACTGCATTCCCTGACCAAAATCTTGATTTTGGGCCTGATTCTGAAACCCAGCTAAAGATTGATTTTGACCGAATTGCTGCGCCAAAGCCTGATTAGCAAAATCTCCAAGACCGAATTGTTCTTCGACTCCCTGCTGCCTTGCTGCAAGGTTTTGTCCAAAAAGTTGACCCTCACGCCCAAATCCCTGAGTTATGGCCTGGTCTCTTGCTGCTGCGTATGCCTGCTCTTGCTGGTCGGCAAGAGTTCCTAAAGCCTGATCGTGTGCCTCTGATCCCTGTGTCACCCCCTGGGCAGAAAGCCTGCTTCGCAATTGATCCTCTTGCTGTTGGCTTTGTGGATTAAGATAGCGCGTGTTTTCACGGTAAGCGGCATCTTGGGCTTGTTGCGAAAGGGTTGCAAAATTAGTGTTAAGTGACGGCTGCCCACTTAAATTTACGCCGCCCTGCACAGCGGCTCCCGGATTAAATGTTCCCGTTACGGCACCCCGGTTTACATTGCTCATTAACGGACCAGCCTGGACACTTCTTGACAAGTCACCCGCCTGGACAGGCCCCGCAAGGGCGCCCGCCTGGACGCTTCTCGCCAGGTCGCCGGCCTGGACGTTAGTGGTCATTTGGTCGGCGGTTGGATCAACATCCGTCCGAAGCGGGCTATTTGCTCTAGGGTCTAAATAGTCAACGGGGCTTTCTGGAAGCTCGTAATCTTCGCCGGGGGCGCCGGCCAACCGCTTATTGGCAAGGTCCGTCAGCGCTTGGGTAGAGCCAAGCTGGCCCTGCAAAATTTTCTGAAGTTCCGGGGAAAGAGTAACGTTTTGGGTGCGGTCATCAGTCCCTATCTCGCCGGTATATGACATGCTTCCAAATGGATTGTTTTGGTTCATTTGGTTAAGCTGGGCCGCAGTTTTTAATGCGCCCGTATTAACCTGACCTTGTGCCATCGCGGTCCGCATCGGATCGGGGGCCGCTGGCGCTGCACCTCCATAAACACCCATTACATCGCGTCCTTTATTTCAATTTGCTCTATGCCGTTACTATCGTAGGTTCGCAGAGACTTTAAATGCCGCATATGGTCCCATCCGCCGGTCAGGTAAGCGACATGTAAATATAAATCCACATCGCCACATCTCACTACGTGCGAAACAATTCGCTCCATTTTATTGTCGCTTTTTTCCCACTCGTCACCATCTAACCATCTATTGCACACCGAAATAATGTGCGAATAAAGCTGATCCTTATGCTTTTCATAGAAAGAATTGTAGCTAATCATATGAAAAAACTTAACAAAGGTGCGGACCCCCATCTCATAGGGCACCGGCTTTTCCTTATCTAAAAGATCGTCGTAACAATGGGCAAAACACCAAAAATCCCATAAAAAATTGTACGCATCCGCATTGCCGTTAGAGGCCTTAACAAAATACTCTTTTGCTTGGGGGTTTTTCTCCATTTCATCAATGGCGTCGCAATAGTCGATCATGCCGCGACCGGCATATATACGAATGCGCCACCAAATGGCGTTAAATGCTTTTTAAAAAACTTCAATTTAGCCAGGGCGTCAGCGCTTGTTCCCACACGCAAAACAAACGGAATATTTTCATCTCGGGCGGCTTGCTTTAGGGCGGCGATTAAGCGCACGGCATGACCCTCTGATCTGTTTTTAGGGTGGACAAAGAACCATTGATCGAAAAAAGCCAAATCATCGGAGTACCACCATGATTCTTTATAAATCCCGACCGATCCAACGATTCCTGATTTATTACGGGCTATAATGCAGCCGCCGTCGGATATTCTTTGGGAAATGACCCCTTGGGCCTTAATTTCGTTCACGGGAGCGACGCCGCTTTCTTCGTGCATAGCTTGGAGTAGGCTATAAACCCCATCCAAATCATCGTCCGTGGCGATAGAAAGCACTATAGCATACCTCCAGGCTCAAATACTATATCCGTTCCAAACCATTCTATCGCAAGAGTGTTTACCGCCCCCTTCATTCTGATTCCCCCGTATGTCCCAATGGCACCAGAGGATTGCCAGAAAATAGACGGCATAGGCTCATCTGCCCAAAAAAAGTCATCCCACGTTGCCACGTCCCACTCCCCCACGACAATCGGGGTGGCCGCCGGCACATTTGTGGGAATTATGTCTCCAAAATCTACATTTATATCCGCCGCAAACTCAATTTTCCCATCAGTATTTATTAAAGGCCTGAACATGCGGAAAAATTTAAGGCGGCCAGGTAGCCCGTAACTAGACGAAGCCTGCCGAGCGTCCACGTCTATGTCGTTACCGTCATCAGCGTTTGATGTTGTGCCCGCTTGAATAACCTTTCCATCAGCACCAAAATACAATAGCCCGCCATGTTCAGCCCATGTATTTGCGTTTAAGCCGATGTACCGACACCAAGCACCAGTTTGGGTGTTCATAACATATTGTTGCTGGCTCTTACCTTCAGCTACCGGCACATTCATAATTAACCAATCAAGTTGGGCTGCCCAAAAAACCTCCCAACCAAAATTAGCCCTATAAATTCCCGCAGCCGCTTTAATGGCTGATTGTATTTTATCGGTGACAACACCCTGCTGAACCAGACCAGAGACAATAGCTGCCATAGGCGTGATACCAGCCTTAGTGGCTATTAGTAATTCTGCCCCGTATTTAATCATGCTTCGATTTGAAATAGGCTCGGCAACCCTAAAAACACCGAGAAGTGACCAATTGGTTGCATCTCCAGGGTCTATCCCTTGATAAATAGCAACCTGGCCCAAATCAGACGAAAAAGCGATTAGATCATCCATTCCACTGCCGCCGTCTCGCGTCCAGGTTCCGAAGTCAATCAGATTGCCTCCAGAAGAAAGCAAAGGGGAAAGATCAAACGCGGCAACTGTTCCGCCGATAGACTCGGTATTGGTGTGATATATGAAGCGGAGGCTGTCTTTTTCTAAATAAAACAACCGCCTCTGAAACACCTCTACATTTGAGAAGGAGTCAATAGTAGATGATGAGTATGTGGTTCCTTGAAACCAAGTCGTTCCGTTGAATATTTGCCGCTCATCAGCGCCGTTTACTGCAACTAAAAATCTTCCGCCCGGGGTGCCAAAGCTTTTTGACTCAAATCGGCTATTTTGGAAGGCGGCTGTGCCCGCCGCTATCGTTCCGCTTGTAACAGTCCCAGAGACGCCCACGGTTGATATATTCTGGAAAACGTTCCCGGCAGCTACAAAAAGCTTAAGATTTGGGCCGTCAGTATAAGAAAGTATGCTTTCAACCTGAGAGCCAATACCCGAGGCGTAAGTGTCCGATCCTTGACGTGGGCGCACGTGCGTTGCCTCTGGATACCAATTATCAAGAGAAATGGCATCTGTAATGGGCATTGCCGCAAGGGCATCCCTCACATTCCAGCCGCCAACGGGCGCCGGGATAGATGTTGGGGCCGAGTCAGGGAGTGTGGATGGCGTTGGTCTAAGGGCGCGGCGCATTAACAGGGCATCCTAAATTCGTGTCCATTACGGCACTTGCGGCCAATCTCCAGCCGGGATGTTCTCAGCCAGGTAATAGACACCAGAACCGCCAATAAATAGCACCCTGCGGCCTGAATCCTGCCCGGTAAACCTATCTATCTGCTCCTCTGCGCTCTCTAGGTCTTCAGCATAGGCAAGCCCCTTAGACTGCTTCCAACGCCAAATCAAAGATAGCTTGAACAATTCCTGAGGAATTATGCAAACGTCCGTATCGGCAGCAAATGAGGATTGGCCTGTTCCGCCGGCCGATTCACACCAATTTTTACTTAGATAATTAAAGACAAGCGTGTCACCAGCCGGAAGGGCCGTAGGGCCAACGAGCAATTTGTCGCCCTGTAAAACAAACTTATAGGGCGGAGAAACAACCGCCCAGGACATATCAGATTGCCACTCTTGTCTTGAAACAGGCCCCAGAATAGGCTGCCTTAGTGAGCGATCCCAAAACGTCTGATCTACAAAATAGCCAAAATCAGTCGCAATAGAGCCGCTTAAATAGCCCTGGTCTATTGTCCCCGTGGCCGTAAAACTGGCCTCTTGCACCAGTTCTTGCCAACCGTACCGGCGAGTCAACTCCTGACCCGTTGTGTCGGCCATGATTAGCATCTCAAGAACGCGGGTATCCGCCGATGACATAACCGCCGTCGGCTTCGTCATTCCCATCGTTTGACTAACGTCCTGGATTAAGTCAAGTAAAGCCATGTTTCACGTGAAACCTTATAAAGTAGATTCTTTCCGTGGCCGCCCTCTAGGCTTGGGAGCCGAAGCCATCTCAAGCCGCGAAAGCCTGCCCCTCAACTCAGCCAACTCTTTGTCCTTCTCGGACTCCTTGGCGTCATATTCATTTACAGATTGAAGTTTAGCCTGTTCAGCAAGAAACCGCTCGGCTTTCTTTTTCCATGTTAATGAGCCGTGAAATAAACGCTGCGCGCTGTCCGCCATTTTTGACATATCTTCAACAGTATGAAACCCAAATCCGCGAAGCTGAGACATAAAATCAACGTTGGCGGCAACCTCGGGCCATAAAGCAAGGGGAATGCCGTCCACGGCCTCCTCACCCTTTTTAAACGCCTCATAAGCCTTAGAGAAGCGCTGCCTGTCTTCATCTCTTACACGGCCACCGTAAACGTTAAGCGCCTCACCAGGAGATTGAATCTTAGCCATTTCAATCTTAACTAATTCCCCAGTTTTGGGATCAATGTCATCTTCCCAATAGAAGATTGCCCTGGATGTATCCCTTTCTTCCTCGAAGCTATCTGTTTCCATATTAAACCTCGATGAATCAAAACTTCTTGAAAATTTACTCATGCTGCCTTTCTTTCATTTTGCTTGCTTTCACTATGAAGCCCGTACTGCCTTGCTATATCGGGGATTAAGCCAAATCCATGAACAATAATATCGTGATTATCCATTCGGCCTTGAGTAATATTATTATTACGCCATTTTATAAATCTTTGAAATTCGTCAGCCTGGGCCAACATATTGCCATTCCCCCAATATTGACGGTCTCGGCCGCTATCAAAGCCGCGAACAACAAGTTCCTTTATATCATGTATGGTCTCTTTCTTTTCGTAGCTATGGAGCCTCGGAGCCCCGTCTAGGCCACAAATTCCGTTTTTTATTTCTTCGTCATTATAGCAACTGTCAAAACCAAATAAATGAATTTTCTTAAACCCCAACATGTAGGCAAAAATAATCGCACGAAGCCCACAAGTCGAGCCGACGGATGGAACCATATGTTTCCGCTCTTGGTCTGTTAAGCAGTCTTCTACAATCTTATGAGATTGGGCGTGCCATATAAAATGCTCATATGGTTCAAATTTATCAAATGTATCTGGATGACATTGAGACCCTATGTAATATCTAATTCCGTTACGGGGCGCGATATAATTGGCTGCATTCGGAATGCTTTCCAATAAAATGCAAGCCCACGGCTTAATCCAGGGCATACCATGAGATTTTGGAAGCCCAAGCAGATAGTCGCCAGTCCGGTTAATTGCCATAACCTTGGCCCCGGATTTTTGCAAAGAGCGCAATTTGTCAAGATTCGGACCCAACGAAGGGCCACCACCGCAAATGCAGATTGACTGGTTATGAAACTCAAAAGGCTTGTGCATCGGCCAATTGCGGGCCTTCGCAGACATTACGTGATCTTTTAGCTTCCATTCAACAGCCCGCCCCTTAGTAAAGGGAACAATATCGCGCAAAGGGCGGAAGCCTGGTATTTCATCCCCGGATTCTAAATTAGAAAGAACATCAGGAGAAAGTTCAATGTGGGTAAAACCTATGTCTTTTTCTGCCGGGGCTAGATCAAACCCTTCGTCAATTCTCAAATTCGACAAAACATGATTTTTTTTAATCATAGAAACCCCGGAAAAGAAAGGGGAGGGCGCTAACCCTCCCCGATCCATTAGCCGCCCAATAACTGGTTAGGTTGGAGAACATAAACCCAGCCATATTCGGCATCATCGAAAGCAACAGAGCCGTTGCGGCAAAGAGCCGTTCCAGCCGCGCCCGCATTAACGGAAGTCGCCAAACAACTAACGGAGCCTAAGGCTATCGTCACATAAGACGAATTGCCCACCTCACCGCTAGCCCGGACATACATGGCAAACTTGCCTTGTAGAGCCGGCACATCACTCACCACCTTTACAACAGTCCCGACCCGAACATCAGGGGTCGAGCTTTTATATGTAACGGCCGTGCCCAAGAGGGGATCGGAGGAGTATGTATTGTTAGCCATTGTCTAATCCTCCTTATGTATTTGTTAAAACGCCTTGGAGAAACCTATTGGCGACGGTCATATTGCCCGCAAAACCAATTAATTTAACCATAGCGTCTTGGTTGACAGAAAAACGATCATCCCCAATCGGAACCATGTTTCTTCGACTATGAGGCCGAAAATATAAATAGTCCGTATTAAGGAAATACATGTGATCCTGAGGACAATTTCCTCCGTAACCACCATCAAGCACAACGTCTGAGTTCATGTACTTAAGCGAAACAAAGCCCGCCGAAGCCATTTTATTAGACGTTACACGTTGAATTAGCTGAAGTGATTCCATGTACCGCGTGTAGTAATTGTTATCGGCAAGAATCAAGTCAGGCGTATCATTGGCCCTGCACATTGAGGTGTAGAGCGAGTTCATCGCTCCTAAAATCGAGCCCGCCGCAGCCGTAGAGGCCGTGGTTTGCTGGTTTCGCCAAAACGACCATGTAGCTGCGGAAATACCACCAACCGTCGGAGTTGCCGGCGCATCGGAGACAAGCAGTTGCAAGCCACCAATTTGCTTTGATCCTGACGCGGTGCCGTCCGAATACATGTCTCCAGAGATATTATTAGACATTGTTCGCTCGGCGTTTCTAATCCGCCCCTCGAGCAAGTCAATAATACGCTCCTCGCCGGCGTTCTGTAGTTCCTCTAAGCCGGAGATAGTAATAGCAACCGCTGCTTGCTTGTAGTTGAAAGAAGCAGAGGTAAACACTTGAGACGGAGACACGTCCAAAGTTTCGTAACCGGAATATCTACGAAACGTGCCGTTTTCCGCATAATCAAGTTCTTGAAGGATAACATCACCGCCAGAGACGGGCTTAATGTTTCCCTTCGTGTTCAGACGTTGCAGAATCGCGTTATTGTTAGTTACGTTATCTGCGAGGACGCCCGAACGGCTCTGAATCGTCGTTGTGACGATTTCTGAAAGGCCGGGAATAGCCATATTAATCAGTCCTTAAAATAGGGACTTACACTCTTGATGATTGTCCATCTTGATAATTTCTAAGATTTTGAACCAAGGTCGCGCGTAAATCCGAAGTTGATGGAGACCCCGACGAAGCTCCCGGCGGGGTGCCTATAGGTAAGGACTTACCTGCAATTCTAGCTTTATTAGCCCTGCCTTCTTTCTCAATACTAGCGCGTATGCGCTGTTCATTAAGACGCCCAATTTCATCAGTAAGGTTAGGATCAGTATGGATGGCCGTGTTGTAAGCCTTTTCCATAACCTCTACTACACTTGCATTAGGGAATTGTGCGCGGATTGTAGGAATAATTGCCGAAATGCTAGGTCGCGCGCTCTCAAAATGAGGGCGTTTGAGATTGCCTGCGGCATCCTTTTCCGAAGCATAAGCATCAATCTGAGATTCAACGCTCGATAACTCTTGCGTTGATTGCTGATTGAGAAAGCCAGAGACTTGCTGGTTAAGTCCATTGAAGCTTTGTTGCAATTGTTGAACTACGGGATGACTGGTTATACCGTCATCTGTGCCAACGTCGCTTTGCCCAAAAACTTTATCTAAATCTAACTTCGGTGCTATATCCGGCTGAGCAATGTAAAAGGAAAGAAACGCGTTAGGGTCGGAGCTGGCAAGATCGGAAGCATTAAGAACGCGACTTAGCGCCTCTGCTTCGCTTCCAAACTGTGCCCGCCACACGGCCCTGCGCGGCCCTATTATCTGCTCTATGGGAGTGTAGGCCTCGTTAATTTGTCTTAATTGATCCTGATATTTTGTGACTTCTCGGGTTCCCTCAGATTCCCGACGTAAAATCTCCGTCTTTACGCCCGGGTCCAAATCACCCCACTTCGCCCTAGCATCAGGCTTCCATGTACCTGGTGCGGAGTCAGCTTTTTGCACATCAGGGGGAGCCCCCTCTAGGGGCTTCTTTTCTAATTCTTCAGGTTGAGTCTCGGTTGGCGCTTTGGCTACAAACTCTCCGTTTGGAGTGCGCTCCCGCTCTTTCTGTTTTTCCGGGGCGGCATCTTCAGACGCCTTTTTAACAGCCTCGCGGATACTATCTCTAAGTCCCGTCTTATCCTCGACAACCGGACTTGGGGCCTCGGTTACCTCGGGGGGCGGCTCAATGGGCTCAATGGGATCACCTGAAAACGAAAGCTGCTCGCCACTTAAATCGCTCATAATTTGCCCATATGCCTTTTAATTGTTTCCACTAACTTATGATCTACTACATTTGGCGGCGCGCGGGGGGCCTCCCTTGGGGCCTGATCTCCCACTTCCGTCAATTCATATGCCCGCAAAAAATCCCTGTGCTGGCGCCGGCCACCGACAACCTTCCCATCTACCGTGTTTCGGTAAGGCTCTAAATCTTTAATTATTCCGACACCAGAGACAACGGCACCGAGCGGGCGTGCCAAGTGCTTTAAAACCATCTTTCCGTTACGATAAACGTAAGTTTCGCGGGCCATCTACTGAAAATTATCCATTTTATGTAAATTGTCAAATATATTTAATAAAAATCTTAAATATAATAAGATTAAACCGTTTATTTTTTATTTCTCGGCGCAGCTTAAGGGCGGACCAAGGGCGGGGTCCATTAAATCTGTAGGATTTGTAAAGTCTGTGCCGTCTATGACGACATATTTAGGAAAACGGATTGATTTAACGATGGCCGCTATCTCTTGTGGAGAAGCGTCCATAACAACCGCCGGCGATAGTATCGGCGCACTAGCTCCAATCGGAAGCGGACACTCACCGATCCCAGAGCTGACTTCCGCGCCGACTTTAATCTCAGAAGACCCGGCAAAGGCCATTAGTTAATTACCTCGACAATATCAATGCTCGGGGCCGCCATCGTTCTTTCGTTTTCGGCGCTTATCTTCATTTCCTCAATAACCCGCTCTTGCTCTAGCTTGGCAATAAAGCGCTGCAATTCTGCCTCGCGGTCCTTCTGAGCTTCCGCAGCTTTAAAGGCCAAATCCTGTTGGTGCATCTGGGCCTCGGCGCTTAATTCGTTATTTTTTACCTGAACATCAGATGTTAACTCGGCACTTTTAACCTGCATGGTGCTTTGTATTTTAGCCTGGGCAAGCTGCATTTCCGCCTGAGTCTTTTGCTGTTCCGCCGCCATTTCCGCCTGTGCCTTTTGAACCTCTGGATCAGGTGCAGGCTGAGATGCTTGTTGTGTTAACTGGGCAACGGCTTGCTCAATCGTGTTTTCTAGCAACCTTCCCGCCCTGTACCGTCTTGTTGCAAACAAAAGGGCCTCTCCTGCAACTGGCGCCAACGCCGGCATACTCTTTATCATTGGGCCAAAATTAGATATAAAGCCCCCGAAAGCTGTCAAAAACTCTGTAACAGAATTCTTTTCTTCCTGGTCGTTAAGGGCAACCGTTGAGTCCGTTTCAATATCTATGTGAAATGAACGCATTCTATCGTCGCGCAAAAGCTTTAAGGCCGCCTCAAATTGCTCTTTAGGGGGCGGAACTGGCATTCCAGCCTGTTGCAACATCTGGGCCTCTTGCTGTTCCCTTGGGGATAGCTGAATGAAACTTGCCGCCATAACCATATCATAAAGGGTTTGCGGCTCGTACATCTCAACGGCGGTCTCGACCATAATTGCGATTAAATCTTTAGCAAACCGGGCAACCTCTGCCTGCGCGTCTTTAATCCTTAAACTTGCAAACTGACTTTTAATGCTTTGAGCCCGGGCGGTCTCGTTGGGGTTTGACTCACCTCTAATAATATCAGACAGGCCGGTGACTTGATAAATAACACCAAGAACCTGTTGGCGGGCCTCGTAAAGGCTCATTAGTGTGGCGGCAATTAAATCTAGTGGAACTAGCTCAATTGATCCGCGAACACCGCCCTTCTCCCTTAAACCGGCATAGTTGGAAACCGGAATAAGCATGTTATCCGGGGCGCCGTGCGGGGATAAAATCCTCTGCAATTCAGGAATAGAAGCGTCATAAACTCCAGCCAATTTAAGGCCATCAGTAAGGCGCGCTATTCTATTCGTGATTTTATCTAGCTCCGCCGCTTGGTCTTGATAAAGCGCATAAAGCGGAATTGGAATAAGAGTGTCGTTAGTGGATGTTGACCATAACGGGCGCGGAAACGGCCAAAAGCCCTGCAAATCAACAGGCGGGGCGACTTCCTCAAGATAATCCGTCTCTGACTTATGAATCCAGCAAACCTTTCGGCGCGCCTTATCAAAAACCTCATAAATAGAAGACGTATCTTCATTAACCTCGCCGGTATCGCTTGCCGCTTCCTTATGACGATCAAGGGGAAGCTTGTTGCCTAGCTCGCTTCCAAACCTAGCGACTAGCTTTTCTCGGTTCATATGACAAACACGCCAGCACTGAGTCACCTCTTGCCATGTGCGAACCGGACTATGACCGAAGTCCTTATAGCCAACGTAAATTGGGACAACCATCTCCCGAACCTTATCTAGCGGGGTTTCCTCCGCCTTTTGCTCTGGGGTTTCCTCGGTTTCCTCACCGTCCATAGGGCCTTCTGGGTCAGAAAAGTCCGCCTTGTAGTTAATCCAAGCAATAGCCCGGCCAGGTAGCAAATAATCCTCAACCACAGCCTTCATAACCGCGTCATAGTCCGAGGTCTCAACCAAGTATTGGCCGGCACGCTCCGCAATCTCAGATGCAACACGGCCAACTGGGTCAGAGTCCTTAAATCGGCGCTCAACCTGGACATTCGGCGCCCTAGCGTAAAGCGAAGGCCTTAAGGTCTCAGTGTTCGCCCACAAAATGTTGTACTTGCGCGCAGTTACTCTGGCATTTGACGCCTCGTTGCGTTCGTCCCGGTAGCGTTTAACCACAGCTTCGCCGCGCCGTTCCCATTGCTGGTATTCTTTCTCATATGACTCGATATTCTGGATTGTAGCAGTGGCCGATCCAACAGCCGAGCGGCCCTTGGCCGATTCAAGATAGTCACTCATTACTAGTTCCCCCTAGGCGTTGAGGTTTGTTTTCTAACGCAACCCGCGCAAGTGTGCCCGCCGGGCTGTCGGGGTCAATGCTTTGTATCTTGTCAAGGGCCGATAAACAGCGTTGCAGATGACGCAACCCGCTTTGCACCCGGCCATGATCCTCTGGAATAGACGGTATTACACTCATAATCTCACCTCGCCGCTTTGTATCGGTCCTTCCCACGCCTCGTTCATGGTGGGCGGCCGGAAGACACTGGGTTTAACATTCGGATTATCTTCAGTATATGACAAAGCAAGATAACGCGCGGCATCAGCCGGATGCGAGGCCCAATTATGCAAAGGGATCTTCTTAAAAACCTTGCGCTCATCGTCCCATAAACGTTGATAATTCCTGAGAGCATCCACTAGCTTTCTTACCCGT
>TARA_R110000765_G_scaffold36753_2_pt1 | contig 12688 bp, 11 predicted proteins | sample TARA_R110000765 | Tara Oceans TARA_R110000765 (sample SAMEA4398168) | marine metagenome | biome: Polar Biome; feature: [MES] marine water layer (ENVO:01000295) within the mesopelagic zone...; material: water (ENVO:00002006), including particulate matter (ENVO:01000060) such as...... | reverse complement strand
TTCCACGAGGTTACCCTTAGCAATCTCCTGCTTCTGAGCTTCTCGGTTTGATCCGTAGAAAAACGGAAGGTTGGCAGCTATACCGCCGACAACGCTACCAATAGCTGCTCCGGGAATAGCGCCAACGCCGCCAAACACAGCGCCGATCCCTGCGCCGACCTTGCCGCCAAGATAGGCACCGCCAAGAGTGCTACCAAGCTGCGGAACCTGAGCGCCCAAAGTCGCCGATATATAGCTAAGGAGGCCCTTTTCCTTAATATCTTTAGTCTGCAAAGCACCAGCAGAGGTTTCCTCTAACTGTTCTTTCTGAGCAGCAACAACATCAGCGCCGTATTGCTCAACACCCGGAAGGTCAAAAACACTACCAACGCCCTCTATGGCAGAGCCATAGCCTTCCTGTAGAACATCAACGCCGCGCTCTATACCAGTAAGGAAGTAGTTGCCCTCAAACTCGTCGGGCTGGGCTGTTGCACTGGTCCCAAATGTGCCAGCAGATGTTTTGCCTGAGGATATTTGCCTTGCAATTTCGTTTGCGTATTCTTGCTGACCAGCGGGGTCTAGGGTGAAAAAATCATCACCTACCTCTACCTCACCAATACCCTCTATGGTGATCCCACCCATTACTTAGGAGCCGGTGACGGGTTAAGTGTAAAGTTTACGTTTCCGGTGCCGGTCCCGGTCCCACTAGATTTAAATCTAGATAAAATTTTGGCTTGAACATCAGGGTTTGATGGCAGCAGGTTATTTTCCTTAGCAAAATCAATCACATCCTTATCATACGGGGACGTATAAGTTAATTTGCTCCCTGTATTTTTTCTTCTATAACGGTCAAACGCCTCCTTATATCTATCTTTGAACCACTTATCAGCCGCAGTGTCCGTCTTTAGACCATAGCTTCTTGACGCGTTATCGGTCGTTCGGGGCTTCATTATCCGAAACGCCTCAGTAAAAGCATCGAGATCAGAAGCACCCGGATTATCTTTCTTGAACGCAGCTACGACGTCATAAAACTGTTTTTGCTCCTGCTCAGTCTTAAAGGTTGCGGCGATAAGCTGAACTTCACGCGCCTTCGCAGCGTCTTTCGACTTTGCAATAGCGTTTTGATTTTCCCTTAGACTGGCTTGTTCCTTTGCGGCCATCTGCACCAAAGCCTGAGACCTTTCTGCATTGCCTTTTTGCTCTGCCTGACGCGCACCAATAAGAGCGTTCCGAGCCTTCATCTCGGAATCCATCTGCTTCGCCTCAAGAGTTTTAATGTTCACATCAAGATCAACAATATCGCCCATGATCTTCAGCCCTTGACTCTTTACCTTCTCGTCCCCCGCCGTGTAACCAATCATGGCATTGGTAAAGGCAACAAGAGTTGGCTGGTTACCCTTTATTGCAGCAGCGGCGGCAGTCATAAATGGGAGTCCGCTGTTATCAAGGGCAGATAGCCTCTTCGTCAACCTATCTCGAATATCGTTCATCCCTTTCGGAACAGGTAGATTAGCCTCAACGTCTTTAAGCTGTGTCTCTAAATCCCCTATAATCTTTTTCTGAGTCCCTGAGGGGTCATAGGTCGCCTTATCAAATTTAGTGATGAGCGAAGAAAGACTCGGAACGGGAGCTACTTTAGTTGGTGCAACAAGTTCTTCTCGTCGTCGAAGTTCGTCCACAAGAGGATCAGAACCACCAGCAGGAACAACAGCAGAACCACCAGCAGGAACAACGGGAGGAGCAACAGGAGGAGCAACAGGAGGAGAAACAGGAGGAGCAACACTCGGGCCACCAAAACCGGGATATACATCGGAATCAAAAGCCGTAGGAGGAGCAACAGGAGGAGCAACAGGAGGAGCAGGAGGAGCAGGAGGAGTAGACGGCGTCACGCTAGCCGCTGTGGCTTCCACATCCCCTTTGGGTTTAAATCTCATACCCGTGTTAGCAGTAGGAAATTCTACTCGGTTAAGGAGACTTTGAAGAACTCCGGGTTTTGCATACAAATCAGACACATCTGTAATAGCTTCTTGACGGGCTTTGTTCTCCGCCTGACCCCCGCCGGGAAACAGAGATTCTAATTGTTCTCTAGGTTCATTAAAAGCGCTTCTTGTATCGCCAGCAATAAGCCCCGCCCTTACAGCATTTGCCCTAGCATCGGCGGGTATCTTACCAAGAGAATAATCCCTGAAAGCCTCAGGACTAAATTTTCCATCCGCCATTACAGTATCAACCAGTGGAGAAAGCGTTGGGTCGTATCCATAAGGATCATCCAACGAACCAGACCCATTTGCGGCGAAAACAGTCGGTTTATCATCTGGTGACGAGATAGAAGCCAAGAGTTTGGATACATAATCCAAGCCAGAATCTTCGGGAATAGCGGACGGACGAGAGCCTATCGCAGATGCGAACCCCTTAGAGGACTTGGGAAGCGTTGAAGAGGACAGGTCATAGGCTGGAAGAGTCTCCAGACCGCCGTATGAGCGCTCTTCAGACTTCGCAACAGCAGAGGGGAGGCCCATCAAAGCAGCTATTTGCTGTGCAGGTGAAGCACCTTTTCTACCAGCTTCCTCAAAATTAGCTTTTCTTCCCTGATTGTACAAACGAGGCGCACCCTTAGACCTGCGAGAGCGCACCGCCGCTGCAAGAACTGATGGGTCAATACTGGGTGCCTGTCCCGGATATCTTCCCTGCATTCCCGTGGCTGCCATAACAGTGGGCAGGGGTTGAGTGGGGCCAGCCATCTGTTGAGCCATGATGCCCTGAGCATCTGGCCGAGGCTCTGGGGTTGGGGCCGCTGCCATCTGAGACATAGGCGATTCAGGCATAGACATTTGAGCAAGGCGCTCGGCTACGGAACCGGCTTCATTGGAAGAATCTGAAGCAGCTTGACGCGCCGTCAAGTCACGCTGCATCTCTTCAACTTCTTTTAACCTAGCTGCAACAAGAAAAAGGGGGAAATTACCAGAAGGATTTCTTAGCTCTTCCTTGAGGGCGTCCCTCGGCATCTTCTTAATAAGATCATCTTTTTCAATGATCGACATATCCATACCGGCCATATCGCTATCCTAACCAAAAATGCTTTTTGCCAAACCAAGACCGCCCAAGCCAAAACCTAACATTTGCTGGGCAGAGCTTGGTTGAGCTTGGAATTGAGCGGTTTCGCTAACCGGGCTAACAGGTATCCCTCGGAGTATACCACTTTGAAAAGCCAATTGTTGGCGTGGAAAATCGCGCTGAGAAATAAAATCAGAGACACCTATGTCAAATTGCTGCTGTTCTAGAGCCTGTTCCTGTTCGCCGATTTGCCTGAGTACATCCGCTTGACGTAATCCAAGGCCAAGCTCCCCTTCGCCCAGTTGACCCAAGGCGGCAGCGCCCCTTATGCCAAGCTCCTCACCGGCAATACCAAGACGACCAGCTTGTTGCCCGGACTCTTCTCTGAGGGCAGCCGCACGAAGACCAGCAGTTTGATCTACACCAAAAGCCTTTTGAGCAGAATCGAATGCTCTAGCTCTCTGAGTAGCCTCTTGATCACTAAGCCGATCCTCAAACCGTTCTCGTGCCAACTGATTAGCAATACCCTCTCGGGACCCACCAAAAGCGCCAGACCTAACAGCAGCATCTGAAACGCGCTGCCCCTGATCTTCTTCGAATTGACGCCTTGCTCGGGATTGCTGGACATCAAGCACGTTTTCTATGAAGGGGTTCATGTAGCTTTGAGCTACACCGGGATCAGTAAACTGCCCAGCATTAACCGCACCCGGCGTGTAACCGGGCTGAAAATCAACAGTTTGTTGCAGCCTATCTCTGGCTACGCCGTACTCTTCCGGGATTCCCGACTGAGCCAAATTAGATGCTTGGTCGAATGACTGTACTTGCCTATCCGAAAAATCAGCAAGCCTTTGCTGCTCAATAGGAATGTAGTCCTCGCCCGTAACCGCCTCACTTTGCTCCAATAAACGAGTGAAGAAAGGCTCTGCGTATTCCGGGAGGTTACTTGTCGAGGTAGTAACCTGCTGCGGTTGCGCTGATTGCGGCGGTGCCCCTCCTCCCTTACCCATTTTGAGACTCCTCAAACATCTTCTCAAAAACCACGTATTCAGGGGTCCAGCCAAAGGGACCTAGAACTCGCTCAAAACCATTTCGTCCCGTCATTTCGAGACCTCCGCAATTGTTATCTTTCGCCCAATTCTCAAGAAGATTTAACATTGAATCTCGCCAGCGCATTATCTTCTCTCCACCTAAAAATTGACCCGCCAACACTCTTTTCTTTGGGTAATCCACAAACCTAGTTGTCAGCGCCGCCACTATCTTTGAATCTTCATTAAACACCACCCAGAGGTGTTGTTCAAAATTAACTATTTCTCTCAGTATGTCATCCATTTCGTAACGACCATGAGCCGTATCTATGGACTTCTCCAATATAGGCTTGACCTCTTCCCAAACCTTGCTGACGTAATTAGGGTCTACTAATGACGCCTCCATCTTACCCATAAGCCCGAAGGAGCTGATCCTCTTCAGCGCTTCTCACCTTGGCTCCGTTTTTGGGTGTAGGAGGAAGACCGGCGGCCATAGCGCGTCTGGACAGACTGTCTGCTGGCTCAATGTACTCATTCTCCCCTACTCGAAGATTGGCGGTTTCTTCACCAGTCTCTGGGTCAACAATCATTCCGGCGATCACATCGTCGCCCTGTATGGCCCCTTCAGCGACAGTGGTTTCGCCATTGGCTGGCTTGATAATCCCACCCTCGTCCCTAGTCTTTGAAGCGCTCTCCACTAGGATTTGATAGGCATCTTCACCAAACACTTCTATAAACTCTCGAACAGCTTCTTGAGCCGCTTCATTTTCAAGAATCCCTTGAACGGCAAGCATAGCCTGATCGTAAATAATTCTCTCTTCTACGCTTTGAGGCTCTGAATCTGCCGAAGGAACTGCCATAGCTTCCATCAGGTTATTTTTAGCCTCATCGGGAGAGACGTCCATAAGGCCAGCCATGACCTGCTCCTCAGGAACACCCCCATTCGCCATTCGGACCTGTGGCCTCCCAGATGCGGGAACAGTCGCTGGCAGCGCAGCATACGGGCTGTATGCTACTCCGGCGCTTTGAGGCACTGCGTTGGACGCAATTTGTTGAGCGCTTTCCATAACTGCCTGTTGTATTCTCGCCGGGCTTTGAGTTTGACCCTGCGGCGGCTGAGGTTGCATTTGGCCCTCTCTTGACGCCCCGTAAATACCAGAATTTGCATAAACAGTGTCTAATTCACCTCGTTTGCCCTCAGCGGCAGCAAAGTAATTAAAAGATGGGTCAATACCCGGCCTGTAATCATCAGGAGGACTCAATGTGCTTCTGTTCAAAACAGGACCTCTTTCAGAGCTATAACTGCGGCGACCACCGCTATAACCACTGTAATCAAGAGGCTCGGGATCAAAAAGGCCCATACCTCCAGCCGTTGCTCCTGCCCCAAGAATACCCTTCTGAGCTACATCTAGGTATCCGACGCCACCGGGTTGTCCTATATTGGATATCCCTTCACCAATCAAATCTATCTTGCTGGGTCCAACAGCAGCGGAATCAAAAGCCGTTGTCAGGGGTGCGTTTTGGTAAGCAGCATCTTTGTAAGCGCTCGAAAAAGCCGCATTTTGAGCCGCATCTGTTGCTCCGCTACTTAAATTCAGAGCCGCGTCCTGCCCTGCGCCTAATGCACTCAAATCAGCATTTAAGCCAGTCATCGGACCACTTATACTTTGAGAAGGAATAAAGTTTCCGCCACCAGTAAAGTTAATCGGCCCAGAGGCGGGACCAGCATTAAAGCCCGCGCTCACAGGGACCGGCGCACTTGCAGCGCTAGATACAATACTATCCGTTATTCCACCGCCAACATTAAAGCCGGGCAGCGACTGGCCCAAATTACTCAGGGAGGTGGCTCCCATCGTTGTTGCCGCGTCGGCACCAAATCCACTACCAAAACCTATGCCACCAAAACCGGGATATGATCCCCCCCCCAGAAAACCTGCTCCTGCTTCAGTTAAACCGGGAGCTGCTGAGGTTGCTGCATTTAGACCAGCACCAGCGCCAACATTACCTGCGGTTACCCCTACGCTTGGATTTGCTACCGCACTTCCACCCAAATCCCCAGCCAAGCTGCCCAAGGCATATGAACCTAGACCAGCAAGCAGACCCTTACCGATATCACCTGTCGTAACGGCTGTGGTGGCTCCAGCCCCCAGTGCTACGGCCCAAGTTGGAAGCCCAAAGGCGGCACCAGCTACACCCACGATGGTCGGCAGAATATCCTTAAAACTAAACATTTCAGGAAGTCCGGTCTGGGGATTGACCGTTACCTTGTTTTCGACCAGCCCACCAAGCCCACCTAACTGAACCATCGCGTCGTATTCAGAGGGATTCATGTGAACAAGCATTGAATCGCCGTAGCGGCCCTGACTCTGAACATCACGCGCTTCTGAAACAAGTCCGCCTTCGTTCATCTGAACAACTATGTCTTCGGGCATCGCCTCCATCGGACTAGGAACAGAGGGAATCATAGACTGCGACACTGAACCCTGCGGATCGTCCATAGGGGAAAGCAGCTCACCCCTAGCCGCTTCAGCGCGTTGATTTTCCATCATGCTTTGGATCATCGCAGATTCGGCTGCTTGCTGCTGTAGCTGCTGCGAAGCAGCCGGGTCTGAAGATTGCGTAGGCGGAGAACCTATTTGCAAAATTCCTCCGGCTGCATTAGCAGGATTTTCTATGTTTTGATAGGAAATAGCCATTAAAGGACCTACGATATTGTTACTGTTACCGAACCGACGGAGCCAGCCAGTGCGGAAGTGAAGTTATCTTCCGATCTAGTCACCTTCATAAAGCCATCCTCATCAATATACACATCACCGACCCTAAGGTCAGCAACATCTGTTGAAAGAGACGTTAATATTAGCGTTGACCCCCTAATATTACCCTCTTCTTGCTCCCTTTGAAAGAAAATCTCTAAAGTCCTTACCAAGGAGTTCATGTACTCAGTCGAATAATCTACACTAGGGGAAGGCAGCGTGAAGGACTGTAGCTGGCTGCGTTGAGTCGTATTCGCCATTATCGCCTCCCGTCAGGTCGAACGTCTATCCGTGGCGCTCCAAGTCTCCAGAACACACCAGTCCCTGTAGATTGGACCTTGACAGCCATCTCCCTGCCACGGAGCCGTATGAATGCCTGATCAGTAAACTGCTCAACATCCACAGTTTGAGAGGCCGTGACCGTAGAAGAAGAAGACGTACCAAAACTATTACCCGGAAAATTTCTTGGGCTAAATGAAAATGTTGCGGAGGGAGCGTCTGTCGAAGACCCATTGAAACTCAAATCGGGAATAACCCTAGAAGCAAATTGAAATTTATCCCCGTCCCCTATTTCAAAATCAGAACTTTCAATAAAAGCCGTGATCCCAATTGGGGGGTTTTGGCTGCCATCATCAAAACCATTATCATGCTCATAAAGAAAACCGCTAGAATCTGCTGCTGTCGGAAACTCTCTTAGGCTTCTGTCTAGCCAAGCAGTTCTTGATAAAGAGCCTGTATACCAAACCTTCTCGACAAAATTGTAAATAACGTACTGATCTATCTCTTCGGAATCTGTGGAGGCATAAAACCACATAACCTCCCCAAACTCATAATTACTGGCTGCGAAGAACTTATTTCTTTGGCCGAAGTTCATATTTTGAAAAACGAAATTACGCACAGAGCAGGGAAGAGCGCTGACGCGGCCATCGTAGATATAGAAATTATTGTTCCCCATCCAAAAAGCAGCGTCACCTACCGCAACATGAGCATTAGGGCCGATAATCGTTACGTTTTGAGAAATAATTGTCTGCCCAAATATAAAGGGGGCACCAACAAACCTGAGGGAATGTAGGCTTTTGTCTGTCCAAACAAGAATTTCTTGGCGTGTTTCCAAGGCGCTTATGATCTCAGAGCCGTTGTTTATCCGTAAATCGCCAGCCGTGTTTGTCGTAGAGGGCGTCCAATCAGTAAGCGATTCCTGATCTCCCCACCGGATAAGAAGCGGGTCGAAGTCGCCAGATGAGTTTGTACAACCCAACGCGACAACGTGCCTATCGTTGTCGGAAACAAGAACAACTCGGGCATCAGAAGGGCAACCAGACGATCCAGATAGACTATTGAGAGCCACTGCCCTGTTAGAAAATCCTGCGCTTGCATCCCAATAATATATCCCAGAACCCCATATGTTAGCCAAAAGGTCTTCACCGAAGTTGTCCTGTCTCCAAAGCCGGACACTGATAGTTTCAGTTGTGCCTGTCTCTACAGGAACTGCTGAACCCCACCCAACAAATTCATTAGATTCAAAAACCGTGGCCCCGGAATCGTGAGCCGCAGCATCCGTGCCCAACTGCCCCCTAACGGCAGTAGTCAAATCATTGCCGGAAACCCCAATGTAGGTAATAATTTCGCTTCCTATAACAATGGTGCCAACATAAGTGACGGCGACCCCAGAGTTATGAGCCGAGGGCGTTGTGCCATTGTAACCACGGGTTAGCGAAGAAATCTTCTTGGTCGCGGCATCAATGTTCTCATATCTAATCTGCTCACTTCCTATTTTTACAATACCAATCCAAGGAAGGCTGGCGACTGAAGCAAGTGTGATTTCACCATCAGTTAACAAAACAGCAGAAGCCGTCGTAGTCGCCGCACTGTCGAATCCAGTGGGACTGGCTACTGGTATGGTTGTGACAGAGTTATTTATTCCAGTGGAGAGGGATGTTGTTGTCTTCCCAGAAGCTATCCCCCCGAACAAACCAGACCCCCAACCCAATCCTCCAGAGTCACTTGTGGCGGCACCTACGGTAATTTCGTAAGACGCTAAAACAGAGGACCCTCCACCAGCCGTCGTCCCAGAAGATGAAGTGCCCCCAGTGTCAATGTAGTAAAGATTTGAGTTCAGCACTGCCGTAATAACGAGAGATGTATTTAGCTCTGCGGCTGTTATTCCGTCAAATGTGGCCGCTCCCGAGAATAAAACTGTATCCCCGACAGAGGCACCATGATTCGTATGCAAAACACTTACCACGCCGTCACCCGCCGCAGTGGTCGTGAATGGATTGGCGGACAAAGAGACGCTAGAAACGCGGAAGGGAGTAATGTTGTTGACACCCCCACCTTCTTCTATAAGCAGTTTTGATGAGGTCCCAACCCCCATAAGGTCACTCCCATTAAGAGTTGACCAGTTAAACAAAGACCTGCAAACACCAGAAAATGCGGTCGAGTTAATTTTAACCCAACCACCCATTTTCTGCGGGAGGCCATTTACAAACCTGACCTTATCGCAATCAAACCAGTTTCCCTCACCAGCGTAGCGAGTCAGGTCCTTTACGATACCGGGCTTAAAAGTTAATTTCTGTAGCATCTAGCACCTAAAAATGTTTTACGTGAAACATCACTTCTTTGCTTGAGTAAAACTAGTGGCACCAAAATATACCGCGACTAATCCAGATAGCCCATAAAAGATTGGACCTATTGGAGCATTACCATACGACGACGGATTTATTAGGACAAAACCTACAGTAACACCCATTAGCGCAAGCGCAGCCCAACACATAAGTCGGCGGTTAATCTGGTATGCTTCCTTATCTGGGATGTTGTCTACTTTTTCGTCGGCCATTTTATTTTCCTTTTAATAACGGATTGTCCAACGCTCTCTGAAGCGTCTTGTTTAATCGATCTTCTAAGGCGTCGAGTTTAGCATCAACGCTGTTAATTTTGCCGTCAAATCTATTGGAAGCAGAGGACGTTATATCGCGCAGGGTCTTCTCTGCTTGCCTCATTGCCGAGCGTGTATCAGCGTCAGCATCGCGAGAACGTCTGTCTACAGCACTAATAGCCCCGTACACCTTACTGCTATCGCTGCGCTGGTCTTCCCTTAAATCTCGGGCAATTTCTTGTATCTCGCTAACACGAAGCCGAACCGACACCATCTCTTTTCTTACTGCTTCAACGGTTTCGTTCTGCACCGCTAACTCTTGCCGTATACCTGAAAGATCAGGAGCCGAATAGTTGGCTATTTTTTTCTTCATGCTTTCGTAGTCTTTGTACACTTCAAACGCGCCATACAAGCCACCAACCAGCGTAGATAACGCAAGAAATACGGCCACCATCTTGCCGCCCTTAAACTTAACACCCGCAAACTCAACTTCAGCCATGTCAGCGTTTCCAATCTAGCTCTACAAGGGCATTGTGCGCCCCGTTTGATGTGCCAAACAACGTATAGTTCTGCATCCGATCAACCATAGACGGCCCATCAGGAACTTTTGTGCCTGTAAAGAAGCCGGGTGTATCCGTCAATGCCACGGGGGCTACAATTTTTGGGGAGATCATGCCCATAGCCACCATAGTCGTGGTTTGTGACGCTGCTGAGTACCTCTGTGATGGAGCTATCTTTGCAACAGTCTTTTCAGCCGCCGCCTTAACCTTTTCCTGTCTGCTCTTGGGCTTTGGGGCCGCTTGCGCCTCCCTAGTCTCTGCTGGAGGCTCTACTGAAGGCTCCGGTTCTGGTTCAGGCTCGGAAGGCTGAGTCTCTGGCTGCGCCTCTGCTGGCTGTGCTTCTGGTTCAGGCTCCCGTTCAGAAGACTGCTGCGGTTGCTCCCGTTCTGGCTCACTCTCTGGCTCTTGTGAGCGAGGCTGTTCCACCGGAGGCGGCGCTATATCCTGTTCTATCTGAGCTTCGATATTCGCCTCTGCCTGTGCTTCCTGTTGCTGCTGTTCCATCGGAGGTGGCGGCAGATCAATTTGAATAGGCACAATCTCTGGAGGGGGAGGTGGCTCAGACGGAGCTTGCGGGGCAACGGCAACAACGATGGGAGCCGCTGCTGGCGGTGGCGGCAAGTCAACTGGAGGAGGGGGAAGGTTAATCTGAACCGGCGGCGCAGCCGCTATAACGTCGTTCTGCACGATCTGGTCCAGAATCTGCTGCTCTACAACCTGTTCATGCGTAAACGTCAGGCTAGGGTCAGAAAACTTCGGTCCAAAAAACCCCGAGTGAAATCCCGCGTCTATTCCGAACAGGGAGAAGCTCCCTGTCAAAACTCCAAAGCTGTTCGCTGTTATTGAGTCCGAGAACGAGAATAGTCTCTCCCCAGTAAAATCTAACTCCACCTCGTGAGAGAATTTTTTCGCGACGGTCCCCCCGTCCAAAAGCGTGATGCCTAGCGTAAAAAGATCGCGGCAGTCCCCCACCTGCGTAACGCTCGTGCATGTAGCAAGCGTAGCGTTACTCAGATGACTGTCCACAGCAACCGCGCTATTGAGGGTAAAGCCTCTGCGAACCTCATCCTCGGTCAATGGAACATCAAACGTGCTCGTATAAGTGCCGCCCCCAGCCGTAGCGTTACCCGTACAAAACTCTCCCGCACTGCAACCTCCTGCGGAACCAGCCGATGTCGTTGATCCACTCGTCGTAAACGCAGACAGATTGGGAAGGACATTGGTCGTCGTTACAGTTTCCGCCAACGCAGAAGACGACATAAGCAGAAATGCAATCAGCCAACGCATCAATCGCCTCCGTACCATTCTTCTTGGTCAGGAAAATTAACGTGCTCGGAATCCTGTTGAGGCTGCGAAGATACCGTTTCCGCTTTTACCTGCAATCGCACAATAGAACCCTCCGGTGCCTGTTCTGGATTCTTGATCCACTCTTGTTTCGCCGCGTCCCCAATCTTGCCCATAAACGGGCAGGGTGTCCCAGCCATCCAAAGACCGTCAAATACTCGAACCTCTTGGCAAAGAATGCTAATGCCCGCGACTTTCAGCCCCATACCAAATACTGACCGCGCCAGCTTTATTCTCTCGCAGTTTAGGTCACGAGTCGTTGTGCCACCGGAAACGCCAAAAAGACTAGTTTGCAGAGCACCACTAGTTCCGACCTGACATATGTCGTTATTATTAACAACAATGGATGGGCTGGAGGCGGTTGGAGGTGTTTTGTCTACTACCGTAGAACTACTTACTGTGGCTGACGTTACTGTATCAGCCGCGTAGGTTGGAAGGCTGAACAAGAAAGCCACAAAGACGACAACCAGTATAAAAGCTGCAATCCACCGACCAAACATTTACATTTTCCACAGCATTCCAGCCATCATCAGGATGACGGCACCGGCTGCACTAATCATAATAAGCTCCAGCCGTTTAATCCGCTCGATTGTCTCTTTCCAACGCTCCGCACACACTGCTTCGTGTGTGTTTAATTTGGCCTCGACATCCTTAACAGTTGCCATTAGCCAAGCTCCGGCCAATCATAAAGGATACCAGACTTATTTCCTTCTGAGTCAAATGTAACAAACAGCGCCGCTACAGCATCAGTGTTTGCCGCACCATCAATTGCGCTTTCCATTGCAGTTGCTTTGGTGCGGATTGCATCGCGCCAAGTCTGGATGTTTGAGGGGATTGCGGTTCCCTTATCTGCCTTCCGAACCACAGCCCAATCGGTCTGTGCAAGCAACGAACCCTGCTGAGAATTTACTTCAGCCTTTAGCTGAGAGCGGACCCCCGGCTGCATGATCTGGTTGCCATCGTCATCGTTTACCGCATTCCCGTCGCCATCCACCAAACCCACATCAGTCATGCTTATGGCCGTTTTGGAGATCGTCACACCATCAGCCTGATATCCCCAAGTGTAAAGGCGGCTATCCGGTGGCGTCTCCGGTGTTA
>TARA_R110000765_G_scaffold10903_1_pt1 | contig 12691 bp, 21 predicted proteins | sample TARA_R110000765 | Tara Oceans TARA_R110000765 (sample SAMEA4398168) | marine metagenome | biome: Polar Biome; feature: [MES] marine water layer (ENVO:01000295) within the mesopelagic zone...; material: water (ENVO:00002006), including particulate matter (ENVO:01000060) such as...... | reverse complement strand
GGTATTCAAGGTATTCAAGGCTTAGTTGGTACAACAGGTTCACAAGGTGCAACAGGAATACAAGGCTCTTTAGGTTCTACAGGTTCACAAGGTATTCAAGGTGTTCAAGGAACAACAGGTGTTCAAGGAACAACAGGAGTACAAGGTTCTGTTGGTGTTACAGGCTCTCAAGGAATACAAGGTACACAGGGTATTTTAGGAGTTACAGGCTCTCAAGGTGCTATTGGTACTACGGGTTCTCAAGGTACTACGGGTACTTCGGGTTCTCAAGGAACAACAGGTTCACAAGGTACTACGGGAGTAACGGGTTCACAAGGAGCAACAGGTACACAAGGCATACAAGGTAATGAGGGTTCTCAAGGTACTACAGGTGCTCAAGGAATAACAGGTTCACAAGGTACGACAGGTATTCAAGGTAACACAGGTATTACGGGTTCTCAAGGAACAACAGGTTCTCAAGGAACTACAGGATTAACAGGTTCACAAGGTGCAGTTGGTTTTACAGGTTTACAAGGAACAACAGGAACAACAGGTTTACAAGGAACTCAAGGTTTGCAAGGTCTTGATGGGGCTTTTGCAGCACAGGGGATTCAAGGTACGGATGGTGCTCAAGGTACATCGGGAGCATTTGTAGCACAAGGTATTCAAGGAATTATTGGTTCACAAGGTATTCAAGGCATTACGGGTTCTCAAGGAACACAAGGCATTCAAGGATTTATTGGCTCAACGGGTACTCAAGGAGCAACAGGTATTCAAGGGTTTGATGGAACTACGGGTTCAACAGGCTCACAAGGTATTCAAGGTATTCAAGGCTTAGTTGGTACAACAGGTTCACAAGGAACAACAGGTACAATAGGTTCACAAGGAATTACAGGTGCTCAAGGTGTTCAAGGTATTCAAGGGGTTCAAGGGGTTCAAGGTACTTTAGGTACTACGGGTATTCAAGGTATTCAAGGTATTCAAGGAGTTACAGGTTCACAAGGTACGACAGGTATTCAAGGTTCTATTGGTTCAACAGGTTCACAAGGTACTACAGGTACTACAGGTGCTCAAGGTACTACGGGTGCTCAAGGTGCGTTAGGCTCACAAGGAACAACGGGAGCAACGGGTAGTCAAGGTATTCAAGGTATTCAAGGTACAACGGGTACTGCGGGTTCACAAGGAACAACAGGTACAACAGGAACTACAGGTGCTCAAGGTACTATAGGTGCTCAAGGTATTCAAGGGTTTAATGGAACTACAGGAACAACAGGCTCACAAGGAACTACAGGAACAACAGGCTCACAAGGAACTACGGGAAATACAGGTTTACAAGGAACAACGGGTTCACAAGGAGCAACAGGTACTCAAGGGCTTAATGGTACAACAGGTATTCAAGGTACTACAGGTACTTCGGGTTCTCAAGGAATAACAGGTGCTCAAGGTGCAGTAGGCTCACAAGGAACAACAGGTACATCGGGTACATCGGGTTCTCAAGGTACAACAGGTGCGGTTGGTTCTCAAGGCACAACGGGTACTACGGGTGCAGTAGGCTCACAAGGAACTACAGGTACATCGGGTACTACGGGTTCTCAAGGTACAACGGGTACTACGGGTTCTCAAGGTACAACGGGTAGTACAGGATTAACGGGTTCACAAGGAACGACAGGAACAACAGGTGCTCAAGGCATTCAAGGAATTACAGGTTCTCAAGGAACGACAGGTACTACGGGAAATATAGGTTCTCAAGGAACAACAGGAGCAACGGGTATTCAAGGTATTCAAGGAATCACAGGAGCACAAGGTACAGTTGGTTCTACAGGTGCACAAGGTACTACGGGTGCAACGGGTACTACGGGTGCTCAAGGTACGATAGGTATTCAAGGTATTCAAGGCTTAGTTGGTACAACAGGTTCACAAGGAACAACAGGTACAACAGGTATACAAGGAACAACAGGTACAACAGGTGCTCAAGGGACAACAGGTACTACGGGTGCAGTAGGCTCACAAGGAACTACAGGTACATCGGGTACTACGGGTTCTCAAGGTACAACGGGTACAACGGGTTCACAAGGAACAACAGGAACAACAGGTTCTCAAGGGACAACGGGTACTACGGGTTCTCAAGGAACAACAGGAACTACAGGTTCACAAGGAACAACAGGTGCAACGGGAACAGGAACGCAAGGAACTACGGGAAGTCAAGGTACAACAGGAGCGACAGGTTCGGGTTCTCAAGGTATTCAAGGTATTCAAGGTATTCAAGGTATTCAAGGAGCGGAAAATTCACATACATTTACTGCGGCATCAAACGAGCCATCAGAAAATGGATTTAAAGAACCCCAAGTACCCGACAATTCAGGGTTTACTGCGGTTGGTTGGGTTATTGTAGTCATAGGTAGGGAGGAGTATTATTTACCCGCTTGGCAAGAAGGTTAAAAAATTGTATCTTCAACAAAAAAAAGTATGTATAATATTTGTGAACAATCAATATTAAGAGGCGGCAGAATAGCACCTTTAATTTTACCCTTTAAAGTTACTAATGGTACGGGTTTAACTAATCCTACAATAATAAAAATAAGAGAAAAACTTTACGTTAATATAAGGCACGTTCAGTATTCATTGTATCATTCGGAGAAAGAACAAAAATTTCAAACTCCATATGGTTCTCTTAGCTATTTGAATCCCGAAGATGACGTTACCCTAACTACTAAAAATTTTATTTGTGAATTAAATCCAAATTCATTAGAAATAATTAACTACAAAGAAGTAGATACATCATTGTTAGATGTAAAACCTATTTGGGAGTTTGTGGGCTTAGAAGATGCAAGATTGGTTAATTGGGATGATAAATTGCAATTAACGGGTGTAAGAAGAGATACAACAACAAATGGAGTAGGTAGAATGGAGTTGTCCGAATTAAAAAACAACTTTAAAGAAATTTCACGAAAAAGAATCGAATCTACTGATAAAAATTCTTACTGTGAAAAGAATTGGATGCCAATATTAGATATGCCATATCATTATGTAAAATGGACATCTCCAACTGAAATAGTTAAATACGATTGTAAAACAGAAAAAACATCACAAGTTTTTTTAGTAGAACAAAATGTTTCTTTTAATCGTGATTTAAGAGGAGGTTCACAAGTCGTTAGATATAAAGACTATTATGTAGCTTTAACCCACGAAGTTGATTTATGGAACGATGAACAAGGCAGAAAAGATGCACAATACTACCACAGATTTATAGTTTGGGATGAAAATTGGAATATTGTTTACAATTCTGATGAATTTAAGTTTGCAGATGCTCGTATAGAATTTTCTTGTGGTATTCATTTTGAAAAAAATGAACTTTTAATAACTTTTGGATTTCAAGATACAACCTCTTTTATATTAACATTATCCAATGTATATTTTGAGGAATTAGTTGGAATGAGAAGTAAATCTGAATCTCAGATACCATATACACCTAAAAATATTTTTACGAAATATTTACTTGATTGTAACAATGGTAAGAACAACTTTAATTTAGGGTTGTACTATTATCAACAATCTCAATGGTCTTCTTCTTTGTCATTCTTTTTAAGAGCAGCAGAAATAGATTCTGATGAAGAACTAATTTATGAATCATTGCTTTTTGTGGCTAAATGTTTAAGTAATTTAGGGAGAAGAAAAACTACAGAACTTTCTCTTTGGAATAATGCAGTTAGATTTTGTCCGACAAGACCCGAAGCCTATTTATTCATTTCTCAATATTATGAATCTTTTGGTAAATATTCTGAATCTCAATCTTTTGCAAAAATTGGTTTAGAGTTTAAAGAAAATCACGTTCCCTTAAATTCAGAGTTAGGTTACTTTCACTATTATCAATTATTATTTCAAGAAGCTATATGTGATTGGAATTTAGGTCAAGGTAAATCAGCAAGAAGTAAACTTTTAAAGTTAGGTAAGTCCACATATCCTTTTAATGATTTCTATAAAAATTTAATTCAGAAAAATATTACTTCATTAGGCTCTTCGGGTGACCCATTTTTGCCATATGACATTTCTATGTGTAATAAACTTAAATATAAATTTATTGGTTATGAAAATATAGAAAAAAACTATTCTCAGACTTTTCAAGATATGTTTGTACTAACTATGCTTGATGGAAAAAAAGATGGTAGATATTTAGAGATTGGTTCTGCTGACCCTTATTATGGTAGTAATACGGCATTACTTGAAGAATTAGGATGGACAGGATTATCTTTAGAGATATTAGAAAAAGAAGTTAAAAAATTTAAAGAGCATAGAAGTAATGAAGTCATTCATTGTGATGCTACAAAGTATGATTATCAGTCATTAGATGGAAACTTTGATTACCTACAAGTAGATTGTGAGCCTCCCGCTACTACATATGATATATTAACAAAACTTCCTTTTGACAAAATAAATTTTTCAGTTATAACTTATGAGCACGACCATTACACGGATATTGATAGTGTTTATAGAGAAAAATCAAGAAAATTTTTAGAAGAAAAGGGATATATAATGGTAGTGGGGAATATTGCTCCCGATAATATTTCTGCTTATGAGGATTGGTATATACACCCTAAATGTGTTAGCCCAATTATATTAGAGATTATGAAGCAGAAAACAGACAAAACTAAAAATGCTCAAAGCTATATGCTTGACAATGATACGAGAAGAATAATAGGAAAAATAGATGAAAAAGATTTAAAATTAAAGAGATGAACAGAAAATTAACGAAAAGGCTACTAATTGGAGGGGTAGTTGTAGGGGCAAGTGGAGCGGGTTATCTTATATATAAGGACGCATTAAAATTAGTAAACGTTGAAGTAAAAAAATCAAAGATTGAACTTGTGTCTAAAGATGGTAAAAAGTCTCATTATAAAGTGTTTTTAAAACTTTCTAATCCAAGCAATTTAAAATTAAAACTTACTAACCAACAAATTGATGTGTACGTAAATGGTGTTTTTATTTTAAGACTTGAAAGTGATAAAACACAGATTTTAGAACCAAAATCAATATCTGAACTTGTTTTCGACTTAAATTTAGATTGGGATGACTTATTTACTAAAATAATGATGGTTTCGGGGCAAACAATTATTGATAAATTAAAATTTATAACAGAAATAATGAGTCAAACTTTAAAATTAGATATTAAGTTATCAGTAAAATGGGGTATTTTACCTAATATTCCTGTTGATATTCCTATTGAGCAAAGTTTTAAATCGTGGTTAAAGGGGTAATTCTATATGAATTTTCTTTTGAAATTGCAAAAAAAAAAGCATATTTTTGTTATATTACAAATAAACAAACAAATTAGTATTTATGTTAGGAGCATTATTTAACACAGAAAAAATTGTAAGCGAAACTATTAAAAGTTCATTACAAGAAATTGCTATCGAATTGGAATGTAGTCACAATGATTTTTTTGTGATGATAAAACCAATAAATGAAAAGTTTGAGATGAAATTTTATGTTTATAGAATTATTAAAGGTAAATCTACCCCACAATTTGTGAGAGAGATAAGTTTAAAAGAAATTTTAGGAAATGAATAGAACTATGGAAGTTGATGACACAAAAGTTTTAGAAAAAACTACTATTATATCAAATGTTACTTCATTTGCTGCTGCAATTATTGCAGCGGCAATAGTTGGTTTTGCATTTTATTTTCAAACGAACTTTACTTTAGAAAGTCACGAAAATGCTATTGATAAATTAGAAGTAAAATCACAAAATATTGAATCAAAAGTAAGCAAAATCCAAGTTTTTGAAGGTGTTTCAAGTTCTGAAATAAAAAATTTAGAGAAAAAAGTTGACCGAATTGAAGATAAAATAGATGAACTTTTGTTAATCATTAAATAATATGTCTAAACTTAATTTAAAAAAGAAAATAAATATTAGAGGCTTGATACGACAATTAGTTCGTAAAGGCTATAAAATTTATGAAAAGCCATTTCAATTAAACATTGTAGGAGTAAGAGCAAATACGACTGTTCCCGACAAGTTTGATGACATAATATATGTATTTTACAAAGATGATAAAGGTAAATGGTTAGGAAAGGCATACCCCGCTACAACAGATACAGGTACTTATTGGTTAAAAAATCCTATGAACTCAAAAGGTTCAGCTTTATTGAAAGAAGGGCAATATATTGATACTTGGATTAGAAGACTACATAATAGTAAATATTTAGCACTTGGTCAAGAAAAGCCTGTAACGGTTTTTAGAGACTATAATCGTGATGCAGTTTTGGATTTTTACAACGGCAAAGAGCAAACAGGTTTATTTGGCATTAACATACATCGTGCAAATTCGGTGGGTACTACAAAAACAATAGGTAGAAATAGTGCGGGTTGTCAAGTGTTTCAAAATGCAGATGATTTTGCAGAGTTTTTGGCAATGACCAAAAAACAATCAGATTTGTACGGTAATAAGTTTACTTATACTTTAATTGATGAGAGAGCGTATGTACGTGCTACTCGTAGATATGCTACATATTTAGGTTTTACAACTATATTATTAGCAGCGTGGATAGGTTTCAGAACATACAAAAACAAAACCATTATTCCTAAATTTAAGTAATATGACTGAACAAGAAAAAATAGAAAAAAAGAAAACAAATTTTTTTATAATTAGTATTGCAATAGGAGTTGCAGTCCTTTCTTTTAAAGTATTTGCTGATTACAAAATGGCAAAAATGAAAGTATGAAGTTAACAACTAATGATAAGGTTTTAATTGGTGGCGGCATTTTAGCGGTATCTATTTTGGCGTTCTTTTATTTGCAAACTAAATTAGGTAAAGGCGGTGCAAAGGGCTTTTTTAATCTTAAACCAAAGAAAGTATTATTATTGGGAGGACTTGATACAAGAAGCACAGACAAAAATATAAGTGAACAAGAAGAATTACTAAAACTTGGTCTTGGAAAAGGTCTTGAAACTATTTCTTACAGGTATAATAACCCACAAGGAATTTTAGATTCTATAAAGGCAGAGTCAAATGTTTATGTAATATTATTTAGTGCGGGTTGCAGTCACGCTGAACAAGTTGCAAAAGAATTAAAAGAACAGGGTGGAAACTTGGCTAACTTATATATTGTTGAACCTTACCACGTTGGAGGTAAAGCCACGAAGTCAGTACGTAACGCAGTTGGTTTAGGAGTACCCTCAAAAAACGTTTTGGTAGGAAACTACAAACAAGCGGGGTTAGGCATTGTGGATAACGCTACATCTACTCCTAATTGTTCTCCTTCTCATTGGTGTGCTTTGGAAATGGTAGGAAAAAAATTGAATTTAGATGAAAAAAAGTAAAAAAATAGCATTAGCAGTTGGAATAATTCTTCTTTTAGGAGGAGGTGGATATTTCTTATATAAGATTCTAAATAAAAGAAAAAAAGAGTGTGAATCTAAAGGAGGTACTTGGGATTCTAAAACCAAAACCTGTAAACTTAAAGTTGTTGAAGATGTTGTAAAAAAAGCCTATGATAACTTAAACTTTGAAAGTGGTAAGTCTAAAATAATACCATCAAGTTATAACTCGCTAAATGAACTTGCAGAATACTTAAAAGAAAATTTAAAATTTAAAATTGAAATAGTTGGTCATACTGATAGTCAAGGAAATGAGATTTACAATCAGAAACTTTCATTATCTCGTGCTGATGCAGTTGCTAATTATTTAATTGATAAAGGTATAAACAAAGGAAGAATTAAAACTTTAGGTTTAGGAGAAACCAAACCAATTGCTGATAATACAACGGCAAAGGGTAGAGAGATAAACCGAAGAGTAGAGTTTATATTAAAATAAAATAATTATGCAAAATAGATTAGTAAGCAATTACATAACAACAATATTAGGAATTTTAATACTTATTTTTTGTGGAGCAATGCTTTATACAGAAAAATCAACGGCAGAAGCAATGTCGGGTTGGTTGACTACGGGATTGTTATTTTTACGTTCAAAAGATAGTTTAATTGCATTAAGTCCTAAAGAAAAATAATGAAAGAGGTTTTAGAAAGTATAGGTATAAATGTAGGAATATCAGTAGCGGGTTTATTTGGAAGTCTTTTACTTTTAGGTAGGGATTCTTCAAAAGATTGGCGAACAAGTTTATTTTCAATTTTAGCGGGAACGGCAAGTGCAAATTACATAACTCCAATAGCTTGTAAGATATTTAATATGAATAAAGACTATCAATTAGGAATAGCGTTCATTTTAGGTTTTTTAGGTCTTAAAGGTGTAGAAATGATTAGTAAAAAGATATTTAATATAAATGGTAAAAGTAAAGGCAAATGAGTTTTAATGAGATAATTATAGTCGTTAATGAATTAGCTAACATTAGCATATGTTTTTCAATAATATTATTTCTAATATTCGTTTTTGGGCGTTTAAATTCTAAGATGAATCAAATACCTATTATTGAGAGGACAATAATAAAATTAGGTCTTATTTTAATTTGTTGTGGTTCGCTTTACAATTTTTTAAGTTGTAAACCAACAAATATATTTCAAACTATAATGAATGTAGGAATTGGATTAGTTTTTTCGTGGGGTGCGTATTTTCACTTTAAGCATTTTATTAAAAAAAGAACAAAAAAGTAATATAGTATGGAATTAGAAATAGACTCAAGAAATTTACAATTAGCCCTTAAAAGAGCGGGTTTAAAAGCATTTACAAATGATGCAAAAGATTATAACCTTAACATCATTGGGGTACGTTGCGATAAACCTATAACTAATAAGTTTAATGACCTTATGGTGGTTGCTTGGAAGTTTAAAGGAAAGTGGACTATAAAGCAATATCCAATAACAACATTAGCGGGATTAAAATGGATGGAAACGCCTATGAATCCAAGAGGTTGTGCAATTTTAAAAGAAGGAAGATATTCAAAAACTTGGAAGATAGCATTACATCGTAATTCATACCAAGCGTTATGTCAAAGAAAGCCTGTTAATGTTTACCGAGATAACAATAAAGATTCTAAATACGATATGATTGAAAGTAGTGTTCAAACAGGACTGTTCGGCATTAACATTCACAGAGCATCTAAGTATAACGTATTACCCAAAGTAGATAGAAATAGTGCGGGTTGTCAAGTATTTCAATCGCCTCATCATTATAAAGAATTTATGGATATATGTAAGTCTTCAAAAAGAATTTGGGGAGATTACTTCACATATACCTTAATAAACGAAAAGCATTTTAAAACAAAGGAAACATCAAAAAAATAACATTATGAAAATACCAAAAATTATACAGAATTGGGCAGATACGATTGCTAAAAGGAATCCGAAACTTCAATTATCACTTTACTGCGAAGATGCAGTTTTAGTTCCTACCTATGGAGTTATTGCAAAAGGTAAAGCTAAGATATTACCATATTTTAATATGTTTTTAGACAAGCCAAATTTAAAGTGTGAAATAGTTTATAATGAAACTATTGACCTTTGTTGTGGAATGAAGTTACACAATGGTTACTACTCTTTCGATTTTACTAATGAGGATGGTATCGAAGACAATGTTCTTGCCCGTTATACTTTTGTAACAAACAAACGAGGTTTAATTTTAACCCAACACAGTTCAGAGCAACCTATAGTAGACTAATATGTTTGATTCTTTTGAATTTAGAAATCCCGCATTTAAATCAAACGTTGGTTTTACTTTTTTAATAGTTATTTTAATTGGTATTATACTATTCATATGGAATAGAAATAACAATGAAAAGTTAGAACTAATGCAACTGTACGAACAGAAAGTACAGGATGAGATTATTTCTAAAGAAAAAGAAATATCTTTTTACAAAACAAAAATTGAGTATTCAAAACAACGTATTCAACAACTTGAAAGCAAACAAAGGCGATACGAGCATAGTTTAGACAGTCTTGATGCAATTAAAAATAAAACCATTATACTTTATCGTGAAAAAATAATTAAAGCAAAATCTTTCAAGAGTGTTGAGGTTTTAGATTATTGGAAGGAAAAGTTTTATCGGGGTTTGAAAGCAAAAAAATGAATAGAATTATAATAACATTTATATTTACTATAACTTATGGGGTTGTCTTTTCTCAAGATTACCCCAAAGTATTGGTCATTGAAAATGATACGTGTTTGATTTTCACAATAGAACAGGCAAGAAAACTTACTGAGTGGGATTTAATGTACGAGGAGTGTTCTATCAAAAGAAAATTAGATTCATCTGAGATTGCTTTCAAAGACTCTATAATATCAATACAGGAATCTAAAATAAGTAATTACAAAAATATCGAAGCTAATTACAATTTAATTGTTATTAAAAATAATGATATTCGGCAACTGTATATTGAAGAGAAAAACATACTCAAAAGCCAACTAAAGAAAGAGCGTAGAAAAAAAGTTTTTAATCAAGTATTGGGTATTGCGGGTACAGTTATAATGACTGTTCTATATTTATTAAAATAAAAAACCCTACTCAGTTTACGTTAGAAACAATTCTCCGTATGCAATAGGGAATGGAACGCAAACCTTTCGGGTTTTAAAGACATCTAAGTAGCAAAGTTAATTATTATGGGTAATAACTTGCATATATTTTGTGATTATAATTTGATAATTGATGTTCACGCAAAAGAACTTTACAATGTGATACTTTTCTAATTTTTCTAAAAAACGCTTCTGCTTCTTCAAATAAAGCAAAATCATATACTTTCTCATCATCAGTTTCTTCGTCTATTTCTACCCAAACTTCATAAGGTAAGAATGTTCTTTCGCTTTCATCTTTCATAAATCAAAGATACAAATTTTATAGTTGTTTTTTTATTTATTATTAGTTGTCCCACAAGGGTTCGAACCTCGACTCTTCTGTACCAAAAACAGACGTGTTGCCAATTACACCATAGGACATTGTTTTATCTCAAAAATTTTATCAATTATGTAAACAACCTTATTTAATGCGGGTGTTTTCTTATCAGATTTATATTTTTCTAAAGCAGCTTTAACATTTTTAGCACTATAATTTTTCCCGCTCATAACAATATTGTTATCCGAGCCTTTTATAAGGAATGCTACGTGAAATTCTTGAATATTTTTCATTAGTTTAATACGGTTGACAGTTTGATTAAATGAATGACATCTACTAAATCTTTGTGCTTATATTCGACCATTTTCTCTCCGTTCAAAAACTTTAGTTTTACAAACAAAGAGTTCTGTTTAGCAACAATTAAAATTTGTTCCATCATATCGTCTATATCTACATCGTTTATATTATTAGTCATAGAGATTGCAATTACCTTTAAGTTGGTATATCTTATAGGCATTTTTGCAAGGGTTTCACGAACAAAATGATATTTCATAAAATTAACTTTCTGCATACAATCTAAATTTAGTTTATTTTTTTAGAATTGGCTAATTCTACTCTTTCTAAATTACCCTTTAAAAACTCACTATATCCATAGTTTTCAATCATTGTCCAAATAGCATCCATCGAATCTTTATAAATATCAGCAGTTATTTGTAGTCTATTTAGAGTATCAATGAGTATTATTTCATCTTTGTGCATTACAACTATTTTTTCATTTGAGTTTCCCATTGGAAATTCATCAATTATTTTTACAGACTGATGAGAGTCTTTCTCAAAGAATTTTATTTGTACTTTTTCGTACTTTTCAATTATCTTAACCATAGGCGAAGTTTAAATTAAATTTATTATCGTTTAAATCGTGAAGGTAAAATCTTCTTTGTTGGGTTATTTTACCCTCAATAAACAAGTCTTCTATCCAAGTAGCATTTAATATATGCTTTACTTCATCATTAGAGTGGTTCTTAGAGACTTTATTGTTTATTTGTATTCTACCCTTGTAATTACTATTCAAAATCTTTTATTTTGATTATAAACACATTTCCCACGATAATATTAAAATTTGCAAAATGTGGATTCTGAACTTTGAGAATTTCATTAGCTATATCGTTTACAGGTAAGTTGTTTATTAAACCTTCCTCATTGCATACCATATACTCGGAATCACTAAGCGGAATTAACTGTATGTAACCACCTACTAACTCTTGCATATCTTTTAATGATGGAGATTCGGGATAGCTTTGAATATATCCTTCTGACCTACCCGCTTCAAATACGGTAACTTTTACTTCTTGCATAACTTTTATTTTAATTGTTTCTTGTACAAATATACAAATTTATTACTCTTTATCAAAATTCCTCTTCAATCTTATCAATGTTTGCTCACTAACTTTATCTTTAGTTCTTCCCTTATGACCTAAACTAAAACGAGTTGTTTTACCGTTAATAATTAAGTTTTTTTTTATGACCGATTCATAGTTAGACATTGTGTGTTTTCTTGTTTTCTCAGCAGATTCTTTACTACAAATTCCCTTTTTTAAATCAAACCCAAACTTTTTTTTATAATCTCTTGCTGACATATCGTGAACTTGTCTAACGTGAGATAGAACTCTACTGTATGCTTTACCGCAAATCTCACAAATTGGATTGCCACTTATATCAAATTCAACTTTTCCGTAACTCATATTTTTTTTTTAAAAAAAGGCGAGGACTGTTTTTCTCAATAAAGAATTTCCAAACGTTATTGCTTTATCCCCTCGCCCAATGTATAATTAACCTAATAATTTTTCCATTCTTTTAGGCAGAACCACTTTGTAATTGCAATTTGTGCAACACTTACCGCTATCTTTTATAGGTTCGGGATTATTACCATAGCCA
>TARA_R110000765_G_scaffold86464_1_pt1 | contig 12696 bp, 3 predicted proteins | sample TARA_R110000765 | Tara Oceans TARA_R110000765 (sample SAMEA4398168) | marine metagenome | biome: Polar Biome; feature: [MES] marine water layer (ENVO:01000295) within the mesopelagic zone...; material: water (ENVO:00002006), including particulate matter (ENVO:01000060) such as...... | reverse complement strand
CCTATGGCGAAGCCCAGAGATTCCCTTCCTCGCAGGAGTCTTGTCCGAAGTCTTGTCCGGGAAGCCCCGGTGTCTGTCTCGGGCAAGAAGATCCCTTTCGTTCTGTCTGTATAAGTCCGCAAGGGGTCCGCCGGGGGTCAAAGGTATTATGATGTCTAGCTCTCGCCTACGAACCGCATCTAGTTCCATTCGATCAATATACCTTCGCGCATAAACACGTTCACTGATCTCATCGTTACCCACAGGAATCGCTCCACCATACATTGGGTCATCCAGGGCTTGGAGTACTTCTTGTTCGGTGATATCTGCATCCATAATCTCATACAGTGCTCCCTCAATCTCCATCCTACCCCCCCTACGCGACCCAGTCGTGGGGGTGTCCGGGATGAAGTCGGGGCTTGGCATCTCAGCGAAAGGGATCACCTCACCCCAATCCGTAACGTCTCTGGCATCCACGTCAACATCAGGGAAATAGCTTTCGAAGGACCCAGGTCTTTTTTCTGGACGCATTAGATAACCGCCCCTCTTCTGGAATCTGCTGTCAGGGTCTGCACTATATCCAGTGATTTCACTGTATGAGGGGCCTGTCGGGGCAGAAGGATTGCGTTCTGCAAACCGTTTCCTCACATCATGGTACCTTTGTCCGCTAAATCCTGGCGTCTCGACAGGAGTTTCAAGAATAGCCGCCCGAACTGGTGCCAGGCCCTCAAAATCCACAAGATGCATATAAGCCCTCTGCTCTCGCGGTGACAGTGCCGCAAACTCTTCGGCACTCGGAATGGTGACCCCACCAACACCTTCCGGTATGCCAAGCTCCCTTGTCCACGAAGGCCCTTGAGGCAACGAACCTAGCCCGTGTGCCCCACCCTCTTGATACCGGGGCAATGATCTTATGCCCTTACTCACTGCTGCCCCATCGTGCAGGGGATCGACGGCCAATCATGCCCCGAACATCAAGATGCGTAAAGGACTTATAACGGCCTATGCCCAAGAGCTTCGCGTCTGGGTGACCCTCAAGCATGTCCGCAACTTCGGACGGCGACCGTCCAACCTTGACGATGTCAGAGGCACCCAAGGTCAGGTGCATCGAATAGGGGACTCCCCCGATAGCTGCATTATATGGTGTAGATCGATACCAACTGTTGACGAGTACGCCTGCCGTTCCATCCTCTACTCGCAGCCACTCAAGAACGTCGATCAGTTTGTATGCATTGTCCAGCATTGGAACCAACTGCTCCACCGGGGGGGCGGACAGCACAACCCCATGACTTCTGCGCCCAAAATCACATATCTCCAGTGCAGAGAAATTTTTAGTGCCACGATCCTCTAGGAATTTCCCGCAGACTTCTATCCAATCACTTTTCGTCATGCTCTTTGAAGTCTGGGGAACTGTCTAGAAGGTCAGGACGCTTCGGGCTTTTCACTGCCTGTGCTATGCCCGATGCCACCGCACCTATCTGTGGGGCCAGGTACTGAGCGACCCGTGGACCGCCTGCCCACGCGAGCAGCCCGACATTCAGGCTACCCAAGAGCGTGTACGCAATCTCCGGTACTGCCAGTATGATCGAGTCCAACACAATGATGGTGCCCGTGAAGACGAGGGACCCGAAAAGGAACGTCCTGGCAGCACTCGGAGAGCCACGCTCGTCTGCAAGTATTTGTTTTACACTAAACATAATCACTCCTATCTTGTTGGCTCTCTGAGACTTTTTCTGAAACTCAATCCAATTGCTTTGAGAATATCAGCGGGTGTGCGATTGCTTTTGATGTCAGATATAATATTCCGAATTCCTCTCAGTTCCTCGTCTCGCCCTTCAGTCAAAGATTGGATCATACGAGTTTTTGTTTCTCTAGAAATATCCGTTCTACGTTTGATAAAATCTACTGTATCACGATAATCCGCAGTCATCGTCTCCCAATCTCGGAGAGTCTCCTTGTGTCCCAGTAAAACCTCATTATCACGCTCCATTTCGGTATGGCGTTCGGGATCTGATTCTTCTATTTGGCCCATAGTAAGCACCAACTGATCGAGATACTCAATCCATCTAAAGAAATCCTCCTGATATCCACCACCCAGGACTGGGTCATAAAACAGATCGCCAAGTATTGGAACCCTATTCCACTCTTCCCCTATTGAGTCGCCCGTTCCCCCCAGAATTTGCGGTGCCCAAAGTGAGGAGATTCCAAAGTTATATGAGGTTCCAGCACGGTTAATATCATTTGACCACGCCCAAATTGCGTCTGCTAGATTTGTGGTGTATGCGCCTAGTGTCCCAAATTGCTGGCGAAGTAGATACTCCAGCTTCATTGGTGAAGTAAGGAAATCCAGTTGATTAACTAAGGGGATGCGACTCATAGATTCAGACAGACCCCTAGCGACATAACTTGTATTCGTTCTTAGCTGCTCAGTGGCTAATAGATCGCCCGCCATCCAACCTGGCACAATGTCATCTTTTTGGAATCGGTCTCTATTGGAGGCAGCATCTAGAGAGGGCCTGAACAGTTGCGGTGCGCCCCATAGTCCCAAAGAACCAGTGATTTGACGCTTGGCTTCTGCACTTACGTCTCCCGCATCATGCGTCGAATCAAGAATCCATAGCAGCAGTTGTTCTGGGACGACCTTGTAGAAAGTGCCAACCTCAAAAGGAATAGGTATCCTTAAACCCCAGGGCAAAAGCCAATAATTACTTCTCTCATCATCTCTAGCATTCTGATAGTCTTCATCATCATACCGCCAGAGAACGTAAGCGCCAGTTATGCTTGCCAGTAAAAGGCCCCTTGCAGCAGTACGGCGTACTCTTTCAAACTGTTCCCTGCTCACCTTGCCGCCCAGGGGGGTACCCATGAGTTTATCCACATCGGCGCGTGTTCGGATAAACTTCCTGCCGTCAGCGTCCACTGGAACAACCTCGCCTAAGACCTCATCCACGTTGACGGGGTTGTCACCCTCGTGATAGCCTGGCGCATCGGCATATCCAGCGTGGGTTCTCCATGTGACATCAAGGCCCGCAATGCGCCCATTCATAAACGGGGACATTGCGGTCCACATACCGAACATTGGGTTGTCGCCACGGCGTCCATAGTTGATGATCTCAATTCCCTGATGGAAAGCCTGACTGGCATTACCATGGGTGTCTTCCATGGTCCGGTCATGTACGGCTATTCGTGTAGCAATCTCTGACTGTCCTACTGCTCTTCTTAATCCCTTTACAGGTCCTGTCCAAAGAATATTCTTTACAAACTGAGCAGGTGTGTCCCACTCCAGATCCCTGGCCTGCATGATCTCTTTGCCCCGGTCGGTACGTTCCGGCTCTGTACCTAATATCAATTCCTTCCAACTCTTTTGGTGGGATTCCGGCATGTAATCAATGGCGACATTGAGGCCAAGGCGCTGCGCCCGTTCGTAGGCACCTTCCCCCTTTTCCCATTTTCCAGTGGTAGGGTCTTTTTTTACCTTTCGATACCCACCCCTATCACTGCCACCTGGCCCCTTCCCTTTGTACAGGTCCTCTTGCCATACTTTTTTCCTAGTGATAGAGGGCATGCCGATGAAGGCGAGGTCTAACTCTCCAAGATAAAAATTCTTGAAAGCTTCCAGAACGAGTTTGGGTCCACCACCATGTATGACAGATGCTTGCCAGGAATCTCTGCCGACATTCACATTCCAGAAAACCGGAGACAGTGTGACCGCCTCCCTGAGAACAGTTGATGCACCTATCAAAAGCTTCGTGAGGCCCTGTGCCAATCTCTCGTTACCCATGGTCACATTATCTTCAAAAAAATGTGCCATCGTCTGACGCGGGCTGACCCCTACCGCCATGGTGGATTGCACCAACAGAATGTCCATTGCGCGGTAATACCTTGCCTCACCCTTTTTCTTGACCCGTATGGTTTGATCACTGAAACTGTATCTGGTTAACTCCTCCGGCGTCCAAAGGCCACGCTGTTCATACATTATCTTTCTTTGTTTTTCTGACTTGAATCCACCCAGCGCACCCATCGGTGCCTTAGGATCCCAGGGCACTCCCGCCTCTTCAAATTTTATCTTGTCATTAGCATCTATGTCATCGACTGTAAGGAATCGCTGCTCTCGCATCGTGGGGGCATCACCCACAGTCTGCTCATCTACTGTCCCGTTTGTCGCCGTATGCCACATTATATCTCTGACCAGCGCCTGACTATTCTGCAATAGCATGCCCATGAGATCTGAGTTGATGGGTGCCCATGACCCGTCGATGTTGCGATCAAGAAGTGGTGCGCCTACCACTTCTTCCGTCTTACCCCCCAACAGGTTTTTTCTTGCCTCTCTTTCTGGCGCAACCTTTTGATCTGCTTCCTCAATGTCTCGTCTCGCTGCCTCTATCCCCTCAGGGCTATGAGAGCCAAGGGAGAGTGGAGAAGACTCTTCCCATCCAGTTGTATCGCGGTAGAAGGGCATGAAGCCCATGCGTAAGTAGAGGTCCCTTCGTCGCTTGTCTATCAGTTCAGCCCTATAGGCTTGATTGATATTTACAGAATTGAACATCCTGTACTTGAGCCAGAATTCTATAACTGCGGCAGAAGAGCCGCCGGGATTTTTAGCTGCGTCCGCTTGTACCGTAAGGAAAAATTTTAGATGCTCACCATAACGCTTGGGTTGCGTTTTCTTTGTTCTTATATGTTCGCCTGGAAGCAAAGTTGTATCATATCTCCGCTGCCAACCACCGATGGAGCCCTTAGCTGGATCTGCGAACCTGCGCCAGATTGCTGCTTGTTCGTCGGTCAGTTTGGGGAGGGTCTTGAGCCTGACTAAATCAGACGATGAATCTTTAATATTAGACATGGCACCCAGGCGACTACCTTCCTTGGTGGCGAGGATGCCTTCAAGCTTTTTTCTGTCAAAACCCGCCTTAACCATTGCCTCTACAAACTCAGATCGGTTTTGATCCAGTTCGTGGCGAGCAACTAAAACCCTTACGGCTGTGCCATATTCTGTAGCCACCTTCGTGTCTGCTTCAGCCTCTATAGGCTTAAATATGACAGCCAACCCCTCAGGCGTTCCGATAGCACTTGCGCTAGAAATATGCTCTGCGCCCGTAGTATCTATGAATCTTAGTTCTGGGAGATCAACCTCCCCTCTGAATATCCTGAACCCTCCTAAGTAATATTCCATAGGCCCATGATTCACCATTCCAGATAGAAAGCTTTGAGCTTGGTCGTTATATCTCCATGCAGTTATGGAGTCTACCTCAGACATAACGGCCAGCAACTTCTCATCCGACTTCCTGAGGGCCTGTGCCTCAAGGCTTGCTAGTACATGAGCGAGACGCTTGTCCAAAGCACCCTTTCGGAACCTAGCGCGCATACCTTTCCATCCAGTGGCTGCGGCCCAACTTTTCTCTGCGGCGACTGCATTCTCGGCGGCAATCTCCCAACTCTTCTTTAGATCATCCGGTGTACGGTCGCCGCTCACGTTCAATAGATTGAGAGCATTTCTCAGAGAATCCCCATCACCTATTTTTACTCCACTATGTTCCTCTGCCATGTCAATAATTTTTTGGTATGCTTCCGTGATGGGCGTGGTCCTCCTTCGTCCCATCTCCCTCCTACGAGGCTCTGTCATAGCATAGGGGGTATTGCCCTTCTGAATGCTGAAGTACTCGTCTAACGAGCCTGGGCTGATGGTGCCATCAGCAACAGCATCACCATTAAGCATTGAGATTATGCCCTTTGGTGTCTCCCCCAGTTCTTCGCGAGCCAGCATCTGGTTCATAAAATTTTGTGTAGTCGAAACTGGCGCTACTCCAGACACACGCTGGTGTGCGATCTTCTTTGCTATCTCTTTCACCAGCACTTCGTCGTTGGCCTTCATTGCTGCTACTAAGTCCGCCAGGTCCTTAGGGTCTGCACGTTCGACAAAGCGCAGAGTCTCTAAGTTGCTATCTTCTGCCACCTTTAGCCTGCGAGCAATTTCAACCTGATCCTGCACCACATCGAAAACAGACAGGATTGAAGAAAGACTCCCTTCTTCCTGCACCCCTATCAGCACTTTGGCAGTATTCAGCAACTTTTGCTTAATGTCATTTATGGCACCCGCAGACTTGGCTCCGGGGATTAGATCCTTCGCAAGTGCGTCTAATATCTGGACCTGCATCTCTTCAATCTTTTCGTCGGCACTTAGCTGAGAGCTACTGGGCTGTGATTCTATCCATTGACGCCAGGTCATGCGTGAATTGTCTGTGGGATTCACAGCGTCAGGACTTACCGCTTCGGGGACACGCTGCGCTTCACCATAGAGCCGTAGATTGCGTGACTCTTTCTGGCCCAGAACACCTTTAAGAAAGAGGATGTGTAATCCTTCGTGGAATGTCGCATCTCGTGCGAGCACCTCGACCGGGACGTCCCATGGGTTAGCGTACTCACTAGCGTACTCCCCCTCAAGATTTGATATGTTGAATACCATTGTCCCGGTATATGTGTCTATATAAGCTTTCGAATTTTTGTTAGAAAGTTTTTTGAGATACTCTGCATATATGCTGTCATACGCAGATTCTATTTCAATGACAATCGCGTTTCCCTTCACACGACCGAACAACTTGACCGCTTCCCTCCGTGCGGCAGCTTTCAGCGCATTGATTCTCCCTTGAGCATTAACAGCCTCGTCTGCCCTCGCTTGCTCTGAGTCGGGCCAACTCTCTGGCTTTGCGACGGGATTGCCATCCGTATCTTGACCGTTGCTCTCTTGTTCAATGCCCTTGGCAATAACAGGAACCGCTTCTTTCCTGGCCTCACCTCTTCGCTTTTGTTCTGTGGGTATTTTTACCTTCTTGGTCTCTTGCCCTGCATTGAATCTGTACCTATTTGTAGTCCCAATGCGCTCAACCACGGCGCTATAGGACTCTATAAGTGCTCGTATCCCGCTTGCTTCAGAAATGTCTTTACCCAGACTCTCCATCAGGGATATCATATCCTTACTACGACGATCTAAATTGAAGCCCTTGTTGCCAGCATCTCTGATCCGCGTCAGAACCTCCCCCCTCTGACTCAAGCTCAACACAGACAACGGTACAGGAACGGACGGCTGCGCGTCGGTGTGAACTACATTCTTTGTGCTTTTCATTATTCTTGCGAGAACAATGTATTGTTCACTCAAATTCAATCGCGCTAACGCATCGGCATCAGACATGCCCTCACTGTCAGTGCCAAGAGTTGAGTCTATCACCTTCCCCACAAACCCAGATTCAACAACAAGTTTACCACGTTCAACCTTAGCCAAGCCGCGAGAGATCAAGGCGTCATGGATCAGGCTCAGTGGGAGGGGATTACTTTTGTTTTCGATGATCCTACGTCTGATAAGTGCTAAATGTGAGTCAGCAGTGTGAGGTATATGAGAGTCAGGGTCACCCTTTATTGCGGGCCTATCGGTGCCGTTCCTCTCAAGGAAGACACCTAGCTCGGACATCACCCCTGGATCAAACAGATCACTCATCACACGACTAATTTCGAGTTCCATATCGGCATCTATTTCTGACGCCGCCCTCGCGTCTAACATGTGTATCTTGCTAGTATCTGTCTTTCGCTTCACCGGCACCGTCTTTCCGGTGGGGCCAATGGTGTGCCTGCGGGGTCCTCCCGTTAGGGCCATAACAAGATCATGGCCCTGGGAGATGATTTGTCTCCTAGAGTCACCAGTGTGGCTGTAAGCAGGTACCAAACTTCTGATATCTGCGTCCGTCAAAGGTTCGCCACCAACCCCAGCAGGAAGGATGTCCCTCAAGTAGTCGTAATCCCAATTGTTGTTTTTGAATATCTCTGTTTTACCGCCGCCATTTGCATCCCATATATCTTGGACTTGATCAAAGGTCGCCCCGGCTGGCACCTCAATTGGATTTTTTGTTTTCTTAGCCAGTATACGCCGCATGATATGCTCAACATTTGCGATGCTGTACTGTGATGGTGATGGCTCCACCCAGCCTAACGTATCACCCAATTCCCGCCGTTCGGCCCCAATCTTCTTCACCCTGCCGCTTGCTGTCCCGGTGACGTCTTCAGAGAACTCCTTGGGCCTCCAAGTAAGCTTTCTAATAACCGACTCTTCTTCCTTGGCAGGAATTTGTTTCACCACAGTCGATACACGACCATGAATTATCGGAACCCTAGCGGCCACTTGGGCTCTCTCTAAACGCACATTGGCACTTTCCACCGCCTCTTGTGCAGCATCAAAATCGGGCTCCGCAGCCCTGTTTCGCTCCTCTCTCTTTTCTTGCAGATGCCTTTCGGCATCCTCAAGCTCTTTGGTTACCTCCTTAGATACGGCACCCTCACCGCGACCGATGGCAGCGGGATCTTCATCGACACGAACTTCCTGTGTTTCTTCCCTGGCATCCTCGTACCTCCTAGAAATATCCCAGCCTTGAACCATCTCTGTTTCATCTATAAGGCCACCATCTACAATTTTAGAAAGATGGGCTCTAACAGCTTCAGGAGTTATGCCCTTGTCCGGGTTGCTATCGATTTCCCGCTGAAGGGCCACCAGGCTATTTCGCTGACTCTGAGTAGGAAGCCTCTGCACTAGGGCTTCCAGATTCACTTCGTGACCCTCTCCGAACAACATCTCAAGATTATCATCTACCAATTTCTCTGTAGCGGATGCCCTGGCGTCGGTGTCTGCGGGAAACCCAGTGAGCAGGTTCCTTGAGCCCTCAATTTCAAACTCATTGCCAGCAGTATCTCTACCAACAAGCCTGTCCACTACATGCCCCACATCCAGATCCGTCTGACTAAGAAGACCTACATTGTCTGACACAACTTCCCTCTGCCTTCTTATGTACTCTAAATACCTGTCCTTCTTTGTCACGCCACCGTAAGTAGTCTGTAGTCTTTCAAGAAGCCCAGTGTTTGTACCCTCTAAATCTTCTAGGCTTTGATTTTTACTCCTAATAATCTCCTCAAGTGCTTCTAAGTCCTCCGGTAGTCCAGCCTGTTCTCCTCCTATATCTTCGACAGCGGACCAATCCCCTTCAAGAAGCTCAAGTTCAAGCGCATCACGGGCAGCATTGTCTACTTCTAGCTCCGCCCTGAGTGCTTCTATTCTTGCAGGAAGATTCTCTAGATCTGAGATTTCCTTCTCTGCACCCCTCATCTCCTTGGTGACAAAAGCTTTCGCAGCTTTGGCCTCCTTACTGTCCATCAAACTCCATGAGTCAGGATTTCGTGTACGCCAGTCCTTCCTAGCGTCCTCCATGGAGATGACTTTTCCAACCTTGGAACTCCGAATGCCAAGTGCCAGTTCAGCCCGATGTCGTATCCTATCCAACCTTACCTGCTCTGTCGCGTCTGAGGTTTCCTTAGCCTCCTCAGTAAAAAGCGACTCGGCCAGAGTCAGGCGACCAAGCTCCTCCTGCTGTTTTTGTAGTACATCATGGGTTCTCGTCTCCTCTCGCTGATACCTTTCTATCTCGGTATCCCTGAGGTATGAGCTACTAGGCGTCAGCCAATCGTAGACGATGGCACCCAGATCTCCGACAGAAAACGTCCTGGGTTCCGCGAGTGGTCCCGGTTCTTCCACAGCATCGACTACAGTGCCGACATCGACTGCTCCCACATTCCAGCCTTCAGCCAGACTCCTTATCAAGTCAGCCTCCAGATCTTCTTCTGACTGAAGGATGTTCTCTGCTAATTCACCCTCAAAATCTTCGGTTTCTAACGGCAACTCACCCCTCGACTCACCATACTCGGGCATACTGGTGACCGGCATTCCAGTAGGAGGAACGAGCGGAGCCTCTGCCACAGGTTCTGGAGCTTCTTCTGCGACAAGTTGCTCTACCTTTGATTCCTCCGCTTTTTCTGCTTCTGCTGCATCTACCTCTTCTCGGCTGGGTTTCGTAGGATCTACCCCAGTTTCTCTCTCAGCAAGGATGCCTCCCGCAAGTACAGCATAATCTCTGTAAAGTTTGAAGCGAGCCTCCATCTGCGCTATCTGTGTGGCTCTAATCTCTTGTCTTTCCTTGAGTGGAATCTCAGTCTTCCTGAACTCCCTTTTAATCCTTGCAAGCTCTTCCTCACGAACAGCAGTAGCTTCTGCTATCATCTTAGACGCGAACCCAAACGGGTTCCCGTCTTCACTCGACTCTGGGGTAAGGCGAAGTTCGTCACGCAGGTCTATAGCCTCTGGACTTTGATCGACAAACTCCCCGTTGTCATCCATGCTCAAAAGAGCCAGCATGTTATCATCTATAGTGCCTTGCTCCAGGCCCTCCCTTCTTGCATCACCAATGTGCCCCGCAGCGGATCTTAGGAGAGAGTTTCCTCTGCGCTTTCGAACTCCCATGCCACCAATTACTGCTTGCATTGTGAGATCAGCTATAGCGCCAATTTGACCACCCATCAGAGCTTCTCTCCACATCTCGCCAGTTACCCCTACGAGGGCATCGTCATCGTAGAGTCCTTTAGCAATCGCACTATTACCAAATCCTTGAATAGCCTCCTGGGCACCCTCTTCTACGGCCTGCCTACCAGCAGATCGGGTAATACGCCCAGTAGCCTCAAGAATGCTCTTGACAGTTACTGGTGCCCCCTTCTGCAGAAGTTCTTCGGCAATCTCTGGGCCAGTCTTTGCTAGACCCCTCCTGAGACCCAGTGCCGTAAAGGCTTTTTTTCCATATTTTGCTATGGGTACTGCTTCAGTCAGACCCATAGCAAAACCACCTGTCATGGCAGCAAGCTCCTTGCCCACACTCACATCCTCTCCGGTCTCCTCCTCATACCTGGCGGTTCTCCCCGACATAGCCCCAGCGTTCATAACGCCACCAGCAGTCATTGAAGCCACTGTGCCAGCGATGGTGGCACCGGCTGCCCCTACGCCAAGGAGTGGCGCAGTCGCTGCGGTAACAGCGCCAGGTATCATAAACCCACCCATAGTACCGAGACCCATGCCAAGTCCCGCCCAGTTGGAATCACGATAAACGGGGTCTACCTTTAGGATCAGTTCATCTAGCTTCCGCCTCGTGTCCTTTTCGCCCTGAGTGTCTTCATCAAGTGAGGTGATCCCCTGCAGGGCTTGTTTGCCCAGCAGCCATCCTTGTTGTAGTCCGATGGGCATCGACTTTATCAGAGTACCGATCCCACCAAGCACCGTTCGGCGACCTGCATAGTCATCCACTTCAGGACTGGGTGCGGGAGTGGATGTTGGGGGCAGAGAGGTGATCCCTGCTGCAGGTTGTTCGATGGGCACCTGACGAGGTTGCTGGATAGGTGCCTGGATAGGTGCCTGAGGAGCGACGGCGACTTCGTCCTCCGGTAGTCCAGCCTGTCCTTCTGATAGGTTCGTAGGCTGACCTGATATGCCAGCATTCGGCACATAGTCACCAGCTATACCAAAAAGAGACCTTAGCTCCAGAAGGATTGAAGCACGTTCTTCGGAGCTTATGCCAGCCGGGAGTCTATATTGTCGCCCATCTGGCAACGTCACTAATTCGCCCATTAATTGGATTTACTCGCCGGGGGGGACGGAGCCATCGGCGGGACCCCTGGCGGGACCCCTTATTGTCCTACTTTGCAACAATGGGTTGCCCGTCCCCAGCAGTAAAGCCAGAGCCGCGCGTTTCTTTTGTATCGCATTTAATGAAACTTCGTAGGTGGCATCTGCTGCTGCGATCTCTGCCTTATACGCGACCTCTTGATCCTGGCTAAGACGGCCACCTTGGTCACTTCGCTTCTGATCCCACTCAATCCTGATCCTCTCTTTTTGTAACCTCCATAGTTCCTTAGCATCATCAGGAGAGCCTATATCATCCAGAATATTTGCGTAAATGTCAGTGCTTTGTGCGGCTGTCGCGCCCAAATCCCGCGACCCAGACGCAGAAATTGCTGATTGGGTAAAGGGCACCATGCGAAGCATGTCTTCTATCATCGGGTCAACCCTTCTGGATATCCCCTCTTCTGCTAGGGTTAGGGCGAAATCATTGACCGCTCCCTCCGCTGCGAGCAGCAACCTTAACTGACTTATGTCGCCATCCCGTAACGCCTTTTCTATACCCCTGACCTTTTCTTCACTGGTGCCCCTATCATCCAAAAGTTTATTTGCAATTCTTGTGACCTCCGTATCACTCAAAACTTGTTTATCCAAGAAATAGTTTTGGGATTCGCGTGTCGCTGTATTAGCAAGTGTCTCTGACTCAAACAACTTGTCGATGTCTTCCCTTTCCTTGTCCACAAGATAAGTCTGGATCTTTTGAGTCGCAGTTAAGGCATCACCCCTGATGTCACCCACAGCACTGGCAACATCACCGAAACTCTGGTCCCGTCCAGGCTTACGCAACTGGTCACCTGTAAGCGTGAACAATGCAGCGTCTGCACGGCGATTAGTTGCCTCTCGGTATTCTTCTAATTGGCTCTTGCCTGTAGCTTCCCGTCTGAACGCATTATCTTGTAGCTGGCCTTGGGTCATCGCACGGGTCGCTTCTGTCCTATCCTGTTGTTCCCGTGCTTTTTTACGCGCATCAGACAGGGTGCCTCTACTGCGGTTAATGGCCGACCTGGCATCTTTTGTTCTTTGAGTTTGCAATGCCTTGATACCCGTAATATCCCCTCTCTCCGCCACCTCTACTAGATCTTCTGCTTCCTGTACACGCTGAAGATTAGTAAGACCCCGCCTCAACTGATCACGCCTCAACTGATCACGCAGCTGCTTATCTGGGCCATACTCCCGCTGTATAC
>TARA_R110000765_G_scaffold68185_7_pt1 | contig 12697 bp, 12 predicted proteins | sample TARA_R110000765 | Tara Oceans TARA_R110000765 (sample SAMEA4398168) | marine metagenome | biome: Polar Biome; feature: [MES] marine water layer (ENVO:01000295) within the mesopelagic zone...; material: water (ENVO:00002006), including particulate matter (ENVO:01000060) such as...... | reverse complement strand
CGGTGCTCAATTAGACAACAACATGAGGGTATTACAGATGACAGAAAGCACCCAAGAAGAAAAAGAAGCACAGCGGGAGGTACTGGCTAAAGATATTAAAGCCTATCTTGCACGGGGTGGGGTGATAAAGAAGTACCCTTATGGGAAGTTGAGTCCTTTGATTCCATTAAGAGAAGCTTCGTATTTATCCGCCGATGAAAGACCTAAAGCAAAGAAAAGGTAGACTGATGGACATTATAACAGTAGATTTTGAAACCTATTACGACAAACAGTTCTCCCTAAGTAAGCTAACGACAGAGCAGTACGTGCGCAGTCCTGAGTTTGAAGTCATCGGGCTTGCAGTTAAAGTAAACAACGGGGACACAGACTGGATAAGTGGGCCATTTAATGCGGTTAAAGATTACTTACATGCTAACTACGATTGGGAAGGCTCTGCGGTACTGGCTCATAATACTTTGTTTGATGGTGCTATTCTTAGTTGGCTGCTTGATATTCACCCTAAGCTATGGCTTGACACGTTGTGTATGGGCCGTGCGCTCCACGGTACGGAAGTTGGTGGATCGCTTAAGTACTTAGCTGACATGTACGAGATCGGTGAGAAGGGTAACGAAATACTGAATGCACTTGGCAAGCACCGCAATGACTTTAATGAGGAAGAGCTAGAACGTTACGGAGACTACTGCATACAAGACGTTGAGCTTACCTACCAGCTATTTGATATATTCTTAAAAGTATTCCCCAAGAAAGAATTAAAAGTAATCGACATGACACTGCGTATGTTTATCGACCCCGTGCTGGAGCTGGATGTAGATAAGCTAGAAGATCACTTAGTTACTCTGCAAGGCCAGAAAGAAAAACTACTCGAAGAGTGTGGTATAGAGAAAACAGAACTTATGTCGAACCCTAAGTTCGCTAAGGCGCTTGAGTCGCTGGGCGTTGTACCTCCAATGAAAACTAGTTTACGTACAGGCAAGGAAGCTTTTGCTTTTGCTAAGAACGATGAAGAATTTAAAGCCCTACAAGAACACGATGATGCGCGGGTGCAAGCCCTAGTAGCTGCACGAATAGGTTTGAAGAGTACCCTAGAAGAGACACGCACCGAGCGGTTCATTGGTATAGGGATACGTGGAGTAATGCCCGTACCAATTCGGTACTACGCTGCGCATACGGGTAGGTGGGGTGGGTCAGACAAGATAAACCTACAGAATTTACCCTCACGCGGTCCGAATGCTAAGGTACTGAAGTCATGTATTTGCGCCCCCGAAGGCCACACCCTGATTGAAGCTGACTCTGCACAGATAGAGGCGCGGGTCTTAGCTTGGTTATCAGGACAAGTTGACCTAGTTAGAGCATTCGAGAAAGGCGAAGACGTATACAAGAAGATGGCGGCTACTATTTACAACAAGAGTGTAGACGAGATAGATAGTGCGCAACGTTTTATTGGGAAAACTACAATCCTAGGTGCAGGCTACGGCATGGGTGCGGTTAAGTTCCAAGGACAGCTAAAAGGTTTTGGTGTCGATGTAGGTGAGGAAGAATGTAAGCGCATCATACAGGTGTACCGCAGTGCTAACGGGGCAATCTCTCAGCTATGGCGTGATGCACAGAATGCCTTGATGGGCATGTACCAAAACGAACGCTATGGTGTAGGGAAGGAGGGAGTGTTAAGGATACTGCCAGAAGTTCAAGGTATACGGCTGCCTTCTGGACTCATCATGCGGTACGGCGACCTAAAGGCCGAAGAAGGCGAGATGGGCTTACAGTTTTCCTACAAGACCCGTAGGGGTAGGGTAAACATCTACGGGGGTAAGGTTATAGAGAACGTATGCCAAGGCATTGCCCGTTGTGTAATGTCAGACCAAATGCTATTGATTTCAAAGAGGTATCCTATACTTCTTACTGTCCATGACTCTGTGGTATGCTGTGTTCCAGATAGCGAAGTTAACGAAGCTGCGGCCTATGTTGACTCATGTATGCGACACACCCCCGCTTGGGCACAGGGCCTTCCGGTGCGTGGTGACGTGGAAACCGGAAAAAACTATGGAGAATGTACCGAATGGGTAAACCCACATGGTCATTTAGTAGTATAAAGACGTTCGACCAATGCCCTAAGAAGTACCACCACACAAAGGTACTTAAGGATTATAAAGAAGACTTCAACACCGAAGCCATACTATACGGTAACGAGTTTCATGAAGCTGCCGAGGTGTACGTTAGAGGTGATGTAGACAAGCTAGACCCGAGGTTTGACTACGCACTAACTGCATTAGACAGACTTAAGAACATGAAAGGCGAAAAGCTCTGTGAGTTTAAGATGGGGCTGACCGAGAACCTTGAACCCTGCGGTTTCTTTGACAAGGACGTGTGGTTTAGAGGGGTATCAGATTTAACTATATTAGATAGAGAGGCGGGTGTAGCAAAGATATTTGATTACAAAACCGGTAAGTCTGCTAAGTATGCGGACAAGGGACAGCTTGAGTTGATGGCGTTAGCTACATTCAAGCACTTCCCAGAAGTAAAAGTAGTAAAGAGTGGGTTGCTATTCGTGGTGTGCAACGCGTTTATTAAAGAGACGTACACCATAGAGAACGAGCCTAAGCTATGGGAGAAGTGGCTAGGTGAGTACGGCAAGTTAGAGAAAGCATTTGAGGTAGATACTTGGAATGCTAAACCAACAGGGCTTTGCCGTGCATGGTGCGTGGTACTGGAATGCCCTCATAATGGTAAGAGGTAATGATGTTAAAAATAACAAAAGCAGAAACACTTGCAAGGATAGACCTATTTTCTGATTCAAAGGTTATCGCTGGTCAGCTAGCGAACATAGCCGATATGGTAAAAGAAATGTGCGGAGACGGTGTTGACACTTACTGGCTATTGGAAGCCGAGGCGCATATCGTCGGGCTACACGATTTAGTTTTAGAGATGTATAAAATACTTAAACAGGAAGAGGCGGAAGAACATTATGCCATACAAGAACCCGAAGGATAGACCGAAGCAAAAGAATAAGCCTGTTGATAGCCCTGAGTTTAAGGCTCGTATGGAGCGCCAACGTGCTAGAAGGAAGATGGACAAAGAAGGTAAGGACGCGAACAAGAACGGCAAAGCGGACAAGCGCGAAGGCAAAGACGTTAGCCACAAGAAAGCTCTAAGCAAAGGCGGTAGTAACAAGGACGGGGTGACAGTAGAAAGCAGTAGTAAAAACCGTGCTAGGAACTACAAAAAGAAAAAATAAATATAGGTGAGGATGATGAACTCAGAAATTTTACTTAAAGAGAAACTGGAACTACGAAAAAAAGAATGGCTATCTTGGCACAACAAAAACCCTAATATATGGACGGCTTTCGAGCGGTTTGCGTTAGAGGCCGCAGAAGCTAACCGTCCTAGATACTCGCATTGGGCAGTAATGAATCGAGTTAGGTGGCACACCGATATAGAAACCACTGGTAAAGTGTTCAAAATATCGAACGACCATATTGCGTTTTACGCTAGGGCATTTTGCGCTAAGCACCCGCAGTATAAAACCTTTTTTAGGTTAAAGGCGCTTAAAGAAGAGCAGCAACTCCGCAGGTTAAGAGCTACAGGCGAGAATGATGCGGATAATAGATAACAGGGGCCTGCTCTTGAGGCTCCGTAACCCTGCAAAAATTACAACGGCTATACCGACAAGTAAAGCGGTAGGGGAACACGAAGTAATAGTTAAGTGGGGGGTGGAAGAAGCCCGAGTGCTTAGAAACTTAAACGTCAAGGACGTACCCTCACCTATTCTTGGTAAGTACGACTGGCCCGGACGCTTTGAACCCTTTGACCACCAGAGAACTACGTCGTCTTTCTTGACTATGAACCGTCGGTCTTTCTGCTTTAACGAACAAGGTACAGGCAAAACAGCTTCTGCTATCTGGGCGGCGGACTTCTTGATGGAGCAGAAGCTAGTAAAGCGTGTGCTGGTTATATGCCCCCTATCTATCATGGACTCGGCTTGGCGCGCTGACCTGTTTAGTTTTGCTATGCACCGCACCGTAGATATAGCGCATGGGGCAAAGAAGAAACGCCAAGAGATAATTAACGGCGATGCTGAGTTTGTCATCATCAACTACGATGGGGTAGAGATAGTAAAAGACGAGGTAGCTAATGGCGGGTTCGACCTTATTATTGTGGACGAGGCAACTCACTATAAGAACGCACAGTCAAAACGGTGGAAGGTACTAGCAAGTGTTGTAAAACCTGAGACATGGATGTGGTTAATGACTGGTACCCCTGCTGCCCAGTCACCGGTTGACGCATACGGACTGGCTAAACTTGTTAACCCTAAAGGGGTGCCAAAGTTTTTTGGGGCGTTTCGTGAGTTGGTTATGTACAAGGCCACGCAGTTTAAGTGGGTACCAAAACCTGACTCTACCGAAATAGTGTTTAACTGTATGCAACCTGCGATACGTTTTACTAAAGAGCAATGCCTAGACCTACCGGACATGACCTATGTTAAGCGCGAGATAGACTTAACGGCGCAGCAAAAGAAGTACTACGAGTTACTGCGAAAGCAAATGATGACCACTGCGGGAGGAGAACAAATCACAGCAGCAAACGCTGCGGTTGCTATGAACAAGTTACTACAAATATCTTGTGGTGCGGTCTATAGCGATACTGGCGAGACCGTAGAGTTCGATGTTAAGAACCGGTACAAAGTTCTACGGGAAGTAATAGACGAGTCTAGCCAGAAGGTACTTATCTTTGTGCCTTTCAAACACGTTATAGGAATACTGCGAGAGAAGCTGACCAAAGATGGTATTACTAACGCCGTAATTAATGGCGATGTAAGCGCCAACAAGCGTACTGCTATCTTCAAAGAGTTCCAAGAAACTGCTGACCCTCGAGTACTTATTATACAACCACAAGCTGCCGCACATGGCGTGACACTTACTGCGGCGAATACAATTGTATGGTGGGGGCCAACATCGTCACTAGAAACTTATGCCCAAGCTAACGCACGCGTACATAGATCAGGGCAAAATTACCCGTGTACTGTAGTGCAACTACAGGGGTCGAAAGTAGAGAAGCACATATACGCTATGTTGGACCAACGTATCAACGTACACACAAAAATGATTGATTTATACCAAGATATACTTGAACTATAAGTCAAACTGCACTATATTAGATAAAACATAACTATAACTGGAGTATGATGACATGACAGACGTTGTTGTGACGGACCTTGACCGCCTCGTTTCCGTGTACGTAAAGATTCGAGATAATAAGCTAGAGTTAGCGGCGGAGTTTAAGGAAAAAGAAACAGAGCTTGAAGCTAAATTAGACAAGATAAAAGCAGCGCTACTAGAACATTGTAAAGCTACTGGAACTGAATCTGTGAAGACCGCTTCTGGTACGTTCTGGCGCACCCAAAGGAAACGTTTTTGGACAAGCGACTGGGGGGCAATGAGTAAATTTATTGTAGATAACGAAGCAGTAGACCTACTAGAGAAACGAATTAGCCAAGGTAATATGCGGCAGTTTCTTGAGGAGAACCCCGAGCTACATCCACCCGGATTGAACGCGGATAACGAATACACTATAACTGTACGGAGAAAAAAATGACCAGTCTAGAAAATGCAGCTTACGTCCCTGTAGAGGAAGTGGCCGACTATCTTTCTGTAAAGGTAAGCACTATTCGACAGTGGGTAAACAAGGGGTTTATACCCAAGAGTACTTACATAAAAGTGGGGTACACCTACCGCTTTAATGTCTTGGCTGTAGTTGAAGCCTTAAAGCAAGAGGCTTCCGAAAAAAGTTCTGGGCAAATTACAGAACAGTTGGACCTAGCGTTCGACACAGAAACGTTTTTGGACGGGGACGTATGACCGATAGTTCGGGTGATATAGACCCTTTTGAGTTCTTGCTCGCTGAGCTTAAACCTAAAGTTATTGAGCCTATAGCCGATATTGCCACTCCCGATTCAGAAGAAACTTCCGCAATACTACGTTTGAGTATTCGTGAAAGTTCGTTTCGTGTACTGGGGGATACAGTGGTGGAGCTGGGGGACGAGCCTCTTAAAGTTGTTATATTAAAAGCTGCTCCTGTATCGCGTATGTACTACTCAGAAGCTTATGCAGATGGGCAGAGTAAACAACCTACGTGTTGGTCTACAGACGCAGGAGGAGGACTCCCCGCTACGCAAGTGTCAACAGGTAATAGACAGGCATCTGCGTGCTTTGATTGTCCTCAAAACATTAAAGGTTCGGGTAACGGTTTTTCGAGAGCATGTAGGTATCAGCAACGTCTTGCTGTAATGCTAGCCGACAAAGATGGAGTTTTACAGCCTGACCAAGTGTGCCAACTATCTTTACCCGCAACGAGTGTGTTCGGTAAAGATACGAAGAAGAAAGGGCTACAGACGTATGCGAAGTTAATTGATTCTCAAAGAGCACTACTCTCTACCATTATGACAGAGTTAAGCTTTGATGCAGATAGCAGTGCGCCTAAGATATGCTTTAGACCCTTTCGAGTACTAAGCGAAGATGAATTTACAGTAGTGAAAGAAGTACAGAACGACCCCAAGACTAAAAGCTTGGTCACTTTCAACCCAAAACCTTACATAGACGATGGCCCTAGCATGGACAACGTATTCAGTACTGTTAAGGGAGATGGGGTGTACGTAACAAGTTTGTAGTAACCATAACTTAGCCTTTATCAGCTAATGCTATTTTAAAAACCTTAAAGAGAACACAACTATGACTAAACCAACTTACATGCTAAACAATGTGGAAGCCCTTTATCCAAAGCTAGATCAGCCTTACCATTTTGATCGGCAGGGTGGAAAGAACAAACAGGGGGCGAGTGTTCCATGCTTGGCTACTGCCCAAGGAGCTACGTACCAAGTCAATTTTAAAATGACAGCGGCACAGGCTAAAGACCTTTTTACCTGTATGGCTAAAGCTTATGAGGACAGTAAAGAAGACTCATGGCCTGCATTAACAATGCCCTTTACAAAGACTGACGACAAAATGTTTGAGGGTAAAGCTAAGATACCTGCTTCGTTCGACGGTAGACCAACGACCCAACCCAAACAGTATGACGCTAACAACACTCCGCTAGATGGTGAGTTTCAACTTACTTCAGGTAGCACTATAAATGTGTTTGTGGAATTAGTTTCTTATAACGGAAGTATGGGTAATGGTGTATCTTTACGCTTGCGCGCAGTACAGGTTATAAAGTACAAAGAGTACTCTGCGGCATCACCTTTTGAAACGCAAGAAGGGTTTACACAAAGTGGTTTTGTTGAGGGCACAGAAAATCTTGACGCCGTGTTTGATACCGAGGAAAAAACGGTAGTAGTAGAAGAGGCTGTCGCTGAGGTTGTCGAAGAACCTAAAGTTAAAGTTTCTAAGAAGAAGCAAAATGCCCCTAAGCCGGACGTAGATTTGGCTTCTTTGCTCGATGAGTTTGATGATTAAAATAAAGTGGGTGCCTTCGGGTGCCCACACCTCTCTTATGTATGGATAAAATATGGACACCAAACAGTTTTTGAGTACGGTGTTAGGTGACGAAGGTTACTACTGTGTAGCGGGGTTTAAGGACGGAAAAGTAATACAAAAATTCTATGGTTCCTTAGACTCTGTTGCGGAGACCGCAGCTAATTTTGATCTGGAAGGGCGCGATGCTTATTTTGCGTTAGGTACTTTTGTTGATGGTACAAACCGCAAAGCGGATAACGTACAGCACTTAAGATCACTTTTCCTAGACCTAGATTGCGGTAAAGGTAAGCCTTACGCTACACAACACGAAGCTCTAATCGCCTTACGCGAGTTCTACACTAAGTATAAACTGCCCCGCCCTACCGTAGTTGATTCAGGGTACGGGGTACATGTTTACTGGACGTTAGATAAGTCTTATAGCCGAGAAGAATGGTTGCCCGTCGCTGCTACGCTTAAAGCTTCGTGTTTGCAGGAAGGTTTAGAGATAGACCCTGCTGTAACATCTGATGCGGCGCGAATCTTGAGGGTGCCTGATACTCGTAACTTTAAAAAAGCTATACCGAAGCAGGTACGGGTTATTGTCAAAACAAAAGTGCAAGTTAACTTACAAGAGTTTGCAGATAAACTACCTATAGATTTGATACCAGTCCCCTCTGCCAGCCCTCACTCAGAGGCTGATGCTGCGGATATGGCACGAGCTATTGGAGAAAACAGATACACAAAGAAGTTTTATAACCTATTAGTTAAGACTGCTAACGGTACTGGGTGCGCGCAAATCAACAAGGCAGTTACGCAGCCTAACGAGATGTCCTACCCCGAATGGTTGCACGTATTGTCGATAGCTAAGCATTGCGATGTGGACGGTGATAAATCTATACATCTTATCTCTAGTAAGTACGAAGGGTATAACGCAGAGGAAACAGAGAAGGTTGCTGCTTCTATAGAAACCCCGCACCTATGCACTACGTTTGAAACAGATAACCCCAGTGGATGTGAAGGTTGCCCCCACAAAGGGCAAATAAAAACTCCTATCACGTTGTGCAGAGAACTACGCGAAGCAGAGAGTAACGTCATAGACATACCGGTAGTGTCATCAGAAATATTGGAGGGGGATAGCAACGAGTTTGAAACTCCTACTCCCCCGTTAACCGAGAAGTACACCATACCTACCTACCCCGCACCCTACGTTAGACTAGCTAATGGTGGTGTTGGCGTAAAGATACGGGACAAGGAAGGTAATGTGGAGGAACGAGAGGTATACAGGCGTGACCTGTACATTTCCAAGCGTATGTTCGATCCAGTAGATGGGCCGTGCTACGAGTTTAAGCACCACACAAAGCGAGAGGGTATACAGACTTTCGTTATTGCTAGCGTTGTTCTCTCTTCACCGGATGGTTTCCGTAAGGCTATGGGGGAGAATGACATATTTGTTTTAGGTAAAGACGCGGAGAAACTTATGAGATATGTAGGAGCTTGGGTAGAAGAATTAATGGACCACGATATAGTTGTAGTGAAGACACAGTTTGGTTGGACTGAGGTTAACAAGTCATTTGTGCTAGGCAATCAAGAAGTTTTTGCTGACCATATAGGAATTAACCCTCCGGGATCACGTACTGCGCAATACTTCTCGGCGTTTGATAAGAAAGGCACGCTAGACGGGTGGAAGCGCGTTACTGAGTTCTACAACAAAAAAGGCTTTGAAGAGCACCAGATGATGTTTGGCCTGTCTTTCGGTTCGCCTTTAATGGAATTCGTGCCAAATATTTCGGGGGCTATCTTCCATGTTACTGGTGAGACTGGCATAGGTAAGACTACAGGTATGTGGGGCGGCGCTTCGGTATGGGGTAATCCTAAGAAGTTGGTGCAGGGAGGCAAGGACACACCTAACTCAGCATGGAACCGTGCAGAGATACTTAAAAACTTACCCCTATACGTAGACGAGGTATCCAACTACGAACCTCAAGATGCTAGTGATTTCTGTTACGCCATTAGTGATGGTATGCAGAAGAACCGTATGAGCAACAAGGGGGAGAACTCCGAACGCTATAGGGGCGAACCTTGGAGTCTTAACTGTGGTAGTTCAGGTAATAGCAGTATAGTAGAAACCGCGAGTAAGTATCGAGCTTCACCCAAGGGGGAGTCTGCAAGGGTAATAGAAGCTACTGCGACTAAGAAACTTTTTACTACTGAGGAAGCCATAAAAGCTAACACCTTAAACGAAGACCTTGCGGAAAACTACGGACATGCGGGTGAGATATACATACAGCACGTCCTGAAAAACATGACATCAGTAAAACAACTTGTTGCTGAGACTAGGACCATGCTAATGACAGACGCGGAACTTGGATCACAAGAGCGTCACTGGATTGCACAATGCGCTACAGTATTTGCAGGGTGCACAATAGCCAAACAACTTGGCCTTATATCTTGGGACTTAGATGCCTTATATAAATGGATGCTGAAAAAACTGAGGGCTTTAAAATTGAACCTAGAAGACATGAATGTGGATATAGAGGATATATTATCTAACTTCCTTACGGACCACCCACGAGGCATCCTACGTGTTAAGAGTACTGACGATGCGCGAGACCCTGAACTAGAAAACATAATTGAGCCTCGATCAGGGGACACCCCCCTGTACCAATTAGCTGCGCGCTCTGAGTACGACATCAACAAGCTATACATAGTGCCCAAGGTTTTAAAAGAGTGGTGTGTGAAGCACCAGCATCATTACAGCGCCATACGAGATTTAATATTTAAAGAGTTGAATGGTAAGGCTACCAAGATGCGTCTAGGTAAAGGTACTAAGATGGCCCTGCCTCCTAGCCATGTGATTGAGTGTTCGTGGAGTAAGGACTTATCAGTTGGAGAGGAAGGTTTCGATGCGGGTAAGGCTGACTGATATATCGCCTGACGGGGTTAGGATTGTCGTAGACTGGGATAAGTTTGTCCGAGGTACGTCGGTCTTTATCCCCTGCATCAACACAAAGAAAGCGGTGGCCCACATGTTAGAAGCAAGCAAACTTTCTAAAGGTGATATAACCCAGCGTGTTTGTGTAGAGAAGGGGCAATACGGAGTTAGGGTGTGGCGAGTTGCATAGAGTTGCATGGCGTTGCATAGAGTTGCATGGCGTTGCATGGAGCTTACTGGTACTATAGTAGCTCATCATTCTCCCTTACATAGAGAGATTTAGCCCCCTTAATTGGGGGCTTTTTTTGCCTATAGTTCTTCGCCGTACTGGAGTCTTGACTTTTGTATTGATCGGATAAACCGACGCTCGGCTACGTTACCACCAAGTCGTTCGCCTATAGCAGAGCCTCTAGCCCTAGTCTTAATAGATTGAACTAAGTTACTCCCGAGTATGGCGACGTTACCGTGCTTCTTATTGAACTCTTGTATCTCTTTTACTACGTCTTGTTTACCTGCCTCGTCCCCATTGTTGTGCGCGAAGGCAAACCTATCTAACAGTCCGGTGCGCATATCCTTTATGCCGTTTGTCACACGACGGTCTCTAGCTAGTTTGTCCTGTGCAGCACGGAACTTGGAGGGGGCGAAACCCACAGCCTGCCTAATCGCGTCCCCTATTGTAACATCCCCTATTATAGGGACCCCACGCGTAGTTTCATAACCGTCAACAGAGTACCTTAGAGCCTTCTTCATGTTAGCAAAGGCAGTTGGCAGCGCCGCCTCCCAAGCTCGTTGGTCGTTTTGAGGGTTATCGTCGGTTAACCGACCGAAGGTTTCCCAAAGGCGCAAAGAAATACCAATAGAGGGACCCCCGTAGGACTCTAGTAAGTGCTCAGTGTCGTTTTGTGGGCGGTAGTTGCCTTTGTCTCGAATCATAAGGTTAGTTAGGGCCACACGATCTGTTACGTCGGTACCAAAATACTTAGCAACCGCGCCGTAGTAGTATTTATCCGATATTGTCTTAGCCACGATAGTGTTTGTGTCGTCTTCATCCTCGCCCAAGAACATGTCAGCAATCATAGCGACCAGCCCATAGAACGGTATACCTTTAACCCCAACTAATGCCCCACCAGTAGCAGTCATGTATATAAACGCATTACGCAAAGCCCGATCGTCTTCTATCTGTTCTGGGGTGCGCTTAACCCCCCTAGCTTGACGTTGTATGGCGTTGAGCATACTCATCTGGACATAGAGTATCTGCGCAGGGAACCGCTTGAATTGGTAGATGATAGCGCCCGGTCCAGTCTGTGCCCAACGTGGGGCAGTAGCCAAAAGCGCAGAGCTGTTCGCGTACTCCATAAAATCGGTAGCTACTATAGCAGCGGCTTCCCCGAACTGAGTTATTTCTGCTTCTGACATCTTATCTATCTTTTTAGCAGGCTTGCCTTTGTTGGCTTCTGCGTATGCCTTTTCTACTTCCAAGATGTATGAACTTGCTGCCGTAACCTGACGAATGGCCCTCTCAGAGTGGTTAAAGATAAAGCTAGACACGTAGGCTATCTTGTTTAAGAGTGGTGCAGCGGGGTTTTCGTAGTCAGCGTTCTCTGAAGATATAGTACGGGTATCTAGACCCATAGCTACTAAGCGGGCTTTAAGTGGACCTAGTGGCCCGCCTGCTTTGTTTGTATAGCTAAACCCACCGAGTTCTTGTATATCGCCTGTAGTTCCTTCTTTAGTAATACCTTCCCGCGTAACTTCCCCAAACGACTGCATGTACAGGTTCATGGCACGAGCCATTGCCGAAGTAGCTTTGGCCCCGCCGAACTTACCTGACAGTAGGGGGCCGACAATCATTGGTAGGGTAGACATGTTTACCGCAGCCGAGGACACGTTAAAGCCTAGCGTGTAGACAAAGGAAGAGGAGCGCAGTATACGCGCCCAGTTAGGCAGGTTAGGATTTCTAACAAACTCTAAGTAGCTCGATAACTTACCTGCCTGCCCATCAGTTTCGGCTTTGCTGCCGACCATAGCTATAGATATATCTTTTACTAACCTGTTATTTGCATTTTCTCCTGACGCTGCTTCTTCTTTAAGTTTTTTAGCAACTCTCGTAAAATCAACGTCAAACGTTAGATTAGCAAAGCTGTTAATCATCGCAGGAAAAGTTTCTTCAAAGGTCTTCATCGCATCTGTTTCATAGCCTGCTATCCCTTGACGTTCCATGTGCCCCTGTAAAAGATTTTGTTCTGGTAGAGACTTCACCAATACATCTGAAACAAAATCTAAGGCTTCTTGAGGTACTTTAACTTTGCGCTCTGTCCCA
>TARA_R110000765_G_scaffold35322_3_pt1 | contig 12702 bp, 6 predicted proteins | sample TARA_R110000765 | Tara Oceans TARA_R110000765 (sample SAMEA4398168) | marine metagenome | biome: Polar Biome; feature: [MES] marine water layer (ENVO:01000295) within the mesopelagic zone...; material: water (ENVO:00002006), including particulate matter (ENVO:01000060) such as...... | reverse complement strand
TTAATATCACCCTTCTTCATGTGATGGAAGAGGAGAAGGATTTGGCTGAGATGTTTAGGAGTCAGTTCAAACTATTCTTCTCGGAAGCTGAACGTGCTAGGGAAGCTTTTAGGTTGTCTGATGGCGGTGGTGTTGAAGCAGATAAGCTGGGGTTTGATTCTTTGGCTGCGGGTGACGATTTTTTAAGTGGTGACGATCTCAGTGGTCGAAATAGTGCTTTTGATTTAGATAGAGAAGAATCCGATGCCGAACTAAATCTTAAAGCAGCCACCGACTTTGTAGGAGACGCAAATAATAAGACGGGAGTACAAAGAGATCACGCAGCCCTTCACAGAAACTACTACAGGGAGCTTATAAAGCATGTAGCAGACTTCGACCCTAACAATTTACCAGGAGCAGGACTTATCAACAGCTTTTTTAAAGGTGGTTTAGGGATTAATAGCCCTGATGATAATGTCACAGCGTTAAACTCAACTATAAATTTAGTATACCTTTGGGTAAACCTTATAAGAGCTTCTATTCTAAATAATTCAAGGAGCACTACATTGGGTCCTCCTATTGTTAGATTGAGTCATGGGGGCATGTATAACAATGTCCCATGCCTGTTACAAGACTACTCAATAAATATTGTTGAGGAAGCAGGGTATGACGTTCAAACGATGACTCCTAAGAGATTAGAAATTTCTCTAAACTTGATAGAGTCTAGAACTGGAAACTTTGGAGCGTTCCAAGCGGGTGAGATAGCCTTTGGAGATAACTTAACAGGTTGGGAGTCGGTTATTGAGACTAACAACATAGATCCTTACAATGGTCTTGTAGGTGGCGAAGACGAATTCGGGGTCGAAGTATGAACTATAATAATCATCTAAAGCTTGGGTATCAGGAAGTAAAGCACAAGAATAGGACTGTGGTTACTTCCCTAAACTCTACAGAGTTTAAAAAGTCTATGAGAAGTTTACAAGGTTTATCTGCAAGAGTAGGAACGATACCCCCAGGGTTCGAACACCGTGCTGACAAGATAGCAGACTTGTTTTATGGCTCACCACAGCTTGATTGGTTAGTTTGTTGGACTAACAACATTTATGATCCTTTTCAACAATTGAATGTAGGGGATAGAATTAGGGTAGTAAACATTTAGTATGCCTACCACCTCCTATCCTTATAATATTGTTATTACCAGGGACAATCTGGTTTTAAATAAGATATTCTTTGACAAGCTTGGAAGAACTAGCTTTTCCGATGCGTTTTCAAGATTAAATGAAGTTGAAAAAGGGAAAAGTCTAATTGTTTCTCCCCGTTCAAATAACAATTTTATAAGTCTTGATGTAAACTTCCCAGATAAAGTATCAGGCGACGGTACAAAGTATGTTGTTTTAAAGCTATTGGAAACTTCCAAACTATTGGAGTATTTTAACGTCTCTACTGAGGGGTTTACGGAGGTAATGATTAGTAGGGCAATAGCTAAGAAGGCATTTTTAGGACCAGATAAGATACTAGATGATTTGTCAGAAGGTATAAGGCCAAGATTTTTTCTTTCTTTTGGAGTAGGGGATAATGTGCAAGAGTGGTCAGGCCCTTACTCTTTAAGTTTAATTGATGTTAATATTTCAATAACTTCAGATGGTGTTAGGGAGTTAGAGTTAATGTTTACGCCTACTACGGATTCCTTGACGGTGTTTTCTAACAAGTTATTTGATGACTATCAGTATGCTCAAAAAGATTCAATATTTGATGGCACTTCTGATAGAGAAACACTGATTCATTCTGTAAGGAACTATAAATTAAAATCACCCCGACAAGTAGGGCTTACCAAAGCGGAGGCAAAACAAATAGACGAAGCCAACGAGGCTACCGGTTTCGACTGGATGCTGCCACGTACAGTGGGTTACTTGAAGGGTGCCGCGACTCAACCTTCCGAAGATTGGAATTACTGTGTAAGAAATATAGTTCATGCTTTTATCGCAGATAGATTCCCCTCGGTTCCAAATGGTAATATTTTAGTTTTATTACCTGATGACTTTAATGATATTGTAAGTATAAAAAACCAAAAAGGAAAGAATATCGTTGATGCTTTTAGTAAGAAATTAAACGATCTTGGAATAGATATTTCTTTAGATTATACTACTTTAAAAGAGGAGGCAGCTAAAGCCTTAAAAGAGGAGTCACAGGTCTCGGCAACCGCGCAGGCAGCTAGAATCAAAGACACTGAAGAAATTATTAAAACAAAGTCTTCAAAGCTTAAAAAACTTAAAGATAAAAAGGATCGGTTGGTTGCGGAATTGAAGGCTGCTCCCGATGACCCACAACTTTCAAGGATTGCTAGGGCGAACATGGCACGAGGATACGGATCTTTGAAAGAATCTACAGTCCAGAGTTCCTACAAGAGATTAATAAAGGATGTCGATGCCGAGATTTTAGCTGAAGAAGAATCAATAAAAATAAAGTCAGATGACGTAGCGGCAAGAAAAAATAGCAACCCTCCAATGCTGAGTAAAGCTGTGTATATGTCGCAAGCCATTGGATCGAACGTTGATGATTACACTAACCCTGATTTAGACTTATCAAAGTTTACAGAATTTATCTTAGCTATGGGTGGTCTCGTTTTGCCAAGCCCTGAAAAGAAAGCTAACACTTTATTAACTTTAGGTCCCCTTTATACCTTTATAAAGGGAATCAATAGCGTGAGTGGACAAACACTTTCTGATGATTTCACTGTATTAGAAGAAAATGATGCAAAGATTTTAAATCTTCTAAAAGATTCTAACATTATTGAAAGCCGTGATGATCCTGTTATTATTTTTGGTAGGTTAGCCACTATTAGAGACTCGGTATTCCCTGCCGTCTATTCTAACACAGGGTCTAAAATTTTGAGTAACTCCTCTTTTTGGCTACCATTGGTATCTCCTTACGCTTGGTTGCAGACAAAAAAAATAGCGGATCAACAGGAGCGAGGTAACCTAGGCGTGACACTACGCAACAAATTAAAATTTACTTGGGAGAAATACCGTTTAGCATTTATAGAAGCTTTCAAACAAAAAGCTGGACTTAAGACATCCTCGTTTGGAGAAGGGTTAGGAGATTATTATAATGATATTAAGGGAATGGCTGATATGGCTAGCACTGATAATGCTCTGATATTTACACACAATATCAAAAATTCTAATGTTCTTAGCTTAAGCTTTGACAGTAGTCCCTACAAAGGTGAATTGTTGAATTACTCTACGGAATCAGTATACAAGGTTTTGGATGGGGTATTTACTAAGAAAGAACTTCTAGCTGACGATAGGTATCAAGTAGGTGCTTTGGGAAAACTTATCTCATTAGTAGCGGCAGAGGTAACCGCTGATACAAGCAAAGATAAAATTTCGGTTATTCAGAAGGCTTTAGCTAGTAGTGGAGCAGGAGTGCAACTAAAACTATTAACAGGGGGTGACTCAGGCTCTAACTCCTTGGATAATTTGAATGCTGCAACTTTCCTCGATGCTGTATTTATTAAAGCGGCTGGCCCAAATAATATAATAAAGAAAGGATCTCCTGGTCGAAATTTAATTAATGAAGCTGAGACTTTAAGGAAGATGAATAAATATATCATCAACGTTGATATAAAGACACTTCCTTTCTTTAATACCCTTATACTTCCAGGTAGGAAGTGTATTTTATTTGGAAAGCCTAATCTTATAAAGGGGGCATCCGAGCTACGAGGTAAGATAGAAAACGTACCGGCATTCTTTACTAATGCTTATACGATAATTGGGTATAAGCATAGGATTACGTCTACTGATGCTTATTCAGAATTTAAACTAATACAAGATTCGTATGCCCAAGGGCTTACATTTAAAAATCTTACATTCGCTCAAGCCTTTACTACACGGCTTAAGGAAGCTGTATTAAGGTCGGAAGGGCGATATAGGGGTACTCCTGAACAAGTAGCGGAAAAGCAGAAGATCGCAGACAATTTATCTTATTGGGGTATGGCTAAGAACCTATTTTCAAGTATAACTGGGTGGGGTCTTAAAGGGGGTTAAACTATGGAAATTTTAGTAGGAATTGTAAAAAGCAATGAGGATAATACAGAGTCTGGTAGGCTTCAAGTTCAGATACCCGCATTGGAGAATAGGGTTGAAACTGTAACCTTTACTTCCCCTTATTACCGCATGAATTCAGGGGGTATGGTGGCTATCCCTGAGAATGATACTCAAGTATTAGTATTACATAATAAGAACCCTCGTGAGGGTGAGAGTTCTTTTTACTTTCACTCTTGTGTTGTTTATGATACGCCAAGAGGAACCAATGACGGTATAAATAAAGATTTTGTCACTCTTAGGAATAATGATCCTAAAGCTAAGATATACGCAACTAAACCTCCTTTCTCTGCGAAGCCTGTAACTCAAATGTTTACTAATTCGGCGGGAGCAGGTTTATACATTCAGAGGGATTTCGCTACTCCTACGATGTCTAATAACGTAACTCTAAAATCTGAAATGGATGCCGAAGTAAATGTAGGTGCGTTAGGGGTTCAAATCAGAAATGAGGAAGGGGATTCAATTAATCTGGCGGGTTCCAACGGCGGCGACTTCTACGCTGATAGATCTTTAAACATTTCAACTAAGGGTCCACAGGAGTATAAATGTACCAACTCAGATATTAATATGAGAGTGATTGACGGTGGTGATATTAACATTGAAAATGATTCTACTGGTATGATGTCCTTTGGTTCTGCTCCTGGAATGCCTCAACCTCCAAACCCCTTCCCCGGAGTATTCCCGTGGTCAGGGAATATACGATTAAAGAGTCGATATCGTAATATTGACTTAGCAGCCCTTGGAGAGTTTAGCAACATAAATATAGTTACTAAGAACGCTAAGATAAAGTTAGACTCCATGGGGAATGTTGAGGTCCATACTACGGGACTCAAGGCCCCTATAACAGGAACACCTATAATCGCTACCGGGAATATAAAATTGACATCGCAACAAGGAAATATTGAATTAGATGCCCCACTAGGCAAGGTCCGAATTAATGGTGGCATAGGCGTAGATATAGGGTCTAGTCTCCCAGTTGGAATGGTTAATGTCAACGCGCCGCTCGCTGTAAACCTTAACGCTGCTGTAATAAATCGCAATGGGTTTCCATCGGAAATATCTATTCCCGTGGGGCATGGTGGTGGTCCTACCTCCAAAGAATTACCTCCTTTACCTCTTCCGGGTGTTATCCCTCCTATACTTCCCACCCCCTTAGCGGACATGGGAATCCCAGACCCTCAAAATATCCCATCAGGGTCAGGTCCTACCCTTAACGATTACCGGGATGGGTCAGTCTTAGGGGGAGCAGTCTAATGGCTTTCGACGCAAAAACGTTCTTACAGTCTGGTGGTAATCCGGGTGCTATGCTGGGTGCTTTTGGGCTACCCAGTTGTATGATTGGGTTAGCTTCTGATGTCTTAGGTCTTATCCCCTCTCCTATTCTTTTAGCAATGCGTATGGCTATGGAAGAGGCTCAACGCTTGGCAAATGCTGCTATTAAAAGAATCAACTCCTATATTAGAGATAAGCTAGGTATATCTCTTTTTCCTGATAGAGATGGATACTTTGGATTCCTAAGCGAATACTCCAGGTTTGGTTTAGATGTTATTAGTGGTATTGGTGCCGCAATAGGAACCTTCATGGGGTTTGCAGCAGCAGCGATAGCTTTGGCTGATGAGTTTGAGGCAAGATTAACGGCAGCAAAAGACTGTCTTGAAAATTACAAGAATCATTTAGATTTCAGCAATGGGAATGCCGTCACACAACCGGGCTTAGATCCGGCTGGTTATAGTGATTTAATAAACTCTCAATTTGGAGTTTGGTTTGAGCAAACTCAAATTGCTGAAGACTTTGTAAACTCCGTAGAAGAACAGAAAAATCAAATTGATGCTATCTTGCTTGCAAGAACTTTAGACCCTTCCCTTGAGCCGGGACAGGAGGGCCTCGGAGTAGTTGAGTCGGTGTTCAGGTTAGACGCTGGACCTCCCAAGTCAACTAGTGGTAAGTTTGTCCTTTCTGTGGACGGACTCTATTATGACTCTCAGACGAGCGGAATTGCCCCTGCACTACTAGAATTAGCCGATAGGGAGCAGACTCTTGAGTTCGGCACAAGAGGCTTTACAAATCCAAACCTTTGGAAGCTTGAGCATGATCCAAGTTTAGGGGGAAGAGGTATTCCCACAACTTCAAAGGATCTTGAATTTTACTTTAACAGTATTTTAGATCCCAACATATTAGATAACTCCAAAGGTTTAACAGCTTACTACAATCAGGATGAACTTCTTCTTTCTTTAGAAGGTCAGAAAGATCGTAAGATATTTGATGTGTCGGAAGAGATTCAAGAGCTTATAGATGATGGGGAGTCTCAAGCAGTTATTGATAACCTACGACAGGCTATGCTTTCTGAGACTTCTTACTTTCAAAATAAGATAGACAAGCGTAAGAAGCAGGTTGAGCTTGCTGTTAAGGTTCCTGTTTGGATGGGAAGAGGCCCCTTGTATGAACATGGCAAGATCCCGGTAAACGACTTTTCGTATTTAGCCGGTTCTAACTTTTTGGTAGATATCAAAAGTCAGAGAGAGATTACGATAAACCAAGCGGACGTTGAAGGTGTTGTACTTCCGCTAGTAGTAAAGTATACCGAAAAAATAGAAACAAATGATCCGATAACGTTGAACCACTTGCTGCTTGCTAATATTGCTAGGGGGGAAACTATTAATACTGCCCTGGGGACTTCAGCATCCATGCTGCATATAAATGATAGAATCATAGAAGATCAGTTATTCGCATTGTATAATTACTTAACGATCGAAACAAGTGTACCCTCTGGAACTGACTTTGGAGTTTACAATGGGGGCGGTAACGGTATAGGATACAATGCTCAGATAGTCGGTGAGGCATCTAGTATTTTCACTAAGGGTTTAGGTATTCCATTCTTGAGTGGGGTTGCTTTCCCTGAGGAAGGAAACTTATCTGCTATTGAATCGATGGGAACCTATGTCAAAGCTCCTGCTAGAAATGAGTTCAAAGATTTATTGTATAACACTAAGGGAGCGACATTTGAAACCTGGATTCATATGCCTGACCTCGACGGCACGACCACCAGTTGGAACATGCACGATAGTAATACATTAGGTTTATACCGTCTTATTCTAGCTAATGAGAATGTAGGTATATCAGAATCTAAAGTTCCTCAACCAGATATTAATAATTTAGATATTGATAATGGAACGGGTGTTGTAAGAGGTTTGGTATACGGGTTTACAAGAGACAGGAGATTCACACTAGGCTTAGACCCTAGTAATAATGAGGTTGATAATAGTATTGAGAATCTTGTATTAGTGTTGGCTCCAACCCAATCCTATGATTCTTCAAGTGCTGGATTTATAGCTAATAGAACGGCAAACTGCAATAAGGATTCGTATCATGGCATGACGGTTCCGGTGTGGGAAATGATTAACAATAAATCTTTATCTAGCTGTGGTACTTCTTTCTGCCAATTGTCAGTATCTTTGGATCCTGTGGAAGATGAAATAAGGATTTACCTTGATGGAGTTAGGCTAGCCACTTCGAGCTATCAAGGGGTGTTTGGAACTGCTAGACCTGGAACAGTATTTAAAGCTCCTTCCGTAAAGCAGAATAACTCCTTTGAATATTCGGGTGGTCCCTCCTTGGATGCTTACTTTACCCCCTGGATAATAGGTGGTGGATACACTGATGGTAATCCTGATGGAAACTTCATGGGTGGGGAATATGGTGGTAAGGTCAGTGGCCTTAAGGGGTATGTAGGTTGTAGTAGATTTTATTCAAAGCCGCTTAAGGACGGGGACGTACTAAATAACTATAAAGCAACTCAGAACTTCTTTAAGAATGTTGAAGTTCCGAACTCACTTTGGGAACCCCTTGAAATACCGTAATGCCTAAGATTAATCCAGCTATTCCTGCCGAATCAGTTCAATACTTCTCAAATGCTAGAGGTGTTTACTATCTTCCTAGCTTAGAGAGTGAATGGAAAAAGTCTGGATATCTTCCTAGGATGGATCCAAGTGGTGGTCTTGTTCTTTGGAATCTGGCTCCCGCCGGTAATAGGCCCGGTTCTAGCCCTACCCTAGACGGTCTTGGCTTTGGGGATAGTAGTCCTAATATTTTCATAGGGGCTAACCCTGCATCTATTTGGAGATATTACGACGAGGATGATCATAGGAAAGGCTTATCTGAATTAAAGAAGTTAGGTATAAATTGTATCAGGACTCCTTTAAATTATGACATTTATCAGCGAGACCCAACATCTTACCTTAATAATGTAAAGAGTTTTTTAAAAGTATGTGACGAGTATAAGGTTCGAGTTCAATTTATCTTATGGGACGCTGAACAAAATTTAGAAGTCCTTATAAGTGATGTTGCCTACTCGCTCTTTGAGTCGCTTGGCATTTACCCTCCAAGCGAACCAACAGATTACTTCTCAAATGGTTCAAATGCGATTGCATTAAGTGTTGATCATCCAAGGAATCCCTATTTAAGCATCGCCGCATCTGCTGGCTTCTTCACAGACTTCGCTGGAGATTATTTAGATGCCGTGGCTAGCTCAGTTTCTAGCTACCAATCGATGTGGTGTTTTGATTTATGTAATAAACCCGTCTCTGGTTTTTACGATCTAGTCGTATCCTCTCAGAGCAGACTAAATCAAAACTTATCATCCACAAACATAAAGTATACCTTCTCCCCAAAGGACGGTCTGAATATCTTTAATGATACCAGCTACTTAGATAATGGCAAGGGCACTGGTCCTAGTGGAGCATTTGGAATAGAGGATATTAAGAATTTCTCAAGCATAATAGACTTTGTATCGGTTCCTTTTATAGCGAATAATGATTATGCATTTAAGAGATATTTAAATGGGGCTATTAGTGGGACAACAACTCAAGGCATTTCGAAGCCCTTTATGGTGTATGCTGCTTACGACCCTGAGTTAGGTCAAAACCTGAACGCGACGTTGAATGTATTGGATACGAGTTCCGTTGGTTACTTTAATGATTTAGGTCTTGTTGATAATGTTTTTAGGTTTGGCAGATCAAAAGAAAAGTCCGGCAACATTTATTCGGACGGTCAGTATAAAGACCTTGGCAATGCGAGCGCATTACTGACTGAAGCCTCCTCGATTAATTGGTATAACCGTCGAGACCTCACTAAAGTGCTTCGCTTGAAGCAAAAGGAGGATGGTTCTGACGGATTCCTCTCGGGAGTTCCATCAACATTAACTTCTTTGGACAGAGACATTTCTCCAAGCGCAGTAGAGCACTGGTCTTACCTTAAAGATTATTACGTTAATACGCCCGGCCAATTAGAAAGCGTTATCAAAAGAGTTCCAGGAGGGAGCACTACATTTAAGCCTAGATTTGATTCTAAATACAACGATTCTACAAGGTATAGTATTCTAGTGTCTTCCTTGTTTAATAGTACCCTTGAAGAGAACTTAAATATATTATACGACTTTGATACTTATTTCCCGAAGATATCATCTTACCCTTTCGGTCTTGATGGGGCGAACTGGGAGGCTATCAACGCTACAATGATCTATAGGAATGAATTCCTACAGTTATTGGCTAAGTATGTGATTGATTATTCTGAGGTACCTTACACGGAGTTAAGGAATAGTGTTTACGATACAAACCCTATACCTGACTACGAGAGAGGGGAGTTAACAGAATTGTTTGAGGTGATGACTGACATTACCCAACTAAATAGAAACCCAATTACGAATATTAAAAACACTGTTACTCCTCCTACCTTATCTGGCACGGCTACTTACGCCGTCGCAGCGGCGGTATACGGAGTGTCTGACAGTGGCACAGATTTTGCAACCTATTATGATACTTACTACTCCGACGTAGTAACCCAATTGAAGAAGTGTTTAATGTGGCTCTACTGGAAGGGTGATAGTGATCCTGCATTCAAGATTGTTAGTGACTCGTTCTTAGCAGGTATAGGATTTGAATCATCTTCCCTTTCCTCAGTTGAGATCTACCCAGGAGTGTCTGTTGCCCCGTCCTTATCAGCCGTACAATCCCCTCTGTATACTGTAAAAATATTCAACCCTTCTACTTCTACGTTTGACGATAGCTTTGTATTCATAGTGTCAGGTCAGTCTCGTCAGCTAACAAGCTACGTCGCCAATAGTGAAATCTTCAGTGGGTATTGGGCTGTTAGCGGTTCCCGCCCTCCTATAAGTTTTACAACCGTTGGGTTGAGTGCGATGTCCGTTGCTAGGGTTACGCTCCCTTCACCCGCTGGCGGAGAAACATCGACTCCTGAAAGTGTATCCTCTGTTGAAATGTATCCAAAACGCTATGCGAAGTATCGTCAACCCGCATTGGTGACTATCGGAGAGGGTGCTGAAACACATATTGTAGCCGATATTCCTATGGTTATAGGGGATAAGATATACTTAGAAATCAATGGCAATGTTAGTGCTCCTTTGTGTATTTTTGCAGACCCCTTTAAGCCCGCTATACCTTCCGGTATGTCTGTTTACAATGGGCAGACAAGAGCATCCTATGTAAACTCTACTTTAGAGACCCCAAACATGACCTCTTCGACAGGGTCTTATTACTCTATTGCATGGGACCATGCCCTTACTGGTGTTTTGTTTTCTAGCCTTCCGGGTGACATGTATTTCCCAGCGGGAGTCCACAACATTAGTGGAGCTTTCCCAATCAGTCCTAGCTCGACGTATTACCTAGATGCTAACGCCTACCTAATTGGAACCTTTGATGTGGTTAGTGGTTATGATAGTAAGTTTATAGGTAGGGGTGTCATTTCGTCAGAGCAATACCCTAGGTCATTTATTGAAGAAGTAAAAGATAATATTAACAGTACTGCGGCAAGTCTCTATTCCAATATTGGAATGAGTGTATCTGGCTCGTTTGGTTCAATCCTCGGTAATGACCATCCCACTCAGGGCGTAGACCTAGATGGCATTATATTGACTAATGCAGGGTTTTACACAAATGACCGTCAAGCAGTTGAAAATATAAATAATTGTAAGAGTATCGTCCCCTGGACGTATAATGCTGATGGCTTTAAGGTAAAGCCTCAGAACTACGATAATATGGCTAAGATAAAGAACTCCATAGTACTGGCTGGGGACGATACTCTCAACCCCTTCACCTCCAACTGGAGGGGTCCAACATACGTAAGGAACGTCTTTAGTATTCCATACAGGGGTAGTGTCATTGCAACCTACTACGGTGGTGGTATAAAGTATAAAACTGTAGTAAAGGACTTGGATGTCCTTTACTATGGCCCTAGCGGAACCGCTCCCACCTCGCCAGAATTCTATAGTGTCACACGGTTTGAAGGGAATGCCTTGATAAACATTTACACTGATTACCCTGATACTAATAATTGGATGACAGGGCTAGCCAACGTCGAGATAGACAACTGGGATATTCATGGGGGCGGCGGATCTGCCGTCTATATCCCAATGTTCCATATAGCTAGCCAGCCGTATGTTTATACTACAGCAGCCCGATATGACGGTGCTGGATCACTATCAGGATTTACTATTTCCAACATTAATATTTCTCCTTCAGCCTACCCCCCGGAACACCTTGGCTCCTCTTCAACAATCTATGGATTATCCGCTGGGCCACTCCCGGCTCAATTGCTACTTAATAATGCCTCGGGTATGTATAACGCACCCGCTAATATTGCCTTTAGCAACTTTAAGATTGGTTTAGATACCTTCCTAACAGATGCTAATAGGGATGATTGGATTGCATGGGTAAATCCTGCTAGCTCACTGGTAAGCGTTACAGATCCTGATGTTATAGCTTCTAATATTACCTTTAAAACAACTTAATATGGCAATTTCAAACAATACCACAAGATACGGAGGTGTAGTTCCTGGACCTATGCAAAGACCTGTTACGTTACAGGACCCTAAGATAATGGGTTTAAATTACCCTGTCCCAACTGACCCTAAGAATGGTTACTTTAGTAAGCAATCAGGACTCTCTCTGGTGCGCTCTAACCTGAGTTCTCTCGTAAGGACAAACCGGGGTGAAAGGTTCATGCGACCTGATTATGGGTGCAATCTACGCAAGTTCTTAATGGAGCCTCTTGACGAAGTAACTTTTAGTCTAATAAAAGAGGAAATTGTTACCGCCATACGTAGATATCTTACAAAGGTTACAATAGGTAAGCTACAAGTATTTGAGACCCGAGATTCAAATATTAAAGTAAATTTATATTGTAATTTAAGGAATGCTGTTGCAACAGCATTTAACATTGGAGTGAAGATATAATGCCAGTATTCAAGGGAACAGTACAGTCAGACTACTTGAAACGTCTACCAGCGCAGTTAGATGATAAGCAAAAGCTTATAAACTTTGCGTCTTCAGACTTCAATTCTTTTAGAGAAACCCTTATAAAGTATGTAAAGGCTAATTTCCCCTTAGACTACAACAACTTTGAATCCTCTGACTTTGGGGTGTTGCTCCTTGAAATGATGGCTGCTGTTGGTCACATTCAATCTAACAAGTCGGATTACCTAGCCAATGAGAATTACATTGGAACCGCTAGATCCCGTGACAGCGTAAAGAGATTGTTAGAAGTTATTGGAGTTCGTATGAAGGGTCCAATCTCTGCGGCAGCTAATGCGTCGATCACTTACTCTGTA
>TARA_R110000765_G_scaffold47980_4_pt1 | contig 12729 bp, 13 predicted proteins | sample TARA_R110000765 | Tara Oceans TARA_R110000765 (sample SAMEA4398168) | marine metagenome | biome: Polar Biome; feature: [MES] marine water layer (ENVO:01000295) within the mesopelagic zone...; material: water (ENVO:00002006), including particulate matter (ENVO:01000060) such as...... | reverse complement strand
TTAATAAAAGGCAATAGTTATCAACTATTTATCTTTATAACTTTTTTAGCTGCTAAAATACTAGCGTTCTCTTTTTAGCCGCTGCTTTTTTAAGATATCTTGAGTAAGCTCTTGATACTCAGTTCTGTTTTTGAAAACTTTTAAAGCCATAAACACAGCCTCTTTAAACGAACTTTCGTCAGCCACACCCTTACCTGCAATTTCATATGCAGTACCGTGATCGGGTGATGTTCTTACCTTATCTAGACCAGCTGTAAAATTAACACCTTGACCGAAAGAAATTGTTTTAAAAGGAATTAATCCTTGATCGTGGTATGCCGCTAAAACAGCATCGAATTTTTTATATCCGTCAGAGCCAAAAAAACTATCTGCTGAATAGGGTCCGTAGACCAAATGCCCCATATCAGACATTTCACGAATTACTGGCTTTAATATTTCATCATCTTCTTTGCCAATTACACCATTATCTCCACTATGTGGATTAATACCAAGTAAAGCAATTTTAGGCTTGCGAATTCCAAAATCCATCATAAGCGATTTTTCGATGGTATTTACTTTGTCGCGAATTAATCTTGGAATTATTGCTGCTGAAACATCTTTTACAGCAACGTGGTCTGTCAACAACCCTACCTTTAATGTATCAGTTACCATGAACATTAAACTTTCTCCCTTAAGTTCTTGCGCCAAATAATCGGTATGCCCAGGAAATTTAAAATCGTCCGATTGAATATTGTTCTTATTGATAGGGGCAGTTACCAAAACGTCAATATCTCCTTTCTTTAGAGCCTCAACAGCTGCCTTTAAAGATTTTATAGCAAATGCTCCACTTTCTTCTGTAGATTTTCCAAATTCGATTTTAGGAATCTCTTTCCAAACATTTACAATATTTATTTTATTGTCAATTGCCTTAGAAGCATCTGGCACACCATTAAAAACGATATTAAGTCCCAATTCCTTCATTTGATAGGAAATGGTTTTATTAGAAGCAAAAATTATTGGTGTGCAAAAATCTAACATTCTACTATCTTCAAATGTTTTCATTGCCACCTCACAGCCTATTCCATTCAAGTCTCCTATAGAGATGCCTAATCTTATTTTACTATTTTCCTCCATGATAATCTGTACCTTTGTACTCAAATTTGAATACCCAAAATTACTTAAATTAAACGACACATGTTCACCGGAATTATTGAAACGTTAGGTAAAGTAGCCTCACTTGAGGCTAAAGGCGGCAACTTAGATATTACTATAGAATCTAACCTCACATCAGAACTTAAAATAGATCAGAGTGTGGCTCATAATGGTGTTTGTTTGACGGTTGTAAGCTTAACCGACACTACATATACAGTAACTGCGATTGCAGAAACCTTAAAAAAAACGAATCTTGATTGTTTAAAAACTAATGACTCTGTTAATTTAGAACGTGCTATGATTTTGGGCTCAAGATTAGATGGCCATATTGTTCAAGGACATGTAGATCAAACCGGAAAATGTACAGGAGTTAGAGAAGATAATGGTAGTTGGATATTTTCTTTTACATATGATTCTGCAACTGGCAACCCTACTATAGAAAAAGGTTCTATAACTATAGATGGAACGAGCTTAACGGTAGTTAATTCTGGTATCAATACGTTCGACGTTGCCATTATACCTTATACATATGAAAACACTAAATTCAAAACCTATAAAGTTGGCACCGTTGTCAATTTAGAGTTTGATGTAATTGGGAAATACGTGGCTAAATTAATCTCCTCCTACAAGCCTAACTAATTAGTCTTGTACAATGAAAATTAATAACTACACATCTAGGTAGAATAAAAAATTAGCCCTTTTATTTACTGCTCAAAAAAACTGATAGATGATCCAATCCATGTTTCATCTACCTGATGTGATACATTTATCATTTCTCCCTTACTCATTCGTGTTAAATTGATAACAGGTTCTAATTTATTAGTCTCCTCATCCCAAACAAACAACATACGTAATTCTACTTTTGAGTTTTTAGGCGTATTTGTTTTTACCAAGGAAGCATATTGTACCTTTTGCTGAAGAATATAATTGTGTTTGTCTTCAATAGCGAGAATAATTTCTTTCGTTGGATATAAATTTATACCCTGTCCGGCAAATGAAAATAACGGTTTTAACACATACTTTTTGAAATCTAAATCTGCAGGATAATCAGATACATAATATGACTTTGGAATATTCTTATGCTCTAATAGTGGCATAATACATTTCGATATCATAAAAAACCAATCTGGGTGGGTAATCCATTCTACATCTAAGTCATCATTCAGATTAAAATTGATTTTTAAATCTTGAATGCGTTCTAGTTCATCATAAATAACCCTATTGTAAATTCTATGGATAGGTGTTTTAACCCCATCCTTCATATAAAATAATTTTCTACCTTCCTTTGCCACTTGGGTCATGCAAACAATCTCAATACCAAGTGCGTCTCGGGTAGACCAAAAATCGATTCGGGTCTTTTGCTTTTCAGGAAAAAGTTCTAATAAAATAACATTCTCTGGATTTTCATCCCCAAGAATAATATCCTTGACTTTTTTAGTATAGCTCTCTTTGTTCAAGCCTCCCAAATAATACTCAAATCCTTTCTTTGGAATATTGGGATAGCACTTCAAAAACGCTTCGCCCAAAAAAGGTTGATAAAAGAAAAGAGTAGGAAATGCTTGTAACTCTATCAGTTGAGGGGTAATGCCACCGTTACCATCTTCACAAAGACCGAAGTCTATTGCTAAAAAATGAGGATTCCCCATAGGCACAGGGGACTGTAATTCTTTAGGTATAAATTTTTCACGAATCTCTGAAAAATCAATTTTCCATAATTGGTTTATGATTGCGGCGCATGCTGCTTCCACCTGCTTCTTTACATCTTTACTAATAAAAACAGGGGTTTCAGATATCCTAAAAGCACTCGGCTGACCATAGGTATCCTTTATATGCTGTAAAAGATTTTCATAGTATTCCTCCTTGTACGTCGCATTAAATTCATCCCTAATTCTTGGTATCATACAGTTTGTAATTTTTGGCTATCAATAGCCTCTGTGGCCAATTTCAAGAAGGTAGGTATTAAGGTTTTGTTTGTTTTCCATATTTTGGACTTGTCATCTAACTGGGTAATCATTTCAAGATACTTTTTCTTGCCGTGTCTTTTCACTATCTGATTCCTTTTTTCTTCCTTACCAAAATAACGTAGCATCCCCTCTGCATCTGCTTCGGGATGAAATTGAACACCAAATATTTCATTAGAAAAACGAATCGCCATTACTGCCCGCTCTAAAGGCACATTTGGCCTAATTTTTTCTCTACACAGAACTTTGCCATCTAGCGTATCTAATTTCCACTCATTCGGACCCACTACTTGATAATCTCTAGAATCTACAGCATAAAAAGGATCTTTCAAATCTTTGAAAAGCACCTCGTTTTCGCCACTTAAAGTTTTGTAAATAGGAAAAATTCCGAAAGAGGTAGAACGCCTTTTTGTTACCCTAGCAACATCCCAATGCAAACAAGCCAGTTGAAATGAGTGACAAATTAAAAAGAGATGTTTTTTTTGTGATTGTGATAGATTGTGGTGTAATATAGAATCTAAAAAATTAAAATATTTTTCCTCCCATTCAACACCCATTTTTAAAGGTGAACCTGGGCCGCCTGATGATACAAAAATATCATACTCATTTATATCGGGCATTTCCTGCTTATTACGAACTTCAAAAACGTCATAATTTCCTTTCACCCCATCTTGAGACAAAAATTCTCCCATAAGGCTAGTAATACAGCGCATACCTTCATTAGGACGCCCTGCATTCATATCTAATACCGCTATCTTATAATTACCTGTCATAACCTTGTGCTAATTTAGTACAGAACGCATCTATATTAAATCAATTATTTATAATCGACTAAAGACCCTTTCTGGTCTGTGAAACGATGTATTTTGTAACCTCAGTTAAGTCTCCTGTTTCATTAAAAACTTTCAATTGCCTATCCGCTCCCGATCCTGCCTCTAACATTTGGTATACGAAATTAACTTCTGTACGGCAGCCCAATTCGTCAACTACATCATCAATAAATTCTAATAACTCATTCATCAGCTTGGCGAATGGCACTTCTTCTTCTTTACCAAAATCTATCAATTTTGATTCTATCCCCCAACGGGCGGCGCGCCATTTATTCTCATTTAACAACAATCGCCTATAGTTTTTAAAGGTCTGGTTTTTACGGTTCATTTTATATAATTTAACCACCAAGCATTGCATTAACGCAGCAATACAAGTAACCTCATCTACCGTCATGACAACATCACATATCCTAAATTCAATAGTTGGATAATTAGGATGTAATCGAATATCCCACCAAATCTTTTTACTGTTATCTAAACACTTTGTTTTGACTAGAATATCTACGAATTTGTCGTATTCGCCAACACTTGCAAAAAACGGCGGTATTCCTGTTCTTGGAAATTTATCAAATACCTTACTTCTATATGATTTAAAGCCTGTGTTACGGCCCTCCCAAAATGGTGAATTGGTAGACAATGCATATAGGTGCGGTAAAAAGTACCGCACCGTATTCAATATTTCGAGTCCCTCTTCTCTACTTGGTATGCCGACATGCACATGCATCCCAAAGATAAGATTGCCCCTTGCTACATCTGCCATTTCATCAATAATGGCCTTATACCTTGGGTTTGGAGTAATCAGTTGTTGATCCCATAAAGAAAAGGGATGCGTGCCTGCAGCTGCAACCTTAAGTCCTTCATCATCTGCTAATTTAATAACCTGTTGTCTTAAATAAGAAACTTCATCTCTTACTTGATGAATATTTTCACAGATATTCGTGCCCATTTCAACCATGGACTGATGCATTTCTTCCTTTATTCGTTCTTGAAGTAATACTTTACCATCACAAATAATTTTAGACATTTGCGAGCGTAATTGATATGTATTACTATCTAAAACTTGGAATTCTTCTTCTACACCTAAGGTAAATTTATGCATGTAATTAGCTTTTTAACTTAATACTCCAATCAATAGACTCACTTACTTTTTAGGTTTTGGAGTTTTTTTAACGGCTACTTTTTTAGTTGCAACTGCTTTTTTCACTGGAGCTGCTTTTTTGGCTTGTGCCGTCTTTTTTACAACTGGTGCTTTCTTAATCGTTGCTGTCTTTACCACCTTCTTTTTAGCAATTGGAGTTTTAACCGCAGTTTTCTTTGCTTCCGCTGCAGTTTTTAAATTTACCTTACCTGCTTTTCTTGTTGCTGAATCTATGGAATTTCTAAGAAATCCGCCCCAAGAGGTATTGTTCTGCCCTGGTTTATGCGCTTTTGCTTTCTCAATGGCATATTTAGCTGAATGCTCTACAATCCAATCGAAATTTTCTTGACCAACACTATGTATATCGGCATCTGGTGCTGGGTTACAAAAATCTATTGCGTAAGGCACTCCATCACGTATTGCAAACTCCACGGTATTAAAGTCATACCCTAAGGCTTGGTTCAATTTTAACGTATAGTCATGTACTGTTTTCAACAATTTTTTACGAGCCTCACCAGTAGCTTTAATATCACTTACATAACGTTCATGAAATGGTTTTCTTGGATCATAAGGCATAATATGCACGTATTTCTGACCTAGGCAATACACACGGAAGTAATCATCAAATACAATTTCTTCCTGCAACATCATCACTAGCTGCTCAGTCTCTTTATGAGCTTCAAAAAGTTGTTCTGAGTTTTCTACTCTATACACACTTTTCCATCCACCACCATCGTGCGGTTTCATATAGGCTGGGAAACCAATATAATCGAACATATATTCCCAGTCTAATGGCCCTTTTAAGTTACGGAAAGATTTCTCTGAAGTATTATCAGGTCTAGCATTCGAAGGTAAAAGCACAGTTTTAGGCACTGGTATGCCCATTTCCATTGACAGACAATTATTGAAAAACTTTTCATCTGCACTCCACCAAAAAGGGTTATTAATAACTGCCGTTCCCATTAAGGAAGCGTTTTTTAAATAGGCGCGGTAAAATGGAACTTCTTGGGAAATTCTGTCAAAAATTACACTATACCCATAATCAATTCCCTGTTGTACCTTATCTATCTGTAATGCTTCAGCAATTACCTCACCTTTTCCTAATTCATTTACTTTATCTATAAATGCCCATGGGTATGTATCTTCCATCCCAAATAATATTCCTACTTTCTTTACCATTTTATATATGTTTTGTTTTATTGACTTTAAATTAGATACTCAAAAAATTAAATTTTAGTTTGCGCTAAACCTTAAATGGCTTACTCGTATCAGTTGAAGAAAGCTCTAATGTACTCTGGGAACATCATTTTCCATAATGGCCAGTCATGAGAAATCCATTTTTTCTCATCATACCAATGGTCTATTCCCTTTCCTGTTAATATACCAGACATGTTCTTGTTTTTATCCATACAAATATCCCAATCAGAAGTTCCCAGTACAATCTGCATATGATCATACTTCCATCCCTCTTCATTTCTCATAAATTCATCGGGGCAGTTATAGTAAATACGAATATCGTCAGATAGCTGCGCCATATTCCGAATATTAAACGCTGCACTCATTCCAATATAATGGGAAATTAAATCTGGAAAACGAAAAGCTGTGTTGGCGGCATGAAACCCCCCAAAGCTTACCCCTGCTGTTGCAATACGATGGGTATTGCATTCCTGTTGAATGAAGGGTATTAATTCGTTTTTCAGAAATTGCATGTAAAGCTCATAGTTGTGCATTTTCGTGCCCGTATCCATATGGTCATCATAAAAAGACATCATATCCAACGTCTCAATATTGTATAGCTTTACTTTACCCTCCTCTACATAATTCATTATGGATTGCACAAGTCCAAAATCAGTGTTCTGTGTGAACTGCCCTCCAGACGAAGGAAACATCAAAATTGGGTGCCCCCAGTGCCCGGTTACCTCCAAATTCATGTTCCGATTTAAGGTATTTGAGTAATATTCAATATATTCTACTTTGGCCATAGTTCTCAAGATAAATAAAATGATTAAAAATCAGCGTGTTAAGGGCGGCAAATGTAATTTATTTTGAAATATTACGAGATATAATTTTACGGATACCTATACTTGCACTTTTATACCAGGAATACATGCAGTTTCAACTAGAGACCATCACTATTAAAGGGAGCTATTTTTCTATAAATCTAAATCGTTTGGTGCTTTTTCGACTAGTAGCTCCACAAGATTTTTTGAAATCTACTAGCGCCTTTTCGGTATTACTGATGAATGATGGGCAAGACTTTGAAGCAATGAAACTTGAACATAGCTTATCTAGCGCTTTTTCTTCAAAAACAATGAAGCGTTTTATTTATGTTGGTATTTCTTGCAATGAAAATCGTATTCAAGAATATGGGACTGCTTCGACGGCAGATTTTAAAGGAAGAGGCGGACAGGCTTTAAAATACTCTAAATTCATTACCGAAGAATTCATTCCTTTTCTTAAGCAAGAATTTAAAGCCTCTAAAGATTGTAATGAATGGGTCTATTGCGGTATGTCTCTTGGAGGGTTATCTGCATTCGATATTGTTTACAATCAAAGTTCTCTATTTGGAAAAGTCGGAGTGTTTAGTGGATCATTTTGGTGGCGTAAAAAAGCCTACGTAAAAAATGATTTAAAAGACCGAAGTAGAATTGCTCTAGATGTGGTTAAAAACGGCAAATACGCTGATCATTTAAAATTCTGGTTTCAATGTGGTTCTTTAGACGAGACAGCCGATCGAAACCACAATGGGATAATCGATGCTATTGAAGACACCTTAGATGTGATAAAGGAACTTAAAACTAAAGGATATTCTTATCCTGGTGATATAACCTATGTTCAAGTTGAAGGCGGAAAACACGACTTACCTACTTGGGGAAAGGTATTTCCACAGTTTATCACTTGGGCAATGACTAAAATCTAAACCTTAATAAATATCTTTCTTTGATAGAGGAAATAGCCAACAAAGCTATAAAACAAGACCACACTTAGACCGTACAAAAGAGATGATGTTTCAAGTGCCAGAAAATCATGGACATATACTTTTTGAAATAGCCACCCATGTAAAGAGGTTTCTCCTACTTTTATCTGCCCCATTATTTTACTAATAAAACTAGATAAGAAGTAAATGATAATTGCATTTGCACCAGCATATCGAAACACCGAACCGAATTCTATTTTCTTTACATCGGTTAAATAATAAATGAGGGCAAGAATGAGGTTCGCCCAACCAGCGGTAACCAACACAAAACTACTTGTCCAAAGTGCTTTATTGATTGGAAATACGATATCCCAAATGTGGCCAATAATTAATAAACTTCCACCAAGGCCCATCAAAATAGTTGCTTTCTTTGCTTGTTTCGAAGTAAGTATTAAACCCGTAAAAACACCTAGTAAAGAACTTGCAATTGAAGGTATGGTACTCAATAATCCTTCTGGGTCATAGTCGGCTTTATAATTATGTGAACCGAAAACTTGTACGTCAAGCCAATTCGCCAAATTATTTGGTGCCCTATCTAAGGTAGACGCAATTCCTTCTACTGGAACGAACGTCATTAAGAGCCAATATCCTATTAATAAAATAGCCGTTACCCCAATCAATTTTTTCCAATCAAGATTGATAAATAAAATGGCGGCAAAGAAAAACACCACCCCTATTCGTTGCAATACACCAGGAAATCGAATGTCTTGAAAATTCTTGAAAAACGGAAAATGTATTATAAAAGCGCCAAGAAAAATACCTAAAGCAATTAATTTCAAGGTTCTAACTCCTATCTTCTTATAAACTTCAGCATTAACTTTTCTACCCTTATAAGAAAAGGCTATTGAGGTACCTACGATAAATAAAAAGAAAGGGAAAACTAAATCTGTTGGCGTATACCCATGCCAATCGGCATGTAAAAATGGACCATAAACATTTGACCATGTTCCTGGTGTATTCACTAAAACCATTAGTAAAATTGTTGCTCCTCTAAAAATATCAACTGATAATATTCTTTCCTTTACCATTCTAACTTTATAAGAGATTACTTTTTAATCGATTCCACGCTTTTATCAACAATACTCCAGAAATTATAGAAATTACTGTTAAAACTATAGCCTGAGTAGTTCGGCCATAAATCCAATAGCCCGTAGCAAACATTATAGAATAGATTAGAACAACGCCTAATAACATTGCCGTTATACCTGCTGGAACACTCCATTTTTCTTTTGTTTTAACTATTTCCACAGAATCATCATCAGCATCCTTAACTACTTTTGCCCAACCAGGGCCACCTGGTTGTATTTTTCTGTAAAAGCCTCTTAACGTAACATTAGATTCTGGTTGTGTCATAAATGTCGCTATCAACCAAATTAAGGTTGTAATTACAACAATAAATATGTATTCAGACCAATCTGGTAATATACCCGTATCTGTCGCAAAAAGGAAAGCTCCAAACGGTGTCAATTTTAAAATGATAGATATAATCCCCGATGCGAACATTGCCGTAATTTCACTCCAAGCGTTAATTCGCCACCAGAACCATCTTAGAATAAAAATAAGTCCGGTACCTGCCCCAAATGCTAATAACACATCAAATAACTGTAAAGCATTTTGAAGCAACAATGCCAAGCCTGCACTAAATATCATTAATACCACAGTAGAAATTCTACCTACTGCTACCAGCCTTTTCTCTGTTGCATTCGGGTTTATCTGTTGTTTGTAAAAATCGTAAACGATATATGAAGAACCCCAGTTCAACTGGGTACTAATTGTACTCATGTAAGCAGCTACCAATGAAGCAAGAACAACACCTAAAAGTCCGCTAGGCAATTTTGTCAACATCGCTGAATATGCCAAATCATGGCCTAATTTATCGGGAGTCACATTCGGAAAAGCTTCTTGAATACTAGCCAAATCTGGGTAAACAACTATAGATGCCAAGGCTACCAAAATCCAAGGCCATGGTCTTAATGCGTAGTGCATAATATTGAAAAAGAATGTTGCACCAATTGCATGGTTCTCATCTTTGGCTGCTAACATACGTTGCGCAATGTAACCTCCACCACCTGGTTCTGCACCAGGGTACCATGAGCTCCACCATTGCACTGCAAGCGGAATAATAAATAGCGTAATTAATGCTTTCTTATTACTAAAATCTGGAAGTATATTTAATTTCGAAGCTACATCCTCATTTGCCATCAACGCCTTTATACCACCAACTTCTGGAATGTTAACTAAATAGTAAGCAGCACCTATTGCACCTGCCATTGCTACAAAGAATAAAAGGAAATCGGTATATACTACTCCTTTAAAACCCCCCAATGCACTAAAGGTTACCGTTATTAACCCAGCACTCACTACAGTTTGCCATGGCTCAAGCCCCAGCATTATACTTCCTATTTTTATAGCTGCAAGCGTTACGGCCGACATCGTAATTACATTGAAAATTACCCCTAAATAGATTGCTCTAAATTTTCTCAAGAAACTAGCTGGCTTACCACCATAGCGCATTTCATAAAATTCAAGATCTGTATTTACATTCGACTTACGCCAAAGTTTAGCATACACAAAAACAGTTAACATACCTGTTATTAAAAAACACCACCATACCCAGTTTCCTGAAACACCGTTTGTACGAACAATATCTGTAACCAAATTAGGTGTGTCTGTTGAAAACGTGGTTGCGACCATTGAAAGTCCTAATAACCACCAGGGCATCGTTCGGCCAGAGAGAAAAAATTCAGAAGAACTTTTACCAGAATTTTTTGATACGTAAACTCCTATGCCTAATACAAGGGAAAAGAACACTATTATAAAAGTATAGTCTAAGTTACTGAGTTCCATAATTTGGTTTTAGGTTGGTTGTTAAAGATATGTTATTTTCGGATATTATTAAATCTAATACGCTAAACGTACTACGTGCTTCTATCAATGACTTCTGAAATTACCCAAACTGCTTGGATTCTTGCTTACGGGGCAGCATTTATTATCGGATTATCAAAAGCTGGCATAAAAGGTGTCGCTGTTATGAACGTAACATTAATGGCATTAGCATTTGGCGCAAAAGAATCGACAGGCATGGTAGTGCCCTTGCTTATTTTAGCTGATATTTTTGCTGTAATTTATTACAATAGACATACGCAATGGAAATACGTTTTTAAGGTATTGCCTTGGATGATTCTAGGTGTTTTAATTGGCGTTGTAATCGGAAAAGATTTACCCGAAAAATTCTTTAAAATCGGCATGTCTATTATTATTATCACCACTGTTTTTATGATGTATTGGTGGGATCGTAAAAAGATAAAAACAGTACCCACCCACTGGGTCTTTGCAAGTTCTATTGGTACAATAGCAGGTATAACCACCATGGTAGGTAATTTGGCTGGTGCTTTTTCTAACATCTATTTTTTGGCAATGCAATTACCAAAAAATCATTTCATAGGAACGGCTGCTTGGCTATTTCTAATCATGAATTTAATAAAGCTACCCTTCCACTTTTTTGTATGGGAGACGATTTCATTTGAATCGTTATCATTGAACCTTATGCTTATTCCAGGAATAATGCTTGGCTTTTTTATAGGGGTAAGATTCATCAAATTGATTAAAGAAGCTTTTTTCAGAAAGATGATCCTAGTCTTAACTGCTGTTGGTGCAGTTCTAATCATGTTTAGCTAATTCCCATGTTCACTTTATCAATACATTTTAAAGGCCAAAGTTGAATACCATCTATTTAAAATAGATTCGGGTTAATCTTTATCGTGAATAAAAAATATTTTTATATCACTAATCTAGAAATCCGTAATCAAATGAATATCATTGGAAATTCCATAAAAGGGGTCATTTATGTAACTGATAAAATCACTGGTGATGACAACCCAATTGAAGAGCAAAAAGAAGTGCTCAAAAACCTAGTACAATCTGAAAAATATACTTTATTCGTTAAGGCTTACGAATTTGAAAGTATCTTAGAAAATGAGGGTATTCAGCCCCCTTCAAACTCAACGTTCCATATTTAGACTATAATGAAATCAATGAGCGAAACCGACTTTAAGTTAAGCTCAAAAATAGTTCCGGCGCGATTTAACTAGATAATTTACACCAATAAAATAGGCCTTAAAGTTTTCGAAATTAAAGAGGATGTTTTTCTTTAAAACTGGGAAAATGCCCATTGTATTTAAATACTACTACTTCACTATTTTACGCATTAAATAAAGCATACCAAATTTCTTTGCCGCAGAAAAAGCTGTTGACATCCAATTATAAGGACTCAAATCTTCCTGCACCTCATGTTTTAATCCTTTAAGTTCCTCTAAAGCAATTTCACGCTCTAACTTTAAGCGTTTTAAATTGTACTCTACTTCGTCAAAATTCTTGTACATAGTTCTTTAGCTAAAAAATTTAACCGATAGTTTTTTCACTAGCATATTATCTATATTTCTTCTAAAAATATACGCTAAAATCAATAGTATAATAAACAAGGCTCCTGCAATTAAACATGCACTTACTATACTTCCAAGTATATTTCCTAAATAAATAATGCCTGCAACTGTTAAGAATATAAGTGCCAAAAAACCAAGACCACCTATAACTGCAATTTTCAGCAGCATACCGGTGGTCATTGTTAATTGTTGAAACACTTTGAGCCTATAATACTCTTGAGTTTTCTTATAGTAAACCTCGCCTACATCT
>TARA_R110000765_G_scaffold5878_1_pt1 | contig 12760 bp, 9 predicted proteins | sample TARA_R110000765 | Tara Oceans TARA_R110000765 (sample SAMEA4398168) | marine metagenome | biome: Polar Biome; feature: [MES] marine water layer (ENVO:01000295) within the mesopelagic zone...; material: water (ENVO:00002006), including particulate matter (ENVO:01000060) such as...... | reverse complement strand
CAGGGCCGCCGTTCTGTTTCTGCGAGGGATTTTCAAACATGCCTAAGCCTGCCTCTTGCGATCTTTCGATGCTGACGCTACCTACCACCCTCTTGCCTAGGCCGCGATTGAGCGAAGCCATGCTTAGTAGTAGCGCACGGGCTCACTTGCTGTTCGCGCCCGCTGGCTACGGTAAAACTGTATTGCTCAATCAGTGTGCGCTTCAGGCGCCTGCGGCTAGCCGATTGATCTGGCTTGATCTTGCTGGCGCTAACCTCTCTCCCGCTGCATTGCTGCAGCGCATAGCTAAGCAGTTAGGTCAGTCTGTGGGAAAAGGGGATGTAATTGAGGTGCTATTGGATCTGCTGGTCAATGCTGGTCATTTGTGGGTGGTGATTGACGATTATCCGCGCCTTGATCGTCACGGGATTGATGAGTTTTTTAATCAGCTGCTTTTGCGTGCACCGTCGACGGTAAGTTGGTGGATATCAAGTCGTCGTTTGCCTGAGTGGAGCGTGTCGCCGCTGTTGTTGCAGGGAGGCTTAGTGATATTGGATCGCCCTTCATTGGCTCTTACTCGAGATGAGCTCTCTTCACTTTTGGCGCTATCGCCAGCGCAACCGGTGGGTAGGTTGGTGCGGCAATGCTTGTTTACCTATAGCGCAGGATGGCTGGCGGTTGTGCTTATGCTCCTTGAAAGCTCAACTGTTCCTTTACGCCAGCGTCTGCAAGAGGGAACTGCATTGCTCGCGCAGTATTTGCAGGTTGAAGTGCTATCGGAGCAACCCGTAGAGGGGGTGCCAACATGCTGGAGCAGCTATCAAGGGCACGCCCCAGAAGCGGTAATACGTCGATTTTCTCACCACGGCTGCCCTGGGTGCGAAGCGCCACGTGCCGTTTTGAGTATGCGCGAACTGGCAGTTTTGCGCCTGATAGCCCAAGGGAGCACTAACCAAGAGATCGCCGATCAACTGCTAATAAGCCTGCACACAGTGAAGACCCACAACCGCAGGATTAATAGAAAGCTCAGCGTTACACGGCGTACCCAGGCCGTTAGTCGTGCCAAAGCATTAGGCTATCTCAGCCATTAATCGAGCGAGATTCGCCGCTACTTAATCGTGGTGTTGCGCGCCGAATGCAGCGCCCGCCCCATCAGGAGTTCTTATGATTCTTACACTTGAGCAAGCACGTGAACTTGTAGAAGGCAGCATGAAAACCGTCGGCCATAGTGCTGAGGAAGCCCAAACTATCGCGAACCATTTGCTTGATTGCGAACTGCGTGGTTTGTCTTATGGCGGTCTGCCTCGCGCCTTGTCGATCATTGAGCGGATCAACGCAGCTGGCGATAGTCGCCAGGCGATCCGGATGGTACGTGAGAGCCCGGTTTCAGCTTCTTTGCACGGCGGTGACCAAGTCGGTTATCTGGTCGCTCAACGCGCCACCGAATTGGCCATTAGCAAAGCTAAGAACAGCGGCATCGCCGTGGTTGGTGCCAATGAGACCTGGTATACCGGCATGTTTTCTTACTACTTGGAGCAAATTACCGGTGCCGGTTTAGTCGGCATGATTGCTGGCAGCGGCGGGCATATAGTCGCGCCTGCTGGCGGTAGCGAGAAGCGCTTTGGCACAAATCCGATTGCTTTCGGTTTTCCTTCTGCGGGTTGCCCAATCATCTGGGACATCGGCACCTCAAGCGTGATGCTCGCTGAAGTGTTGTTAGCGATGCGGCTTGGTGAGCAACTACCGCCGGGACTCGCTTACGACCAGCAAGGGAAGCCGACACAGGATCCGATGGCAGCTTTGGCCGGGGCGTTCACCGTATGGGGCGGGCACAAGGGTTCTGGCCTGGCTTTGGTAGTGCAATTGCTCGGCATGCTTTGCGGTGCAGCTGCGGCTCCCGATGGGTTACGTGACTGTGGTTTTTTCATGGTGGCGATCAACCCCGAGTTGCTGACCTCAGCGGAGGACTATCAGCAGCGAGTCGCAGAGTACGCTGACAGTTTGCGCGCGACTCGTCCGATTGATTCTGAAACGCCAGTGCGCGTGCCGTTCGAGCGTTCCGCCGCAGAGCGTGAGAAGCGGCGCGTCGCTAATGCTATCGAAGTGCCCGAACAGGTCTATGAAGCTTTGCTGAAAGTGATAGGTAGCTGATAAAGGAGCGAAGGTAATGGCGCTGAATACAGCACAAGAACTGATTGCCGACATTCGTGCCGGCAAGATGGTCGTCCTTCTGGATGACGAGGACCGTGAGAACGAAGGCGACATTGTCATCGCTGCTGAATGTGTAACGGCGGAACACATCAACTTTATGGCCCGCTTCGCCCGTGGTTTAATTTGTCTGCCGATGACCAGTGAACGTTGCGATTTGCTCAACTTACCGCTGATGGCGACAAACAACGGTTCAGGTTTTGGCACTAAATTTACGGTTTCGATTGAGGCTGTCGAGGGCGTCACCACGGGTATCTCAGCTGCTGATCGTGCTTGCACCGTGCAGGCCGCTGTAGCTCGCGACGCTAAGGCCAGCGATATCGTGAGCCCTGGCCATATCTTTCCGTTGCGCGCTGAGTCTGGTGGGGTACTTGCTCGTGCAGGCCACACAGAGGCGGCTTGCGACTTGGCGCGCCTGGCGGGTTTTGAACCTTCGGGGGTGATCTGCGAAATAATGAACAATGATGGCAGTATGGCCCGTCGCACGCAGTTGGAAGCTTTTGCCGAACTACACGATCTTAAAATTGGCACCATAGTGGATCTTATACATTACCGCTTGATTCACGAACGCACCGTGCAGCGTGTCGCAGAGCAACCACTGAGCAGCGAGCTTGGCGAGTTCTTTATGGTGACCTATCGCAATAATCTGGATGGCGAAGTACACATGGTTTTGACTTTGGGCCAGATCGATGAGAACTCCGAAACATTGGTGCGGGTACATAATATGGATCCGCTGCGAGATCTATTTATGGTCGCCCAGCCTGGAAAGTGGAGCTTACGTGCTGCGATGACGGAAGTGGCCGCGGCTGGCAGCGGTGTGGTACTGCTGCTGGGCAAGTCGTTGGCTGGCTCGGAACTGCTGACTCGCTTGGCAGAACCTCAAGACCAGCGTGCCAAGCCAACGGCACCGGAGGTTTACAGTTCAATTGGTGTTGGCTCGCAAATCCTGCGGGACCTTGGCGTGCGTAAAATGCGTTTGCTTAGCGCGCCGATGAAATTCAACGCAATATCCGGTTTCGATTTGGAAGTGGTGGAGTACTTGTTGCCACCCCAATAGTCGAACGGGAGTATCGGTACCGGACACCATTCCGGTAGATAGCCGCACATCGCCCGTGCCTGCAATTGGTAAACAATCCATCCTCAAGTAAATCTAGAACATAGCTATCGCGAATTGCTGCAGCTTGAAATATTCGCGTTTCTTGATGCAGCATTTTCCATAAGTAGTACAAAATTTCTCCATCGTGTCGTCGATGGTTCCCCTGTCGTCGCAGGCCGTCCTAGTTGGCGAGCCGGTCGCTCCTTATATTCTTTCTCAGCGCTGCTGATTCTTCTAGGACGGCAGCTGTGTCGCGGTCGCGCCCTAGTAATTTATTTGGGTCTGGCTCTACGCCAGATGAGCCGTGCTTAGACCGACAAAACGTATAAGAGAGAGGAATTTATGGTCAAGATCTTTACTGTGGACAGCCCGTTTGCCCCAGGGATGCCGAGCATGCAAACCCTCACAGCGCAGGCTGAAAAGTGGGACGCCTCGCAAGTGATCGACTATGTGTTGTGTGGCTACTCATCGTTATGGCCGCACAATTTCATCACTTCCTCTCATCTGTTGGCTGCGACCAAGAAGGTCAAGCTGATTGTCGCTCACCGTCCTGGTGTTATGCATCCAGCTGCCGCTGCACGGGTATTTGGTACCATGGATTTCCTATCCGGCGGCGGGCGTATCGCCATTAACTTTGTTACTGGCTCCTCGCCAAAGGATGTTCATCGCGAAGGCGACTACGCCGATAAGGCTACCCGTTATGAGCGCGCCGCTGATTACGTCTCAATGATGAAGCGCTGCTGGAGTGAGCAAGCCTCGTTTGATTACGATAGTGAGTTTTATAAAGCTGAAGGTGTGCGCCAGCTGATGAAGCCGCTTAAAGGCCACGTACCGGTTTTCATGGGTGGAGACAGTGACGAAGCTGTGGCGTTCGGAGCGCAACATGCCGACACATACATGCTCTGGGGTGAACCGCTGGCTGGCACTCAAGAACGTATCGAGCGGGTTTCTTCTGCCGCTAAGGCCTTTGGTCGAAAGCCTGAATTCTCTCTAAGCCTGCGATTGTTTATAGGGGATACCGATGAGGCCGCATGGGAAAAGGCTCGCCATGCTGAGCAAACCATTCTTGAAGCTGAAGGTACAAATCGATTCGCCCGCTCAGCCTCTACCGACAAGTCGATAGGAAAGATGCGTCAGATGGCGATCGCTGATGCTGAGCTACACGACGATTGTTTCTGGACGGGCCTGGTTAAGCTGCTCGGTGGTTTTGCTAATTCGGCAGCCCTGGTTGGCACCCCTGACCGAGTGCTCGCCGCTTTGAAAAAATATCGCGCACTGGGTATTGATGCGTTCCTTATCACCGGCGGTGTGGACGGTTTCTGGGACCCTACCCTTGAAGACTTCCTGATTCAGGTTAAGCAGGAGCTTTGACATGAAAAACCAGGTACGCCTTCGCGATATTTCCCCGCGCTTGACCTTTCAGGCGCAGGCGGGAAGCACTGAGCAAAAAGTTGAATTGATTGATCGGCTGACAGACGCCGGTTTGCCAGCGATTGAAGTCTCGTCTTTCGTTCACCCGAAAATGGTGCCCGGTTTAGCTGATGCCGAGCAGGTCTTCGCACGCATTCAGCGCCCTGCTGGGGTGTCATTAGAGTGTTGCGTGGGTAATCTAACCGGTCTGAAACGCGCCATTGATGCAGGTGCACACGTTGCCTGGTTCCTCTTGGCTACCGACGAAGCCTTTGCAAAAGCCAATATTGGCCGCTCCATCGATGATTCGTTAATCGAGCTGGAAAAAATGCATGAGTTGGCGTCTCAGGCAGACATCCAGCTGGGAACCTACCTGATCGCTGCGTTTGGCGGTCCTGCTGGGCTGGCGCGTGGTCCGGAAACAGTTGATGGCTTAGCTCATCGCCTGCTCTCTATGGGCGTGGACAAGTGGATTTTAGCTGATTCATGCGGCTATGCCGCGCCGCCGCAAATGCGCAATATGGTTCAGTTTGCTGCAAATCTCACAGGCATGCATAACCTCAATGTGCAGGTTCATGATAGCCGTGGTATGGGGCTTGCGAATGTCGCAGAGTTAGTCGCCTTAGGCTTGCATAACATTGACTTGTCGTTAGCAGGCTCCGGCGGACATCCTGCTGCGCCTGGCGCTTCGGTGGGTGGTGTATGCAGCGAGGATGCGGTGCAAATGCTCGACCTGATGGGCGTGCAAAGTGGCGTGGATTTGCACAAGTTGATCGAGACAGCGAACTGGCTGGATAAGCAGCTCGGTGGGCGAGAAAAAGGATTCACTCGGCGTGTAGGCCGGGTCCCGGTTACTGCTGCAGAACTCGAGGCTTTCAGGGCCGCGCAGGGCACGTTTAATTGGCAGCAGAAGTAGGCGAGTAAGATCAGCGTTGCCTGGTAGCAGGTGCTGATTTGGCGCCACGATTCAACAGAACAAAAAAAGGCAGATTGATATGAACAGGCACGAACTACATGATCTGGGCGGCGGCACATCCAGTGGTCTGCTGGCTGCTCGGGCCAGCCAGGCTCCGGATAATTTAGCCTTGGTGTTTTGCGGCCGCGAGTACAGCTATGGTGAGCTTGATCGTCAGGCTACGGCGGTAGCGGGGGGGCTCATGGCCCTCGGTATCAAGCAAGGGGAAGCGGTAAGTATCTTCGTTAGTAACCGCCCCGAGTATCTGATGACCAGCTATGGCCTATCCCGTGCTGGCATGATCACTGTGCCAATCAATTTGGCGTACAAAGGCGAATTTCTGCAGTACGTGATCGAACACTCCGATGCGACGGTACTAGTCATCGAATCAGCCTTTGCTGCTGTGCTTGGTACCTTGGCTCAGTGGCCGTCCGCGTTGCAAACGATCATCTATATTGGCGACGAAGCTCCCCAGATCGCGAATCCTGATGTGCGCATCATCTCTTGGGATGAGCTGCTCGCCAGTGGAGATGCGAATCCGGAGTTTCCGACAGTACTGCCGCAAGATACCGGAGCAATAAGTTTCACTTCTGGCACTACTGGCAAGAGCAAGGGCGTCGTTTCGCCAAACCTGCAGGGTGTGGTCATGGCGCGTGAGACAGCCATCGCCTTTGGATTGACCCCCCGCGATCGTCTTTATACTTGCATGCCTCTATTCCACGGAATGGCGCAAGTTACCACCTGCCTGGCCGCGATATACGCAGGTGCGGCAATTATTCTTTCGCCACGTTTTAGTGTGAGCAACCTCTGGGAAGAGGTTCGCGCTTCGAAAGCTACCCAGTTCAACGCACTTGGGTCGATGCTGCACATGCTGCTATCGACACCCCCGTCGCCGCTGGATCGCGAGCACGATGTGCAGTGCGTATTCGCCGCCCCTGCGCCGCCCGAAGTGCTCTATCGTTTCGAGTCGCGTTTTGGTGTGCATGTACTTGAAGGGTATGGCCAGACAGAGATCAAGAACGTCATCTATAACCCACGCTATGGTCGCAAGATCGGTTCGTTGGGCAAGCCAACCGCTTCTTCAATCATCGAGATCCATGACGATAATGGTGATGCCTTACCCTCAGGCATGATCGGGGAGATAGTCTATCGCCCGCGCATGCCTAATATCATGCTCAAGTATTACCACCGCAATGCCGATGCCACGCTCTCCAGTATGAGAGGTTTGTGGTGGCACACCGGCGATTTGGGATCGATGGATGATGACGGTTTTGTTTACTTCCATGATCGCAAGTCCGATTCGTTGCGCCGACGTGGCGAGAACATTTCTTCTCAAGAAGTGGAGGCTGCTCTGGTGGCCTTTTCCAGCGTGGTCGATGCTGCCGCGGTTGGCGTGCATTCTGATGTGGGTGAAGATGAAGTACTCGTGGTTTTCGAATCTTCGCAGCCAGAGAATTTTGACTTCGAAGCATTGTTTCAGCACTGCGTACATGCTCTGCCACGTTTCATGGTTCCGCGCTATTACCGGCTAATGGCGAGTATGCCGCGAACGCCCACTGGCAAAGTACGCAAGGTCGCATTGCGCGAGGATGGTTTAACCGCTGATATCTGGGATCACGTCCAAGCGGGGCTTGTAGTGCCGCGCTGATTGCGGCTTTACCGCCAGCAGCGCACCCCTACATGAGTGAATAGTTTGCTAAGGCGCGGCTTTCTAGCCGTTCGCCCTGGCTTCGCTCGCCTGTGTGTTGCTGGCATGAATGCAGTACCAGTGCTCGAAGGAGATATTTAACATGACTATTTCAAATGCGCCTTTCGATCTGCGCCAACTGCGGGACGTTTATGGAACTTTTGTTACGGGCGTTACCGTCATAACCACCCGTGATGGAGCGGGGCAGCCATATGGAGTGACGGCTAATTCCTTTAATACTGTCTCGCTTGATCCGCCGCTAGTGCTATGGAGTCAGTCGCTTAACGCAGGGAGTTTTCCGGCTTACCGCGACAGTGATCACTTTGCGGTCAACATCCTCGCTCACGATCAGATTGAGCTGTCCAACCATTTCGCCAAGTCTCGCGACGACAAGTTCAAGGGTATTGCTTGCAGCAGCGGGCTTGGTGATGTGCCGGTGCTCAAGGGGACAGCTGCACATCTGGAGTGCGTCAAGGTGGCGGCCTATCCGAGCGGGGATCACATGCTCTATATCGGCCGGGTCGAACGTATGGCGAGCTCAAGTCGTAGGCCGTTGGCGTTCAGTTCAGGCCGCTACTCGCTGACGCACTCGTGTGATCTTGAAGCCTCTTATTTCAACTCCAGTGGTGTGCGACCAGTGCCGCTCACCGCTATTGAACAGGCCCGAGCGCAGCTGCCGGAGCTCGCCGAGGCGCTGGGTGGGTACACGCTGTGCCTGTCGGTATGGGGTAACCGTGGTCCGACAGCTTTGCATTGGGAGCCTTCCAGCCACCCGGTCAGCGATCAGCTATTTAGTGGGTTGGTGATGCCGGTGACACAGTCGGCTACCGGTTTGGCTTTCGCCGCTTTTTTGCCGGAGACCACTACCAAGCCCTTCATCGACGATGATCTTCAGCAGCTCGGTGATACCGGTCTGCAGCTTATCCAGCAGCGCGAAGCGCTAGAGCAGCAGGTCGCCGATGTGCGGGCTCAAGGTTTCGCGAGAATGATCGGCCAGTCACCGTCGCGCTTGCACAAAGTGCCAGTACATGTGTTTAGCGCGCCAATTTCGGATGCGGACGGTCATATGATCATGGCTTTGACTTTAGCCGCGCCAGCCGACCGGCTCGACAGCAGTTGGACGGGGTCCGTGCCCCAGGCACTGCTGGCCGCGGCACAGCGCATTAGCGCCATCATTGCCGCTTAAGGAATACTACAGGCAGGTTTGAACCTGCTTCGACTCAACATAAAAAAGAGCGAACCTCTATGTCGCATCACTCCCGGCAAGCTGACAATGCGTGGCGTGTGCTGTTTGTGCTTTTTCTCGCCAATTTATTCAATTACTTCGATCGGACTATTCCGGCGATTGTCGCCGAGTCAGTGCGCCTGGAATGGGATCTCAGCGATCTTCAGCTGGGCTTCGCTGGCACCGCGTTCACTCTTGTTTATGCAATAGCAGGTGTGCCTTTAGGGCGTATGGCTGATACGGGCTCGCGGCGCAAAATCATGGGGTGGGGCCTCGCCGTATGGAGCGGCATGACTGCTGCGACAGGCTTGGCTACCGGTTTTTGGAGCTTTATTCTGATTCGCATGGGAGTGGGTGTAGGCGAGGCCAGCTATGCGCCAGCGGCCAGCTCGTTGATTGGCGACCTGTTTCCCGCACGCAAGCGTGCCCGTGCTATGGGCTTGTTTATGCTCGGCCTGCCGTTAGGGTTGTTGCTTGCCTACTTCACTACGGGTGCGATGGTGCAAGCTTTCGATAGCTGGCGTGCGCCTTTCTTTATTGCAGCTGTACCGGGGGTGATTCTCGCACTGTTGCTGTTTTTCATCAGAGAGCCCAAGCGCGGGGCAGCGGAAGACGTGGAAATAGCCACTACTCCGGTGGACAAGCCATTGCAGCGTATCTTCGCCATTCGAACTTTCAGGTGGTTGACCCTAGCAGGGTTGTCATTCAATTTCGCAGTTTACGCTTGCACTTCCTTCATGGTGCCAATGTTGCAGCGCTATTTCCTGATGCCGTTGGAACAGGCAGCCATTGCTACCGGGGTGATCGTTGGCCTTACGGGACTTGTTGGTTTGTTAGCGGGTGGGCCGATCGCTGACCGTCTGCACCAACGATCGGAGAACGGACGTTTATTGTTTGCTGCTTTTTGTATGTTGGTTGCCAGTCTTGCGACCGGGTATGCATTGTTAGCCGGGCGTATTGAAATCGCTCTCTTCGTTGGTATCTTCAGCCTTGGTTGGCTGTTTTCCTATAATTTTTTCACCTGTGTATTTCCTGCGCTGCAGGACGTTGTTCAGCCGCGCTTGCGTGCGACGGCCATGGCGCTCTTCTTTGCTGCACTGTACCTGCTGGGAGGCGGGCTCGGGCCGCTGGCGGTTGGATTGCTCTCGGATCGGTTCTCTGAGGCAGCGATGCTAGCGGCAGGCGCCAGTGAGATGAGCGAAGCGTTCAGGGCGGTTGGGTTGCACGACGCTATGTACCTGATTCCGATAGCGCTACTGGTGACTATGTTGGCACTATTGCAGGCTTCTCGGGTTTTTGCAGCAGATGCAGAGAGAATGCGTGCCGATATGGCCTTAACCACACCGTGATGGCTTCAGGTAAGCTATCACGGCATATTCGGGCTATTTCGCTACCGGAATTGGGAGGCTAAAAGCCCAGCCTTGGCGCTCGGTAAGTTTTTGGACACGCATGGGCCTATCGGTCCCTGGATTGTTACCGCCGACGAGATCCCCGACCCGCAGCAGCTGACCATCCAGCTCTCGGTCAACGGGGAACTGCGCCAGAACTCTTCCACCTCGCTAAAGGGTCGGTCTCGTATCAATTGGACTGCTATGACTGCTATGACAGCTGGAGAGTTGGCGTAAGAGGCATCGCCCGACAGCAGTTCCAGTTAAGCAAGCGTCCTCTTGAGCTAGTGGTACTAACTCCCTTCGCCAATGTCCCTCACCTTAGTTATTACCGGAACGTGGGCTGCCATGAGCTCTTCGTCGGAGAGCGCTCTAAGCAGAGTGCGGTCTCTGTTGTTTCGGCATTCCATAAACGCGCATTGTTAACGCATTGACAATATAAGGCTAATACCTTATTTATATATATTAAGGTGCCGACCTTAGGGTTGCGGTTCTGTGAAGAGCGTAGCTGATTCTCCCGATCAATTTTTTTGATCGTTGGAGAGAATTTTCTGGTTGGCCCGGACGCCTGTCTGATTAAAACAATAACGCCCGGCTCTGCATGCCAGAGATTGAGGTAAATAAGGAATGAATATGATTTCCAGTTACAAGCAGTATGCTCGGCCTACTGGGTGCATTTTTGCCTCGTTAGTTCTGTTGAGCCTTTCTGGCTGCCTTTCAGGTTCCAGCTCCAGCTCCAGCAGCGCGACGCCCGAGAGTTCCACGCGGGCAACTACAGCTCAAGGTCCTGTAGAAGGTGTTGCCGAAAGCGCGATGGTGGTCTTCAAAGGTATTCCTTTTGCTGCGCCCCCGCTCGGTGATCTGCGTTTTGCTCCACCCCAGCCGGCACTAAATCGTGGCGCGGAGTTATTGAGCGCAGACTCTTACAGCAGTCCCTGCATGCAACCCGCTAATATATTCGAGACGGCGCCAGGCTCCGAAGACTGCTTGTATCTGAATATCTACACTCCCGACGTTAAAGGTGAATATCCGGTCATGGTATGGATCCACGGTGGATCACTAGAAAACGGCTCCGGCGGACCCACCTACGATCCGGTTCGTCTGGTCGAGCGAGGCGTGACGTTAGTTACCATCAACTATCGTCTAGGGGTGCTGGGATTTTTGGCCCATGAAGAGCTTTCAGCTACGGCTGCGTCCGGAGAGTCTGGCAATTATGGACTTATGGATCAGCAGGCAGCGCTGAGCTGGTTGAGAGCAAACGTGGCATCTTTTGGCGGCGACGCGAACAATATCACCCTTTTCGGGGAGTCCGCCGGCGGCCATAGCATCCTCAGCCACTTGGCTTCCCCAGGTTCAGCAGTGTTGTTCGATAAGGCTATTGTCCAAAGCGGCTCTTATGCCCCGGGCCAACGCGATTTGTCCTCCGCGCAAGCACGAGGGAAAATATTTGCTGACTACATTGGCTGTTCTACAAATGTTGTCGACTGCCTACGAACCCTTTCCGCCGACGAGATCATCCGTGCACAGAGTTTGGCCCCAGCCGAGACTAGCTTGGGAACTGGGTTTCTTCCGATAAGGTACTTACCCACCAGCGGAACAGAAGTGCTATCTGAGTCCATAAGCGAAGCTTTGGTCAGCGGTAATACCAACGAGAAAGCTGTTCTTATTGGCAGTAATCTTGATGAATGGCGCCTTTTCGTGGGGTTGTATTTGTTGGGTGGAGGAACGGTGACCGAGGCGAATTATACGGCGCTCATCCAAGCCAGTACGGGGGTGGATGCTAACACTGCGCAGAATTTGGCGAATGCCTATCCGCCAAGTGAGTACACCAGCCCTGCCCAAGCACTGAGCGCACTGGGGACGGACGCGGTGTTTGCCTGCAACTTTATCAACCAGCTCCGCCAGTTAGCGCCCTTGGTGCCTACCTACGGCTATGAGTTTTCCGACCGAGACGCGCCTTTAACGGTGCCCGCTGTACCGGGGTTTGAATTTGGTGCCGCGCATGCCCTGGAAATTGGCTATCTGCTTGCCAGCGAAGAAACGATTTTTCAGTTTGGTGCGACTGAAGAGCAGTTTGAACTTGCCAATTATATGGCGGACTACTGGACCTCATTCGCTAAATACGGAGACCCCAATCCAACGTCGGGCGATGCTCCTTTCTGGCCGGTCTACGCTCCGGGAGTTGAACAAAGGTTGCTACGTTTGCTGCCCCCGAAACCCGAAGCTTTCGCTGCTTCCGATTTTCATAGCTATCACAAATGCGATTTGTATTAACCCGGTATAAGGTTCTCTAAAGGCGGAGCCGGGAGAAATTCCTCCCGGCTTTCTTATCTCTTCTACAGTAAAAAGAGAGGCGCTCGTGGACGCCATCTCTCCGGCCAGTTCAGCCTCTTATCTTCCGTGTTGACGCAGGCTACTTTCGTGGTTCATGGAAATTATTAAAGCTGTTATCTGGAGCGATTTCTTCCATCGCTTCGGATAGCCGACCCCCTCATTAATTGAGCGTCGACGGGCTTTTTTTGATCAGTTGTAGAGCGCAGTAGCGTTTCATAACAAGTTCTCTGTTGGTGCGCGGAAAATTCGGTAGTTGCGTGCATACCACCAGCGCACCTAGGGAGTTTGTCGAGGTGTGTTCGGTGGCGTCCTTCCGATGGTGCTTAGTGCAGCCAACGCAAGCGGAAGGCATGCCTCAATGCCTACCTGGGAATTCACACCTAAGGAGATCAGAATCAACTTAGGCATAAATTTTCGATACGTTATCGATATGAATCGCCCCTAGTTTAGTAGACAACTCCAGGCCTTATAATCAAGG
>TARA_R110000765_G_scaffold75224_4_pt1 | contig 12773 bp, 8 predicted proteins | sample TARA_R110000765 | Tara Oceans TARA_R110000765 (sample SAMEA4398168) | marine metagenome | biome: Polar Biome; feature: [MES] marine water layer (ENVO:01000295) within the mesopelagic zone...; material: water (ENVO:00002006), including particulate matter (ENVO:01000060) such as...... | reverse complement strand
TTAATTTTGCACTAAAGTACAAAATATTTACTAATAGGATAATTTTATAATCAAAATTATTGGTCATTGCAGGAGGAATTCAAAAGTGAATTTCCTTCCAAACCCCAGCTAGGACTAATTGGAATGCATAAATGGGTCAGAGCTGTTTTTACAACGTCGACCGTACTTGGCGTACCGCTATAATTACTTACCGTTTCCATTGTGGTAAGGGTGGCATCCCTCCAGACACCTCCTGACAAAATTCCGTGGGCGGCCGTTGGACTGGAATCAGCTATTACCGCTCCAGAGCCTTCAGTCAATTTCCAATGCCCTTTAATATTGGCTACCATTGGATGGGTATCATCCAATACTTTGCATTTCCATGTATCTACAGTTTCTGCTTCCAACAAACCATTAAATATCCTCACTTCGGAAATATATCCACTGTAGGCATAAGTACCATTGCCATCTGCCCCAAAGGTTAATGGAAAGTTATTGTCTATGTTTCCGATGGATGACATATCGGAACTATTTTTTAAAACACCATCGACATATATTTTTAACAGACCGTCCCTATCAAAAGTGGCACTTACCATATGCCATTCATTATCCGTAATTTGCCCGGCCTCCACGTCAACTCTATTGGCGCCATCCCCAACATTTACTTTAAAATTTTTGGTATCGGGCTTGAAAGAAAAAACATATCCAGGCAACAAACCGCTGTCCCAATTCTTCTTGGCTATAATACCAACATCTGCCGGCACCTTACTACGAATGCGGCATTCAATGGAAAAATCTTGGGTAGTGCCAAAACTATAAGCAGCATTATTAGGAACCGATAGTACCCCATTGGATTCAAAATAAAGTTCGGTATCACTATTCAAGCAATTGCTTACTGGAGGGACCTCGATTTCAGTTGTGGTTTTGGCAATTTCCTTTTTAGGGACATTGTCACCACTAACAATCATAAAAATCGTCCGCTCTTCATCACTATCTCCTCCATGGCTACTACCAATACCGCCATGATCCGTACTCACAATAATAGCCCAATCTTCCATTAGATAATTTGAACGATTCTCCATTGCCATAACCAACTCCCCAATGGCAGCATCAACGGTCTCAATGGCAGAAACATAATAGGAATTGTCAGGGCTAAAACCGGAACTATGGCCGGCATGGTCTACATCATCAAAATGAACAAAAAGGGCCCTAAGCTCCTCAACACCCAGTTCAGCTATAGCCTTATTTTTTACATCTTCACTTGAATCTGCGGTGTTTCTTGCAATATCTACAACACCTTTGGCAATTTGATCGTTGATAGGATGCCACTGAGATATTGAAACGGTTCGGTTATTGGGATCATTTTCCTCTATTCTCTTGAAAAAATGAGGATACCTTACAAAATCCGATCCTGAAAAAGAGTTATCGACTACCTTATGTTTATCCTGCCAAACTCCGGTCAACATGGATGACCAACCTGGCCCACTATATGTAATTCCCGTATTTCTAGCATCTAAGGAATAGATACCATTGGCCATAAGCGCATCCAAATTAGGAGTGTTCGCGGCCATAAGTGCATCCGGTCTACAACCGTCGATTCCAATAATCAACAATTTGGGATTCCTACCCGGCAAGGGTTCCTTTTCGCTAGAACCCTTCTCACTTGAGGAGCAGGAGTTGTACAAAAACATAGACAGCATAACCGCCAACATCAAAGCAATCTTTCGGTCAATTAAAAAATTCAATATCATAACACCAGAAATAAGTAAGCCCGGCTCAACTCAAAAACCGGGCTTTGATTAAAAAAACTAACTCAAAAAACTCAACTTATTAGCGATTAAAAAGTGCCATTACCTCTTCGGCACTCAATACATAATCATATATAACTGTCCCAGCAATTTTACCCTCAAAAAATTGGCCGTAATTACTTGTGCCGTCTTGGGCCAAACGCAATGGATTACCGCTTTCTGTACTGCCAATAGCTGCCATACTTGCACTGGCCACCGAATTTCCATCCTGATAGAGCGTCATGTTGCCATCCCTATCAAAGGTTACTGTTAGCAGGTGCCAATCACCATCATTAAAGTTTCCATTAAAATCGGTATCTGCCTTGGTTGTTCCGTCAGAAGTGGCAACACGCCAGTTGCTACCTCGGAATGCTATGGTCAACCCTTTATTGGATGAGCTGCCCCAGTCTTGATCACCAATCATAACCGGATCACTATCCGAAGAAGTTGTATTTACCCAAAATGAGATTGAATAGTCATTGTCATGTCTAAAACCCAAATCTGTGTCGCCAATTGTTGCGTACTGACCTACCCCATCAAAGGTGAAAGCGGACATATCATTCTCACTACTTATGGTAGCACCAGCATTGGCTACCGCTATGTTCTTTACAGTACCATCCTGAGTCTTCAACTGTACGCCTGTTAAGGGTGTAGAAACACCTGCAACCTGCTGAGAAGATAAGGCGTAGTCATAGATAGTAATTTCTCCAATGTCACCTTCAAAGAATTGGCCATAGGCACCGGTACCATCCTGTCCTACCCGAAGTGGGTTACCACTAGCTGTGTTTCCAATTCCCGCCATACTTGCAGAGGCCACTGAAGCACCATCCTGGTATAGCGTCATGCTACCATCACGATCGAAGGTAGTTACTATATAATGCCATTCCCCATCATTAAAGCTGCCATCATAATTGGTATCCGCTTTAGTTACACCATCTGACGTTGCTACACGCCAATTGTCCCCACGGAAAGCTATGGTCAATCCTGGATTGGAAGAACTGCCCCAGTCCTGATCTCCTATCATTACCGGATCACTATCGGTAGAAGTAGTATTTACCCAAAACCCTATAGAATAATCACTATCATGCCTAAAACTCAATTCAGGAACATCCAATATCTCTACTTGGTTATCCGCACCATTAAACTCTACTACTGAACCATAGGCAGCATCCTTTACTCTTGAAGTCACCTTTTCATCAATAGCCAAAGGAATAGTTTCTCCCGTACTCTTTTTTAAATAAACGAAAGTATCTATGATGGCGTTTGGATCAAAAAACTTCACTTTTTTGATCTCAAAATTAACGGCCCCTATTGAACCATCTACATATAGAATCTCAAACTTAACAGTAGTTTTATCTCCTATTTCCAAAAGTTTAAGCTCTTCCAAACTGGAAATAAAACTTTTGGACTTAAATTTATCTCCAAAAGTCGGAAAATCCGTTAAGACTTCTAATACGGACAAATCAGTTCCCGAAAGTACCTTAATTTCAGCAGGCAACTTAGAGGTTACAATGGCCAAGTCTACTGTTTGACCCTCCGCGTATGATTCCTTAAACTTAGGATCATAGGTCAATTCGGCCAATTCTTCGTCGGTATACTCCAGTCCTGTATTCGGATTGGTATGGTATACATAAAATACGAAATTTTCCAAATACCTTTCATCTGCCCAGCCTTCTCCTTTATCATCACAACCCAAGATAAAAACGAATCCCAAAAACAGCCTTAAGAGGACCTTAATTTTATAACTCAATAATTTATTTATACTTTTCATTGTATTACATTTTAACTGTTCTTAATCTTTAAGTAACCATATAATCTGATCCCTATCATCTACCTCAGCACCAAACTGAGCCCTAAGGGCAGCCCTATAATTATTTTTGTTGTCCAAATCTTCTGAGGCAGGGTAGGTCCACCGTACAGGATACCTATTAATACTATTGTGCTCACTACTAAATAAATAGGTAGGCACCCCAGTTCTACGCGTGGTAAAAAAGGATTCGTGATCGGTATTTTCAGCAAACGCCAAATACTTCTGTTCCAAAATTCTGGTCAACCCTGCCACCCCTGAAACATAGGGTTGCTTAACGGTCAAATATGTAGAAATTTCAGCTGCATCAACACTATAAAATTCCATGGAAGCAATTACTCCATTATCGTAATGGGTCTTGGCGTCTACCGCGGCCCATCCTCTATGCGCCCCCTCGGCTATATGCAATTCCTGTTCCCAATAACTCATGAAAACACCAGGCTGGCCAACATAATTCCAATATTTGTCGAAATTTGGAAATGAAAAATCCCCATCCAATTTTTTTGCAGAGTTTTCCGTTGCTGCCCCAGAAATATCCGCACCGGCATAGGAATCATAATCAGCGCGTACTTCGGCCTCTATTGGATTGGCATCCAGTGCATCCTGGGTTGGATCGGCCACTTTCATCAACCTTGGATCTTCCTTTCCTTTAAGTAAGTCAATATAAGTACTTGCATAGACCACGGCATCTCTATAAACGGCCTGATCCGGGTTATATGTTTGTCTAAACCCATCCTCATTGCTATATATTAACTGAGCGTTATCCTGTAGTCCTGTCAATAGTGGATAGGTGTCGGGATTATTTACAATATTCGCAAAACGGCCCTTTACGTCAACATCTGGATCATTTTCTTTTTTACTTAAGGATAATAAAATTCTTAGAGTATATGCATTAATCAATTTTTGCCATTGCCTAAGATCTCCATCATAGTATGGATCTCCTTCGATATTTACTCCCGGGTTCGCCAAAAGAAAGGTCCCCAATTCATTATTGGCCTCATCCAACCAATCCAAACTCTGTATATAGACCGATTTTTGGGAGTCATATTTTGGTTGGGGCTTATCAGCTCCAAGACCTGCTTCGGACAAAGGTATATCACCCATTCTCCTGGTCATTTCAATAAACATTCTAGCCTTAAGAAACTTACCAATTATGGCATATGCAGGAGCTCCGGCAATCTCGGCCTCTTTGGTCATCTGAATAATATTCCTCAATGTGGAATAATCAAAACTCCCACTATAGCCATTGTTGAAATTTGGAGAATAAACATTATCGGTTGCAATCCATAAATGGTATTGCATTTTTTCATAAGTATCACTAAATGACCCAGTGGCCCCTGGCACCAATGTTGTAAATATTAAGCTTGGAGGCACGGAATTGGGTTCGTTAGGATTTTCCCTTAAATCTTCATAGTCCAAACAGCTAATTAGCGTCCCTAAAAGGGATACCATTAGAGTAGTTTTAAAAATTATATTTTTTATCATGATTAGTAGTATTAAAATGAAACATTAAGGTTAAAACCAATAGACCTCTGGGATGGTAATTGCAATCCGGTATCCCCTTGAGTTAGGGTGTAGGTATCCAAGTCCCCATAATAATCGTCCTTGGTCCAATACCATAAATTCCTACCAATGACCGAGAACGATGCAGAGTCCATGAAAGTCTTATCCAATAGTTTTTTACCTAAATTGTAGGTAACCACCACTTCCCTTAATTTGATAAAGGTTTTGTCCTTAATTACACTAGGCCAATCCGCCTTATATCGGCTTGCCCAAGATTGGTAATCCACTTTATAGGTACTTGGCTCAAAAACCCTAGTATCCGTCAAAATATTTCCATCCGGATCGTAAGTAGCTTCGCCTGATACAATAGTCACCCCTTCTATCTGCATTGTTTTAGCATCTCCGCCATTTACATAAGCGATATTGGACAATTCCCTTTCAGGGTGAATCGCATCTGGATGACCTCCTGCTCTCCAAAGATCACGTTCATAGGCATCCTGGGTTACACCACCAAATCTACCATCAAACAAAAAATTCAAGGAAAGGTTCTTATAGGAAAAGGAATTATTGATACTTGCTATAAAATCGGGTTGGGTATTTCCAGTATTTACTTTAAAATCTGTTCTTTTTGGCAGGCCATTTTCATAAATTATCAGTTGACCGTCCGGAGATCTTTCCCATACATAATAGAAATAATCTCCTATAGGTGTTCCCACCTTGTTCCTAAAGTTGGCCCCAAAATCCCCTTCCCATTCGGGAATTGTACCATCTGGCAATGGAGGTAGGGAAGTAAGATAATTTTTGGATTTATCAAAATTAATAATCGCAGACCAGTTAAAATTCTTTGTCCTAACAGGGATTGCCGTAATTGAAAAATCCATCCCCCTTCTCTCCGTGGTCCTACCGTTCAACAGCACCCCTTCATAAGCCGAGGCCGCAGAAAATGGCTGTGTAAAAATCTGTGGCCCGTTCTGGTTTTCATAATATGAAAAATCGATTCCCAAACGACTATTTAAAATTTTCATCTCAAAACCATATTCAAATGAGTTTGTGAACGATGGCCTTAAATCTGGGTTTTCCAACGTTGCTGGAAAATTGGCAGTTGGCAAGTTTCTATACCTTCCTGTAGAATACGAATTGGTAGCTTCATATATACCCAAATCCCCACCAACTTGTGCATAAGCCGTTCTTAGCTTCAAATAGCTAATAACACTTGGCATTTTTATCATGTCGCTTAGAACAATACTTGAATAAACTGAGGGATAGAAAAATGTATCATTTGCTTCGGGCAGCGTAGAGGATTTATCAACTCTTCCCGTCATCCCAAAAAATACCCTATTTCTATATGAAAAATCCATTACTGCATAGGCACTGTAAACGCCTTGCGAGTATTTATAGCTTGTTGGAGTAACTTGATCAACAGAATTCTGCAGTGTAAACACTTCCGGCACAATCAGCTGGGTTGTGGAAGCATGTTCCTCCTGCCTATTCAGGTATCGCTGATTTGCCCCCAAAGTAGCCTCCAAAGAAACATCCTTATTGAAAAAATTATCGCTATAAGTAATCAGAAAATCAGTGTTGTTTTCAAAATAACGATATGCATTGTACCTAAAACGACCACCTCTATCCGGTATATCATAATTGTAAATATCCTTGGAAATTTCCTCGTTATCGGTTAAGGAATAAGTACTAAGGGTGCTTCTTAAGAAAGCATTTATTTTATCTGAAATTTTAAAATTCACCTTTGCATAAGTAAGTATATCATTTTTCGTCCAAGGTTTTTTCCAGTTATATGCCAAGGCATAGGGGTTATTATAACGCCAATTTTCCACAAAGTCTTGTTTTATTCCTTCTTTGCCGGGAACCCATACATGCTCTAAGTTTCTCACATCAAAATTGGCACCTCCCCAAATACTCAATAAATAAATTGGAGACGTAGGTCCATAAGACCCTCTAATCCTATTGTCCGAATATTGATAATTGTACTGCAAGGAAGCATCAACCGATATCGCATCGGAAACATTTAAAGTCCCGGTTAGCCTTAGGGTGTTAATATCCAGTTTTTGACCTGGAATAGATCCTTTTGCATGTTTATAGGAGTTGGATATTACATAATTACCTTTTTCTGAACCCGATTGTAGAGTAACGTTATTAGAGGTTACCAATCCAGTTTCTACAAAATTACCTAGGTTATCCGGTCCTCTGGAAATCCAAGGCGTAGGAATCCTTTCCCCAGTAACGGGATCAATGGGGGAATCTGATTGCTTAATTAATCGACCATCAAATTTTGGACCCCAAATAGAATAATCAAAGTCATTGACACCACCTCCCCCGGCGGCACCTGTTCCAAATTCATATCTACCGGTATTCCCAGGTCCATATTGTGTCTGCGCCTTTGGAATTCTTAAAAACCCAGTCTGAAAGGTAGTGGAGCTGTTAACACTGACTCTGGTGCCATCGATACCTTTTCCAGACTTCATGGTTATCTGCAAGGCCCCGAACTTACCCAAGGAACCATATAAGGCCGAAGCAGCTGCACCTTTCAAAACGGTAATATTCTCTATATCGTCCGAACTAATGTTCCAAAAATCAGTATCAGGCATAGGTACACCATCTACAACCAATATAGGTTTCTCTCCCCTTAGAAATATACTTGGATCAGAGAAAAAATCTGCACCATTGCTTATTACGGTAAGCCCGGCCACTTTTCCTGACATAGACTCAAGAACATTTGGTGTTATTGCCTTTTGGAGTGTTACCCCTTTTACTTCCTGTGTTGCATAACCAATTCGCTTTTTCTCCTTTTTAATTCCCAAAGCGGTTATTACTACCTCCTCCAAAGCATTACCAGCAGCCAATGTGATTTTTAGATCTTTTTCAAGTCCAACCTTAATCTCCTTGGTTTCAAAACCTACATAAGAAACCACCAAAATACTTTCTGAATCCACTTCAATACTAAATTTTCCATCAAAATCAGCTACTACCCCATTGGTCGTCCCTTTTACAAGTACCGAAGCCCCCGATAAAGGCACCCCATCCTCATCCATGACCGTACCCGTAATTAACTGTTGCCAATTGGAATCTACATTAATTGAGGCTACCGTCTTGGCGTACAGGTTGTCTTCCAACATATTTGCCGATAGGAGTTGTGCCACTCCAACGGAAAATAACAGCCCTAATAATTTGGTTTTTCTTTTGTTCATTGTCGGTTTATTTAGTTAAAAAAATTCAAAATATATTTTACTTATAGTTTATTTTTTGACCTAAATTATGAAATTATTTCATATAGGTCATTTTTTTTGACAAAAAAAAGGTTAAAATGTTTACTAATAATTAAATTTATTGATAATAAACTTTTAAGATTACGTTAAGTGAATCCATAAAAACTACTGTACGAAAGAGGTGTTTAAGCTACATGACTGAATTAGAGCAATATAAAGTCTGAAGCCTCTAGAAGTTGCTTAACGATTTGTAAACATCTGTAACAAAAAGGAATTGAAAAAAATGGCGATAACCCAAAATATGTGGGCTTTACAAAAAAAATCCCTATCTCATTTAAGAAATAGGGACTAACAAAATTTTGAAGTTGTAAAATTATTAATCTATCAACCCAAAAGCTCTGGGCAGCCACAAGGAAAGTTCTGGAACATAAGTCAATATCAACAATACGGCAGTCATTGCCGCCAATAGGGGCAGTAACGGTTTTATCACTTTTGTAACAGGCACCTTGGCAACACCACTACCCACAAACAGCAGCGTACCTACTGGAGGGGTACATACCCCTATACACAAATTGAGAACGATTACCATCCCAAATTGCACCGGGTGCATCCCCAAGGCCATAACTACTGGCAAAAATATAGGTGTAAAAATAAGTACTGCCGGGGTCATATCCATAAATGTACCTACTACCAGTAAGGTGATATTTATAAAAAGCAATACCAATAAGGGGTTTTTAACCGATTCCAAAAGGAAGCCCGTTAATGACTGCGGAATAGACTCGAAAGAGAATAACCAGGACATGGCCATGGAAGTAGCAATTAAGAACATCACTATTGCAGTAGTTTTGGCGCTGCGAAGAAGGATGGGCCTAAAATCGGCAAACTTAAGTTCCCTATTTACAAAACCAAGTAACATAGCATAGACTACAGCAATAGCCGCTGCTTCCGTAGCGGTAAAAATACCGACAACAATACCTCCCACGACTATAACCAATAAGGTTAAACTTAAAAAAGCATTCCTAAAATCGCGGAACAGCTTTTTAAAACCCACCCTTTCTTCCTTGGGCAAGCCTTTTTTTCTAGCATAAAAATACACCATCATCATAATGGCCAGACCTACCAAAATACCGGGTATATACCCAGCAATAAACAGAGCGGCTACCGATGCGGTTCCTCCACTGGCCAACGCAAAAATTATTAAAACGTTACTAGGCGGGATCAATAGTCCTGTTGTTGATGCACTAATATTAACAGCTGCACTAAATTCCCTTGGGTAACCGTCATTAGCCATCTTTTCCGTCAAAGTACTTCCAATGGCCGATGCAGCTGCAATGGCCGATCCAGATATGGCCCCAAACAACATGGCGGAAATTATATTAACATATGCCAATCCACCGGGCAAACTACCGATAAGCGATTTTGCAAAGTCTATCAAACGATTCGCAATACCTCCCCGATTCATAATTTCCCCTGCCAAAATAAAGAAGGGAATGGCCAATAAGGCAAAATTATCGATACCTGTCGTCATCCTTTGACTTACCGTTGTGATGGAAGGCATGAATGCTATATTGATCAATAATGTGATCGTTGTTGAAATCCCAATGGCATAAGCCACTGGTACTCCGTAGGCCAACAAACCCATAAAACTAATAAACAATACTAGGATACTTATGGTTTCAATACTCATTGTTGTTGGCGTTAAAGGTTATTTTTATATGATAAACGGAAAAGAAAATGATCATTAGCCCACTAATAGGCACAATAGCGTACACATAGCCAAGTGGCACCAATAAAGCAGGGGACAATTGCCCCAACTTTAAAGTAGTGTAAACTAAATTACCTCCACCAATAACCATAATGACCAAGGCGAAAACAGCCATCACTACCTGTATTATTCTATGTCTCCTTTTTTGTTTGTCTACTGGAAGTTTGGATAATAAAAAATCCATGGACAGATGTCCTTCCTTTTGTCCGTTGATATAGGCGGCACCCAAAACGGTTAGCCAGATCAACGAAAATCTGGCGAATTCCTCGGTAAAGGAGCTGGATTGTCCCACCACATATCGGGAGACTACCTGCCACACCACATCCAGCACCAATAAACTAAATATTATTACCAACAACCCTTCAATGGCCTTATTCAATATTCTGTACGTCGTTTGCATTATTGATTGTTAATTTGGTCGATTATTTTTTTCATCTTTGGATCCTTGATCAATTCCTCCAAAATGGGCTTGGTCTTTTCAACAAAGGGAGTCTTATCCGGATAATAGATTTCTACATTTGCCTCTTTTAGGACTTTCATACCCTCCTCTACGTTTTCCTTCCAATAGACTTTTTGTTTTTTCACGCTTTCAACTGCCGCATCCTGCAACCATCCTTTTTCAGTATCGCTCAGGGTATCCCAAAATTTGGTGCCTACCACCACTACATCCGGTACCATACTATGTTCGTCCAAGGTATAAAATTTGCAAACCTCGTAGTGATTGGAGGTTACAAAGGAAGGAACATTGTTTTCTGCACCATCTACTACTCGCTGTTGAAGAGCAGTATAAAGCTCCCCATAGGCCATAGGGGTAGCAGAACCACCTAGGTCGTTTACCATATTAACCGCCATTTGGTCGTTCATTACCCTGATTTTTTTGCCCCTTAAATCCTCCGGTGTCTTTATAAATCCGTCCAAGGTATAGAAGCTTCTACTCCCGGCATCGTAAAAACAGAGGCCGCGTAGCAAATATTCGCTGCCTCCTTCCAGAAGCTCCTGCCCTACTTTACCCTCCAGGACATTGAACATATGTTCGCTGTCCCTAAACAAATAAGGTACTCCCAGAACCCTATATTCCGGCGCAAAACTGGACATGGCGGCAGCACTTACCTTGGTCATGGCCACGCTTCCTATCTGCAATAATTCCAAGACCTCCCTTTCTGTACCCAACTGGCCATCAGGAAAAACCTTAATCTGCAATTTTCCACCCGATTTTTCATTAAGGGCTTCTTTCATGGCCAGTATACCTTTATGGACTGGATGGGTTATTGGTAGGGAGTGTGCAAAGAACAAGGTTTTGTGATCCGTAATATCTGAACAAGAATACAAGCCTAAACATACCAAAACACCAATTGTAACAACTAATTTTCTCATTAGGGATTTATAAACTTGCATAGACATTTTTTAAATTGGACGTTAACGTTAACGCAATTGACTTATATATTTTAATTCCAAACCTTAAAAATACTCTTTTTTTAAAATTTAACAACAATTCATTACAATAATAGCAATTTAGTTGCATCTTCATCAACAATAACACCTCTGTTTTACATATTTACTAATCTGGTTTGAACAACATTTCCCTAATGCCCTTTTCCAGGCCATAGAGCTCTGCCATACCAATAGCCCTCCCTATTAACGAATACCCCGAATAGAATTCGTCTTTTCTTTTTTTATCATCCAACAAAACATGTCCGTGATCCGGCCTGATGGGTATTGCCACCTCCCCATATCCACTTTCATGTCTACTTAATTGCTCCTTAACAATTTCCAGCATTATCTTGGACATGGGAATGGATCCATCCAAATGGGCGGCTTCATAGAATCTACCGTCTTCTTCCCTAGATACATTTCTTAGGTGTAAAAAATGAATTTGTGGCCCAAAATCCCGAATAATTTTAAGAAGGTCATTGGAGTCTACCGCTCCCAAGGAACCAGAGCAAAAGGTTAATCCATTGCTGGGTGAAGGAACGCAATCCAAAATAAATTCCAAATCCTCGTAGGTAGAGGCTATACGGGGAATTCCAAAAACGGGAAATGGTGGATCATCCGGATGCAGGGCCATTTTTATACCCAGCTTTTCGGCCTCCGGAATAATCGCTTTTAAAAAATATGCCAGATTTTCCCTAAGGACCGATTTTTCAATCTTACTGACTTCCTCGAGTGTGTCCCTAAAATCGGAAAGGGGAATGGCAACCTTGGAGCCAGGCATCCCAGCCAATATAGCACTTTTTAGCAGCTCACGTCCCTGCTGGTCTAAGTCATTATAATAATTTTCAGCCTTATGAATGATTTCATCATTATAGACCTGAGCTGCCCCATCCCTTTGCAGGATATACAAATCAAAAGCAGCAATTGCCACAGGGTCGTACAATAAACTTATAGCCCCTGTTGGAAGTACATAATTTAAATTGGTACGGGTCCAATCTATCAATTGCATAAAATTATAGCAGACCACCTTAATGTTGTTTTCCGCCAAATTACGGAGAGTCTCAATATAGTTCCGGATATAAAAGTCCCTTTCCGGAAGACCATATTTAATAGCTTTGTGTATATTAACACTTTCCACTACGGACCATTCCAAGCCATTGGACTCTATTTCCTTTTGGACCGCCCTTATAACTTCAGAAGACCAAATTTCTCCAATGGGGACCTGGTGGCATGCCGTGACCACACCATCCACTCCCAATTCCCTGATATCCTTTAGAGAC
>TARA_R110000765_G_scaffold30165_2_pt1 | contig 12780 bp, 18 predicted proteins | sample TARA_R110000765 | Tara Oceans TARA_R110000765 (sample SAMEA4398168) | marine metagenome | biome: Polar Biome; feature: [MES] marine water layer (ENVO:01000295) within the mesopelagic zone...; material: water (ENVO:00002006), including particulate matter (ENVO:01000060) such as...... | reverse complement strand
TAGCATCTAAATCTGTGTAAAATACTTTCCGAGTATCTAGGCAGATTTGAGCAATTACTGACCCCTCTCCATCAGCATCTCCAATCCAAGCGTCTATTTTTTGAGCTCTCGCTTCATTGTCAGTATATGCGCTGCTAATTTCAGAATATTTTGATTTTGGATATTTCGAATTCATTATATATTTTTTTTAATTGTGATTGATAATATACTTTTTAAGTTGCAAAATGCGTGCCAACTATTTCTAAGCATCCATCAGGAGAGGTGTAAACAATATCCCTCAAAGTGTAGGCATTTTGTAAATTTCCATCATACATATAATCCGCAATTTCTTTTTTATTTTCTTCTGTTAATTGGGTTACGTCTCGAAGTAATTTATACCTAGCTTTATGTTTAAAGTCATCGGAAACAAAGGAAAACACTAAAGGTGACTCATTTAGCCTATAAACGCTATAAGTCTTTGTAACTCCAGTAAAATCGCAATCAATTCCATCAATAATCATACTATCTTTTGCATCTTGTATAGGAATTAATCTTTCGATGATTTTAGCTTCTTTATATTTATCATAAGAATGATTATCAAAACTGCCAAAACAAGTTAAATACATTGGTCTAACTCTGTCCTGCCCTTCATGAAGCTTTAAGATATAATACATGGTTATTAATCCATATTTATTAAGTATAACGTGAGTAGCATTTTTTTTCTTTATGTCAAATTGTTGGTCGTAATAGTCGTGTATTGCGCTCATTTTATTTATTTTTTGTTACGTGATTAAATATACTAATAATAAAGCAAAGACCGTGCCAGTTATTTTCTCTCCATCAAGTCCAGCTTACAAAAAGATCCCTCTCCTGATCCACCGTAAAAATCATCTTCCCATAATACTTTTATTCTACCATTGCAGCCTTCCTCAATTTCTGTAACGACTCCTTTTTGATAATATCCTACCCTATTGTTGTGTTTTACTTTATCCCCTACTTGAAAAATTTTCATGATGTGAATATTTTAAGATTTAATAAAAAAGTTTCTTTCTATACTTGGATACCTGCAAAGACTATGCCAAATTTCTTGAGTATGCGTAAAGCTTTCTTTTTCCAGTATAAATAGCTCCAAAAAATTCACCATCAACATTTTCTCCCTGATATACCCAGTTAGGGGTGATTTTTGGATTATATGATAAAATTTTCTCCTCTCCTCCTATGCCTTGATCGTTATAAACTAATACTTTATTGCAGTTAATCCAAGAGCAAACCGACTTATTTTCTCCCTCAAATATTTTCTTTGCTGTGCCTTTTTGGTTAGTTAGGGAGCAGTTTTCCATCACCAATCGGTAATTCTCAGGATCAACAAAATGAATCGTTCCGTCCTGCTCTTTTATCTGCCATTTCATAAAATTAGCTCCTTTTGCTAAATGGAATCGAACTTTTAATTTGCCTGCGAATAGCCCTCTGTAAGTCATGATAATATTTTTTTTGATGTGATTAATAAATATATTTTTTTAGTTGCAAAAAGCGTGCCAAAATAAAGAAAGTTGGTGTTTACAATGGGCAGGGAGGCGCAATTTTTGTCCCCTGCTGTTTGTTATGCGGACAACTCAACCACAACGCTTCCCGACGAAAACTGCGACACTAGAAATCGCTTTTCCAACTTCCTTATAGATTCTTAGGAATAGCTCAAAATATTTCCGTGAACAATTATCTCGTCGCAAGAATTTACAGGATTTTCTGTAGCTCTGTCAACAAATTTATCGACACGATATGGGTTAAAAAATACTCTATCTTTATTATGTGGCCTATGAGCAGGTATAACTTCCCACCCCTCGCAAACGATCCAAGCAAATACTGGCGCATCAATTCCGTCAGCCTTTGAATTCAGAAGAGATTTTCTCCCCTCCTCGCAAACGTGAAGCTCACAGCCAGTTAGCATCAAGTTCTCAGGATTCCCATTTACACAAGACACCCAACCATTACCAAACTGAGCTTCCACTCGATATTCAGTAATTGATTTTTTATAAACTCTGTATTTTGGTGATTGAAGTGTTCCTGAGTACATAATATATTTTTTTATTTTGTTATTAAATATACTTTTTAAGTTGCAAAAAGCGTGCCAAGTTTTATATTGGAAGTATTTGAAATAAGCCTCTCACTCGCTGTTTCCTGCTATCATGATGATCCAAAACACTACCATCTTTTATCGTACAAACATGGCCATCTGTTGTGCAGTAAAATGTTCCATTTGGGAATTTCTTAGCTGCTGTAGAAACTGTCATTCCAGAGATTTTTCCATGCCCATTAGTAGCATTCATAGACTTATCATACTTTTTCCAGATTGGCTCAATTGTCATATCATGAAGCTCAATAACCTCTCTCCATCTTTTAGCTCTTGTGTTGCCTGCGTATTTAGAAGTCCAACCTCCATCTCTCATTAAGCTTAAGATCAATTGGTAGTCGCCATCAAGAATATTTGCCAATGTCGTAATCTGACAAGAGTTAGCAGGTGAATTATCATAACAAGTAATAACTAATGGAGCTAAATTTTGTCTACTATTTCTTGTTGGCTTGTCGTTATTTGGGTAGAATCTCTCAAATTTAACCGATGAACAATAAACTCCTCGAACAAACCTCTCAGAAACTCCAATAACATAATACTTATCCAAACTATTTGAGTAAACTATCTCTCTATCCTGAACACTCCGATTATTATTAAATATGTGAATATTGTTCCAATCAGGATTCCACATCACATGAGCGATGTCAAGCGGCATTTTATTCCTATCAGACTCTAAAAACCAAGAAACCTCATATTCAAAATTCATATAAGCTTCTGCGATCTTTTCGAAATTCTCTGATAAGTTGGATGGTAGTTCTCTACTGTAGTTACACATGATGTAAATATTTTTGTGTGATTAAAATCTTTTCTACTTTAGTTAGATATATGCAATTACTGTGCCAACTTTCGAAGGTATGGTACTTTTCGCACAATTCTAATCACTCTATTCATTTGATCTTATCATAGTTACGGAATTCCTAACAACCGTCTGACTTTGCAGAAAATGGTTATAAGAGTTATTTTTTCTGTAAATTATGCAATTCATATGATCTACCGATATATTTTTAGAAGCTTCCCTCGCATGCCCATTTAATCCCGCATTAGCGTCAAATTCAAAATTTAATTCGTCTCCCGATTTTAAGAATGCTAAAAATGAAGACTTTCTTCCATAATGGCTTAATGTAATTGCTGCAACACATGTCGCAAACTTTTTTGTACAGTAACCCAAACCAAAATGATAGCTAGACTTAGTTGGCTGATCAAATTGATAAAGAGTAGTTGATTCTCTATTGGAAATCTGTAAAGAAAAACGATTTTTACCATCCTCATTCAGGCCAACACAAAAATAATCAGCTTTTCTTAAAAGATTTAAAAAGGATTTGTCAACGATTATTTTCCCGTTAACTGATGTATTCAACTCTAATTCCTTATAAAAGTATTCCATGATTTCTTTTTTTTGATTGATTAAAAATTTATTTTCTATACTTGGGTAGTTGCAAAGACCGTGCCAGAAAAGACAAATGTCGCATTAACCTCTTTTGGCTAATACGACACAATTCAATGCTTAAAAGCATAACATCTACATTGATCTTAATTCAACACCAATTCAGTTATTTCTGCCTCAGTTAATGGGCGAAGATAATTGTTAGTGATGACATATTTTCCTTTTTCAACACTATCGCAAACACTTGCAATGTATGATCTTTGCTGCTGCATTGATCCAGTTGTTTGTGGAGATGGTACATCAATTGTTTCACCGTCTTGGGTGAATTGAAGTGTTCCACCAACATAAGCTTGTTGAACTGCTTCTAATAATGTACTTACTGGTTTATTTTTTACTGAAAAATTCATAATTAAAGTTTTTTTTAATGATTGATTAATACTCAAGTAGTTGCAAAAAGCGTGCCAAGTTTAATTGAGATTAAGGTTAGACGCAATTTTTTTTGTTTTTTTCTTGTCGATCAACTCCCAAGGGGATGTCAAAATATTAAAAGGAAGATCGAAGAAGTTCATGGAGTCGTACTCCACTTTTGTTTTAAATTTTCTCATAGTTAATTTAGGATGAAAGACTGGACACTATAGCCCATAGCTGAAATACATCTCAAATGTTTTGCGTAATCCTCATTCAAACTAAACCAATTGAAGATTTTATGCCCAGTACTCTTGTTAACAAATATAATATAAATACAATCTTTCATAATTAAAGTTTTTTATTTATTTAAATACTTGCAAAAAGCGTGCCATAAATAAATGATGGTGGGTTCATGAAAGCTAAACATAAATGCAAACGTATTCCCTCATTAAAGATATATCTGCCAAACAATTAAATTTATTTTTTTTAAAAGTGAGCAGGTTTGGATAGTTAGTCCTCCCCTGCTCCAAGTGTGTCCCAAGGTAGCGATTCCTGTTTTAATGCACACACGGTCTAGTGTCCCCAGTAGGATTTGAACCTACGACATGAAGATTATGAGTCTCCTGCTCTAACCAACTGAGCTATGGGGGCGTAAAACGTTGATAATCAACGAGTTAGTGGAGCTGGCGGGATTCGAACCCGCGTCTTGAATAGGAAAAAAGATCGGATTATACAGTTTAAAAAAGGGCTAACCGAAATCGGTTAACATCCACCACTTACGCTTTTTTACTTTTTTGAAAAATTTGTAAGATTAAAACAGGACTACTGTCACAGTATGACTCTGACGTTCACCCTAAAAAAAAGGTTGTCTCAATTATGCAGCCAAAGCCACTCTCTTTCGAGAATTAAGTGAAACAGTTTTCGCTGTCAGTAAGTTGTTCGCCATAGCGTTAGTTACCTCAGCAGTTGAATTGGTATTAGCAATTGTTGATTACATATAGTATTTTAAACGGGGTTAATATGCTTCCACGTACTGTCCGAAAATTTCAATCTACTCAGTCGTGCCATTTCAGCCCCATTTGAGTAATAACAATCCTTCTTTTAGGATATTTTTTTTGATGTTGTATCGCCCTATAAAGGAGCAGTTTCTACAAAGCCTAAGTCTTACGAACCTAATAGCTTCGATCCTCCTGCTCCCATACGTAAGTCGTACTAGGGTGAATACAATTTTGCGTGAAAAATCGGAATCGAACCGATAACCCTTTCGGGAACTCTGCTTTGCACACAGAATTGGGATAGCCAACGTCCCTTCAATCACATAATGGTTTCCTTGACTATACAGGGCGCATACTATCCAGCAACCGAACTGGGAGCGTCTTGATTTTCACATTCATCTCAATTTTTGTCTACAAAGATGTCAATTAAGTTAATTGCTTTGGGGTCGGAATCGGGATGAGATTAATTAAACCGAATATCTTTAAAACGATTCTTTTATCGTTATATTGTATTAGTTGCAAAGATCGTGCCAAGTTTTTATTAATCTCCAATCTTTTCAATAAAGCATAATCCTGAATCTTTTCTGATGTTTTGGCGAATAAAACTTTTCAGCCATTGGGTGAATTAATTTCCCATCGGGACTGAAAATTGGAGAATCTTTACGTTTAAAATCCCAAATCCACTCCCTAAGCCTTGCTATTATTTTTACAATCTCAATAGATCTCTTATCGGAAATGCTAGAGGACTCAAGCTCATGGCTTAATTCAGTTATTCGATTAAATAATCCGTTATATCTTTTCATAATTGTTTTTTCTTAAGATGTTGCAAAAAGCGTGCCAATTATTTTGAGGGACGTGGGTCGCTTATTTCGATATACCCACATACAAATCCTATTGGAGGCACAAATACTCCCACAGTTCGAATAACCTCTTCTTTGTAGCTTGGCTCAAAGTCGCATTTTAATAATTCGATTATGTTTAAAATCCACCCGAAAGCCAAAATAACCACAATCAATAATTGAATTAATTCATGAACCTCATTATTATCTTTCATATTATATTTTTTTGTCTGTGCTGCCAAATCCTCCTTCACCTCTTTCTGAATCCGAAAGAGCCAAAACTTCATAAAAAGCCGCTTGCTCATAGCGAGCGATTACCATCTGAGCAATTCGCTCTGAAGGTTCGATGGTTTGGGTTTCCTTCGATAAATTAATCATAATAATACCAATTTCTCCTCGGTAGTCGCTATCAATAGTCCCCAGAGAGTTCGCTAAACTCAATCCCTTTTTAAAAGCCAAGCCGCTTCGGGGTCTAATTTGAGCCTCGTATCCCGATGGCAGTTCAATAAATAGTCCTGTTGGAACAATAACCCTCTCCAAGGATTCCAATTCAATTGTGGCCTCGATATTTGCTCTTAAGTCCATTCCTGCGCTACCTAAAGTCTCATATCGTGGCAAGGGGTTTTTGGATTTGTTGACAACTTTTACGGGAATACTGATAGAGGGGGAGGGGCTTTCCATTAAACTATGAATGTCTCCAACGAAAATTTTAGGTTCTAGGGGTGTTAATTTTTCTTTCATTTTATATATTTTTTTATTTTTTTCAGATAATTGTTTTTTCTTAAGATGTTGCAAAAAGCGTGCCAAGTTTATAGCCCCTTCTTCATCTCCTTCAACTTTTCATCAATAAGCATGACCTTTGAGCTCTGATCTGGAACTTCTTCGAAGCCAATTTCCTCAGATTGTCTTTGCTTATTTCTGTAAAACATTGTCTTAAGCTCATCTAAACTATAATTAGATGACGATGGGTAGTCGATCATATCATTTGGATTACTCAAAGACTTATCCTCATCAGTCAATAATGCCATTCCTGTGAGCTTTGCGTATCTCGAAGTATGCATTCTCATCAGTAAGAATCTTGGGTTTACCCCTAAAACGGCTGATGCTCTTGCAACAATAATATCAAGAAGATTAGTTTTTTTCTGAATCTCAAATTGAATTTGCATAGATACAGTAGCTTGGATGTCGATCTGCATCTTCCCGTCAATAATTAGCTTATTCCCTTCAACTTCCTTCTGGACTTGTGCTAATAATTGTGCCGCAAATTTACCATCTTCTCTGTTGGAGGTGGCATCGTATTTCGCAGATGCTTTATTGTATAGCCCCAACAACTCCTCCAAACGAGACTTTTTATGAAACAATCGGACATCATCCATATTGTTTTTATGCTCATCTTGTTGCTCTGTTATGTTGTCGATATTATCCTTAAGAAACTTCTCAACCAATGCCTTAGAGACATTGTACCCCCATTTTTGATTTACCGTTTTCCATACATCATCTACAGTAAAAAACTTCCCAAACATCCTCGTTATCTCTGTTTTTCGCTTATCCAGAAGAGTCTCCTGCATCGAAAACACTCCTCCAGATTTAACTCCGAATGCTTTATTTTTTTGAGCATTTTGGGATGACTTCAATGATCGATAATTCTTAGCTGCTGCTTCTATTTGCAGGAATTCTTTTTTCGGCAGGTGAGATATGACCTTAGATAATCTTCCCCAAGGCTGAGAAACTTTGATTTTATCTAAAAATTTATCAGATACGTCCATAGACAAATCCCCCAATTCCGATAGGTTTTTAGTGGACTCTAGGTATAGTTTGTATGCCTTAACGTCCACCACACCATCTGGAATAGATTCAGAAGACCCTACAGGCTTCTCTGTATTATCTTTTTTATTTTTTTTAGACATTTGATGTTTTTATTCAGCAAAGTAATCAGAAAGAAGCTCTCCATCGTCATCGACATACAAGGCTCGAACCATAGGAGCAAACCTTTCTCGAAGCTTTTTGATTTGATCTCCTTTAAATCCAGCCTTTCCTTTTTTAAGCAAAAGTACTTGTGCTTCTGATACTCCGAGAAGTTTTGAAATATCTAATTGGGTGGAGCAAGCAGTTTTTATTACTTTGGATGCTTGCTCTTTTTGTAATTCACTATAAGCCATTAATGGTGTAATTTTCCTAAATGTAAAGAATGAAATTTTTTGACAAAGTTTGATAGTTTTATGCCAGTAAGGATATTGTAGAAACGATTTCCGTTATCATATTTAAAGCTTATTGAATTAGTAAACTCCTTAGCTTGAACATCATTATAACATGAGTACATTATTGCAATGACTTCATTACCATCAGTAAAATTCAACAACCCATCTTCAATCGTCGCCAGTCTAAAATCCATAAATGGGTATTTTTTTGATGGAATTGTCGCTATCTTAATAAATATCCTCAACCACCTCTCCTCTTCTCGATCAATAAGGGTAATTGCCTGATTAAACAATGATCTTTGGAAGTTAGTGAATGTTTTTGGATTTGAAAGTGCCTCTGTTAGTCGATCTCTATGGATTCCAGTAACATGACTAATTTCAACGATGGAGCATTTGCCATCATTTACTAATTTGATTATTTGTGTTCTACTTAGCATATCGGCAAGTTATTATAAATTATTCAGAAAAGCAAAATTTAAACGTCTTTTGCGGTAAAACTTCTATCATAGAAGAAATTAGTTATTGCTCTAGTTATTGCGACAAACATAAGATTTGTCTCCTGCTGTAGCATTTCTGGAGTGGTGGCGAACTTGGATGGGATTAATTCTGGACATATTAAAAATACCGTTCCTGCTTCAAGACCCTTTGATTTGTGGATCGTCATCAATGCTACACCTTTATCAGATTTATCCTTAAACATTTCTTTTAGCGATTCAAAAACAAGTCTTGGGTTGTCATCGTTATTTGCTCCAAGGTACAGGACTAAATCAGTTTTTTCCTTATACTCCTTATACTTAGCTGTTCGCTCAGGCCTTTCCACACCTTTCTCAATCATCTTACTAACTATCTTCGCCAACTCTGTCTGAGCATGAGAAGCGTATGACCCCATGCATGGTTGCTTAATGAATGGCTTGATCTCGTTCATCAAGACTTCTCCAAGGTCTTTATCTTTTATATAACACTTTTGCCCTTGACCTAATAAGGTGTAGTAGGCAGCAAGCAAAGGTTTGTTATTTCTAGATAAAACGTAGTCCCCCCATTCAGCGTATTCAAAATTAGCTTCACCCACATTTCCTTCTGGATTATCCTTATGAGCTTTTATCTCATTATCGCAATATTTTGCTGCCTCCTCACATACTGCTTGAGAACAACGATAGGATACTGGAAGCGATCTAAGAATTGTTCCTTTAGCGTTTATTTTCTCAAGAAAGATCTCAGGAGATGATCCATTGAATCCGTAGATACTCTGGGAAACATCTCCTACAATAATCATTCTCCCTCTGGAGGAAATACACTTTTCAGCTATTGCCCACATTAAAGCAGAATTATCCTGACACTCATCAACAAACACCTCTCTGAATTTTGGGAATCTAAGCTTAAGATAAATTGGGAGATACAGCATACCTGTAAAGTCAACATCAATAGGCAAGCCCTCCGCCATAGATTTTTTATACCCTGTATTCAACTCATCCAAAACCTCCATAGCTCTCATGAAATCTGCCTCTGTGTGGTGAGTCTTCCCCATCTTCTCCATAAACACCTTAAAATCTCTCCAGTCCCTACACATGGCGATTCTATAAAAATCAATTATTTCCTTGATCCCAAACACATACCCCTTAAGCTTCTTCATCTGCTTCTCATTCCAATCCTTAGTCCACTCCTTAGATTTATGAGTCATTATGTATTGGTAGATGTGCCATTGATCTGGCACCACAGTAACAAAGTTCTTTCTCAGTACAGAAAATCCCATTGAGTGTACTGTCCTCGCTTGCACGCCAACTGGCACTCGCTTGGCAAGCTCCTCAGAAATAGACTTCGAAAAAGCAAGCATCAGAATGTTCTTATGATTCGTCTGAGTCAGCAGCCACATCAAGGTCGTTGTTTTACCACTACCTGCTGTTGCATTTATCGCTATATTTGAGAATGGATGAGATACGTATGCTTCTCCTATATCTTGTTGATGAAGTGATGGTAAAAATGCCATTGATTAAATTTATTTTTTTTTCTTTAGTGAATTTCTTTTTTCGTAATCCTGATCTCGCTTCTTCTTTATTCGAACCGCGATCCATTGGTAACCAAATCCAAAAAAATCAGAGAGTTGATCGTTTGTTAAAAGCGATCTTATCTCTAAGACTTGGGATACCTTCTCTATGCTATCTATATCCTCTCTATCTGTTATTGCTAACATCATCGCCAACTGCCCTTTCGGGATTCCAAAAAAGTTTCTTTTCTTACCTGCCATAATTAAAATATTTTTTTGTCATTAAATCTAGCTGAATCTATCAATTGCTTAGGGTTATCTGGTTTTAATATTTTTGACATATTTTGGTATGCTATGGTGGCAGCCTTAATTCCAACACTCATTGCATTTAGTACGGAGACAAATTGATCCTGCACCTCTTTCCCTTTTAAAGATTCAAATATCTCAGCATATGTAGCAAAGAAATCATCAACAAAACCTTGATCTTGTCCAGAAAGAAGATTAGACGAGTACTGCCGAAATGATATTTTCTTTTTTCTTTTCTTTGGGATGTGTTGCCAGAAATTTATTATCGTTCCAACATCATTGTCATCCATCCATTCAGATTTATCTTGCTCACAAAGCCAGTCATCTACCTGAGTTTCTACTGATGTTATTATTGTACGAGATTCTCCATTCTTAAGGAAGAATTTATTTTCAGTTACTTCGAAGTCTGGGCATTCATAATCTACGGTGAATGTATTAATTGATCCATCGTACAATACCGTTTTTATTTTTGCTTTGAATTTCATGATTCATTTTTTTTACCTAGAAAATCTTTCGTACTTGCTTTTGAGGAATTCTATTTTATCATCCAACAAGCTTACATATTCTTTAGGAGCAAAGACCGTGCCAGAATTCTCCATCACTAACTTCTTTCTAGCGATGTACTCTAGTGCGACGACAAAATCGGTTTGGTATGAGTCGATTGATTTTTTGTCTCCCTTGAATATTTTATAAGTAGTCCCATCATCTACGATCTTGAATGGATTCAATGCTTCACCTGAGATGGTGATGCTGTCTTTTTGCTTTCTGCCTTTTGCGTTTGGATTTGCCATAATTTAAAAAAAGCCAGACAATGTTGGAACGGTAAAGATCCCTGTCTGGCTTTCGTAGTATAGTTATTGTTTTTTTATTAAATGGATTGAGTTGGGATTTATTGCCTACCTCAAAGATAAATCGAGATGATCTATATTTGAATATCCAGTACTAACGATTATTGAAAATCCTGCTGTGCTTGATTTCCCAATTTTTTGAGAGAATATTCCCCCAGTAATAAAAGATGATACTTGAACACTTCTATTTTTTAAGGTGTCTGTTACTGTTGTGTATTTATCTTTATACTTAACCACAGTAGATCTTTGGGTGGCTTTCTGCTTTCTGTGGTGGTAATGCCCAGTCAACAATACTGTATATAGTGATGGATTCTCTGAATAGTCGTTAATTAAGTTCTGAAATAAAGCTGGATTACCTTTATGACCGTGTGTAAGAATATACTCAATACCATCTACCTCCTTCACCAACATAAAGTGATCATACTCTACATTTAGATTTTTAAAATTATCTAAGACTTGGTAATAGAACATTTCAGCAGCAGAGCCTAATGGAGAGTCTTTTTTGGCATCAGCATCCATTCGATCATGGTTCCCTGATACAATATATACAGATTTTAAGTTAACGATCTTAGATAAAACATGATCTCGAAAAACCTCATAACATATTCTCATTCCATTTGTTCCAGAAAGAGCAATATCTACATCAAATATTTGAGTATAATGCATCATAGAACCAAAGAATTCAATCATGTCGCCAAGAATAGCTAAATGAACCTCTTTACTCCCCTGTGCATTTATTTTAGCAACTGCTTCATCCATTCTCCTTAAAAGAATATCAAAATTAAAATCACCATTCTTATGAATTCTTGATACCCAATTTGCTCCAATGTGGAAATCGGCCATAGCAGCTACGATAGGCTTGCCTTTTGCTGATTTTGACTGAGGGAGCTTTCCAACTCTAGTTCTAGATTTTTGGAGCTCCTTATAAACTGCAGCCCATTTTTCTTTTTCTTTTGCGTCTTTTTTTGGAACAATAGTAATACTGCAACCATGATTTGCTATTGTTATTGGTTTTTGCTTGTAGAGAATTTTTGACTTAGCATCAAGAGTTTTGATTTCCCAATCCTTAAGCTTCAACGTTACTGTCCATTGCTTAAATACTGCTTTGGATATTTCGAATTTTTTCGTATCAATCTCAAAGTAGCTAATAGCTTGTTTCTTGTTGGCGATTATTTCAACGCCCTTGTATTCAATTCTTTCCTGATCGTCATCCAAAGTCTTGGTTGTGTTTGATGGATGCTCTATTTTATATTTTTCAACATAAAAATCCAATGGGACATTTGATAGAGCATCACCTTCTTCGGCCATGGCTGTTATTAATTTGGATATGTTTTTTCGGAGGTTTCTTGTGGTAGGGGGATCTGGGTATTTTGCTTCAATTTCTTTTGCGATAGATGAGATACTTATTTCTGATTGGTTTTTAGATAAAGCTTGTCTTGCGAACTTTTCCATTTCTGAAGTAAACTTTTTATTAGCCATTTAGGTTTATTTTATATTTATTTTATATTTATTAAAAACACAGAGAGAAACTTTACAAAAGTAATACTATAACTTATCCCAAGCAAATTCTATACCAATATTATGCAAAATCTCCTCAGTCTCTTTTGCTACACTATCTTTAAACGCTCCACCAAGATCTATTATTGTTTTTGATTCCTTGGAGTCTGATCCTCGGTTAGCTAATAAGTCAGCTATATAATTTCCAACTATACCT
>TARA_R110000765_G_scaffold185956_2_pt1 | contig 12803 bp, 19 predicted proteins | sample TARA_R110000765 | Tara Oceans TARA_R110000765 (sample SAMEA4398168) | marine metagenome | biome: Polar Biome; feature: [MES] marine water layer (ENVO:01000295) within the mesopelagic zone...; material: water (ENVO:00002006), including particulate matter (ENVO:01000060) such... | reverse complement strand
TGAACAAATTGCATTTATTGCTTTTTATATAATGGAATCTGTCTTTAGAGATTTATTAGAAGAGAGTCTTTATAAATACGAGCAACAAAAATTGATGCAAGTTTGCTAAAGATTAATAAGGCTTAACGCTTACGGGCGTTAGGTCGACTTTAATTTTTAACTAACAATATAAACAAAATAAATAAATATATGAAAATAGACGTATTAAAATTAGATAATATAATCAATAGATTAAAGCTTACTACCAATATTAAACCTAAAGATCTTGAAACACTTCAAGACATATCCGACAAGTTATTACTACAAGAATTAAATAAATAAATATGAAAACAAATTACTCAAATATACTCTTTTACTATTATAAAATAGATGGAGAAAGAATTGACGGGCAAGCAAACAATTTTGAAACAATGGTTTTAAATTACCGAAAATTACTGAGAGCTAATAAGAAAAACAGAGTTCAAAAGAATTCACTGCGCTACAAATTTCCGCATCAAATAGAATATAATAAATAAAATGAAAATAAATAATATAAATAATTGGTTACCTAAACCTTATTTTGTAGTAAATTTTAAAGGTGAAAGCTTTTATTATTCAACTGAATTAGAAGCCAATAATAAATACAAACAATTGACTAAATAAATAAATATGAATAAAAAAGAAATAGAAAGCTTAGTAAAAGGCGGTAGTGAAACCTTTTTTGATGCCGTGGTGGTGGCCGTCGCAACAATGTCAGGTCTTTTAATAATGGTGATTGTCTTTGCTATTCTATAGCCAGATAAAACCTTGCATTTAATAAATATAAATATATAAAAAAAAATATGAAACATATTAGCGAAATAGTAGACGGCTTGCTACCGTCTTTAATAACCAGCAAAAAGCACTGCCAAGATAGCAAAAAGCCGTGCCAATACACAGACGAAGCACGTGCAGCAGATGCTGGCTTGACTGTTGAAGAATACCATAAGGTAATGAAAGAAGCGTTTACTCACCAAGACTGGTGTAATAGAATGCAGGAAATAGCCGCGGAAGATGTGGCTCAACTTGAATTAAAAATGGAGGGTGCAAGATAATGTCAAACGGAGCTTATAAGGAATCAAATATTTACACAGTCCAGTGGAGGGAGCTAGTGGCTTTCGAGGTCGAAGTACAAGCCGATAATGAAGACGAAGCAAAAGACATTGCCGCCGACATTTACTGTTACGAGGACGCAGTCGACTTCGAATACTGGGACGGATCAATGCAGGTAATTCTCGAGCAAGAAGGTCAGGTCGATATTGATCCGAGTGCCGCTTACAAAGAAAGCAAGGAATAAAATTATGAGAGTATATTTAATAAACGACAGACAACTAGACTATAAAGAGCCTACTATGCCAAGTTCAGCAGAACATCTGACTGACGAGGATTTCATAGCAAGTGCTGAATGCGAGGGTACTGTGTACTCTTTGGAGGAGTTTCAAAAGCGTTGGAACTCGAATCAATTATTTAAAGAACAAGAACTAGAACAACATTGGATAAGAATATTGTGAAATTATTATGATTAACTTCTCACTAAACAGCGAAAGCGAACGCGTGGCTTTGATAGAATCATTGACATACAGCGTTGAACGATTGCAAGGCATAGCCATTGAAGCAACTCAATCATTAACAAGTGATGCTAAAAACGGCGGCAAAGAATATTGGATTGAAACATTGACGGATATATCGGTGGATTTAAAAAGCACTAATGCTTTATTAGACCGAGTAAAGTCCGCTAAAAAGATTGAAGATATTAACGAAGAAGATTTGTAAAAATAATTCTTTACATTTTATAGCTTGGGTCATATCTATTGGTATGGCCCATTTTTATGACTGCTCTCAAGACTATCCCTTATTTGAAAAAGAAGTAACAACGCCCACGCAGGCAAGAAAGAAGAGCAGCAAAGTATACCCCAGTGTGACAACTATTTTATCAATAGTTAAAGATGACTTTATTGATTCAATTTATAGACCGAGCAAGCTCGTAGAACTAGCACGCGAATTTCCTAATCTATTCTGGAGAGACATAGAAACGCTCGTCTACGGGACGAGGGAGCAGCCGGTGACAGGAGATACCATTGGCTCGGCTGAGTTCGGCACAGCGGTACACAAGTGCATAGAAAACAAAGTCCTTGAGTTAATGGGAGAGGGAGCTGCTGAAGGTGATCCTTACGACGAGTGGGCTGAACCTTTTATTGATTGGATAGACGAGAGCGGAACTAAGCCATTTGCTTGCGAGTATTTAATATCATCGGACACGATAAAGACCGCGGGATCAGTTGACTTCCTAGGTTACGACGAGGACGACAAGCTATTCCTAGCTGATTATAAATGCAGGACTAATACAAAAGGCCGTGCCAAAGTTTACCCAAAGGACTGCGAGCAGCTTGCCATTGAATCCTATATGATGATGAAGGCAACGAACCTTTCTTACTTACCCAAATGTATATCAGTTATTATTGATTGCGATACTAAGAAACATTACCACAAGGAATGGAGTACAGAGGATATGAAGAAGGGCATAGCTAACTTTAAATACACTGCTAAGTTGTATTGGAATAAACGAATGAAGAAATGAGTAAAGAAAACCCAAACTTAGATTTTTATTTAGAACAAGCCGATCCAGAAGCCATAAGGTTTGATGACTTGGATTACGCAATTGTAGGGACGGACAACAATGGATTGCTAGTCTACGATTATGACCGAATGATTGAGAGCTTTATAGCGGACTCCGAAATGACGTTTGATGAAGCCGTTGAGTGGATTGATTACAATGTACTGGGAGTAATGGCGGGTAAAGGATTCACGATTTTATACTCGGCGGAAAGTATTTAATATGGGAAAGGGAATGCAGCCAAAGAAAGGATACAACCAAAAGTTGTATGCAGAAAACTACGATAGTATTTTCAGAAAGAATAAAAAAGATGAGAACAATAAAACTATTAACAAAGAAAGCAAGTGAGCTACCTAAGCGCAAGTCATCTAAAAAGTTGGCGAGAAAAAAACGCACCAAGTAAGTGTCCGATTTTAGAAACGGAAACTAAGGATACTGTTGTCGATCACGATCACAGAACGGGAGAGGTACGCGGTGTCATAAGCAGGCAGTCCAATACATTAATAGGAAAGATTGAAAATATATTTACAACTATGTGCAAGGGTCAGCCCCAGGACTTGCCGAATGTATTAGAAAATATAGCTAAGTATTTACGCCGCAAGCCCACGAGAATTTTACATCCAGTAGGATTAAATCAGTTGACAAGTCGGTTTAAAAACAATTTACTCAAGGACAGTCAGGTTTGTTTACTAAAAGAATTAGGCGCAAGTGATTCAGAGGTAAGCAGTTATGACAATATAAAAGGAAGGACAAAAGCATTTAGACATTTATTAAAAATATATTATGAACAAATTAATACTACAAAAGATTCAGGGAGAACTCAAAGCTCCAAAGAATCAGAAAAACAAATTCGGCGGGTACTCTTACAGGTCAGCCGAAGACATACTAGAGGCAGCTAAACCTCTATTAAATAAACACGGTGCTACTCTTACTATCAGTGACGAAGTAGAAGAGATTGGTGGTCGAGTTTATGTGAAGGCCATAGCAAGTCTATGGGAATCAGAAAGCGGCGAAGCTGTTGCAGGTGTCCAAGCATTTGCTCGTGAGTCCGAGAACAAAAAAGGTATGGACGATGCACAGATAACTGGCTCCGCTAGTTCTTATGCTCGCAAGTACGCGTTGAACGGATTGTTCTGTATTGATGATACAAAAGATCCTGATGCAACAAATGATCACGGCAAAAACAAATCAGAAGATTTAGATTTTTAGTATGGAATACGACAATAATAACCGCGGAGTTCTGTTTAAGAATGACCGCAAAGAAAAGGACTCGCACCCAGATTATCGTGGCAACATTGAGATCGAAGGTAAAGAGTTCTACATCAAGGGATGGAAGAAGGAATCCAAAAAGGGTACCGCTTTCCTCTCTTTAGCAGTTGACGCTAAGTCAGCAGCTGCACCTAAGGCTCCCTCACAAGTTGACGCTAACGACACGGATCCCTTTTGATGCAACCTTGCCCCACACAAGTTACTAACGAGGAGGATTTTGCTTACTACGACAAAGCTTGGTGGGAAGAGTTCCGCCACGGTGAAGTAGAAGAAATCTTGCGCCTTACTGGTAACAAAAACTCTGACTACACAGGAGGAGAAGAATGCGGAAATCCTTTCGCGAACTTTGATGGCAGCGAGGACTTCGGGGTACAACCATTGGTTGGCCTCAGTGTTCGTATGGCTGATAAGTTCCAAAGGCTGAAGGCATTTTGCCGAGATGGTAAACTTTCCGTGAATGATCACGGAGACACCACTCGTGATATTTTTCGAGATCTTATTGGTTACTCGTTGATAGCCATAGGGATGCTCGAAAGAGAAAAAAACACAGTAGATAATTAGGCTATGTATGATATGATTCTCCTCTTCCCTCGACGAGGAGAGTCTATCAATCATTAACCATCAGTAAGAAAACAATGTTAAACACAATCCAAGAAGCAACCGAAGTATCCCTTAACGCATATAACAATATAAATATGAGAGAAATAAACCGAGATAGTACAGATCGATTTAGATTTTTAGGACAGTGCCTCAATGTTTTGACTGAGCAACTCAAAGAAGAGAATGATAGACTCAGTCGAACCGAACAGTAAAGAAGCCGAAGAAAAATTATTAGCGTGCTGTTGCGTAGATGAAACCTCAAATGTCTTTGATGCACTTAAAGATATTTCAGCAGAGGATTTTTATTACTACAAGCATAAGCTAATCTTCCAGGCGATAAGCCACTTGAGCCAAAGCTCTACCCCAATAGACAGCGTATCCATTATGGAGTACGTTAAGTCAATTGATTGCCTTGATGAGGTCGATGGTGCCGTAGGCATTATGGAAATCCTAGATAAGGCAGCTACCAGTGTGCAGGTAAGTTACTATACAGATATTGTCCGAGAGAAATCTAAATTACGAAAACTAAGAAGAACATTTTTAAATGCTGCGGAAGATGCGTCAAACGAGACTGTAAACTCCGAGGACATCAAGTCCAAGGTGGACTCATCCCTGGGGACGATAGCTCCAGAGGTCGAGGATCTTTCCGTTAAGTCCACAGCCATTGAGTTAAAGGATGACTTTGTGAAGATGATGTCAGGTGAGTACGTTACTGATGTAGTAAAGACTCATTTGCCACAGTTGGACTCAATGTTAGGCAGTGGAGGCATAGGAGTAGGAGAGGTTCTTACCTTGTCCGCGCCTACATCTTGCGGCAAGTCCGCGCTTGCGTTGTACATAGCCCTACAGGCTGCACATAATGACGCTACGCCTACCCTTATATTCTCTTTGGAGATGCCTCGTAAGCAAATACTAAAGAGGATGACACAAGCCCTTGCAGGGGCTAATTTGAAGCAGATACAGGATAAGATAATGCACGAAGATAAGTTAGCCCGAGTCAACAAAGCCTTGGATACGATCTCTGAAATGCCACTGTATACAATACATACAGTAAAGAACCCAAATGACCTAGCTTCTAAGGCAAGAAACCTAGTCCGCAAGTACGGGATTAAGCTAATAGTAATTGATTACTTACAGCTAGTTCCGTGGTCGTCAAAGGCTGGGAGTAAGACCGAAGGTATTGCAGATATATCTCACAAGATAAAACAGATAGCCCTTGAATTAAATGTAAGTATCTTATTGCTGTCACAAGTAAACAGAGATGGAGCCAAACGCGAAACCGGTCTAAGTATCTATGACCTCAAGGACTCGGGAGATATTGAGAATGATGCAGATATTGTCTTGCTATTGTGGCCAAAGAATGGTGATATCGAGGGAGCAAAGAATCACGATGACAAGGGGCCATACACAGAACTTCAATACAACATTGCCAAGAACCGCGAAGGTGAACGTGGCATAGGTGGGTACTTAAAATTCTATCACTGCTTGGGACGATTTAAATGACAGAAGAAAATGAATATTTTAGATATTGTGATCTGCAACTCACACGTAGAGTGTTACGTACATTGATAAATTGTGATACGAAAAAACATATAGAAAAAAGCATCAAGGTTATTGGAAGTGAACTCAATTCTTTTGATCAAAAACACAAAGATAGATTTAAATGACGGAAGAAGAGATAGCAGCTAAGATAATGTCAGCTTACCCGAAGATGGGGAAGCTAAATAAAGCAGTCGACCAGTTCTCTTACTTTGATTACGAGAATGATAAGTATTTGTTTGAGTTCAAGAGCCGCCGAGCTAACTATAATACTTGGCTAATTGAGCACACTAAACTTGACAGGAATAAAAAGATAGCAGATAGTACAAATAAAGATTTTGTATACGTGACAGAAGTATTTGGGACTATATATGTCTGGAACATTTCTAAACTCATACGATCTAATTATGATTTTAATTTCGAGATGATTGACGCACCTATTTCTAGTGAGCTACCAGGTAAACAGAATGGTGAGATGACTCTCAAACAAGTAGGATATTTAAACACAGAAGACAGTGTTATAATAAGAAAAGATTTTTCAAGGTAAGCGGTTTTAGTAATTTGCCGCGGGCTCTATTTCGGCCTATATCAATCCTTGGTTTAATGCGAAAATTCCCTCGTTGGTTTTATCTACTCCAGCGAGGGTTTTTTATTTTGCATTTATGATTCTCAGAACATCCATTACATCAGGTGTTAGGATTTTTTCTTCAATCATTTTTACGTTAAATAATCTACGGGACTCTTCATCGGGCAAACTTTTGTACTGTTGTGTTACATACTTAGCGCGAGTCTCGGCATTTCTTTCCTTTAAGTCCGACATAAACCGATCCTTTTGTTTGTTATCGTATCGTGTCTGTACTCTTTTAACCACGTATTGTTTTAAGGAAGGATGCTCCGTTACTAATTTGTCAGGGATATTTGCCAATGCTCTACGTACTATTGATAAACGCTCATCGCCATCACTTACATTTTCTAAATCATCTATGATTTTATAAGCCTCCCGATCTGCGCGAACAAACAAACTTCCGTCAGCTTTCATAAGTTCATCCATAGTCTTGTCGTCACCTAATCTCTTGTTTAAAGAGTCAGCATATGACTCACCGTAAAATCTCCTAAGAACAGGGATGTCTCCAGATAATATTTTCTCTCCATTCTCTACCTTGGATACGATTTTAAATAATCTCTCTACTGTTTTACCTGGCCCACCTGTCATCGTTTCATATAAGTGTATCATATTAGCGGGAGATACTGAAACATCTGTCATTCCTTTCAGAGTATCTACCATTGCAATAGCAATCTCTCCGCCAAATGTATTCGCGTCATAATTACTTATACGCAACGTGGGGTCATACATTGGTTTTTCTAGTAACTCTGGTCGTATTGCTCTACCTATGCCATCCTTGTTACTTGCAATTTCGTTTATGATTTTACCCGGAACCGTGGGGATCACAGACCCACCCATCGGATTATAGGAATCAACAATTTCTTTTGTTAACTTACCCGCAACTTCTTTCGCGTTGCCTAACTCAGTGTCTCCTCTAGCATATCTTTGAAGGTAATCAGCGGACACCTTAAACGGAACCATCGAGTAACCCACAGGAATACTAAAGTAATTTAAAGTTTCGTCGTCATCCCTTGGCTTTAGTGGGTTGACCATTATAAAGTTTTTATTTCTTTTCCATTCAGGAATTTCAGCCCTATAGTTTTCCCCCGCAAGCATTTCATTTGCCTTATCTAAAGCAAGCGATGTACCTATAAGAGTTCCTCCGAATTTAGCGGCTAACTTTTTGTTCTTGAACATCGTCCGAGCAAAATTCTTTGAACCCTGAATGGCTGGGTTTATGAATAAATATCCGGCGGACAATACACCTGTTTCGGTTCCTCGTTGGCGTGGATCAAATGAACTATTACGTGCAGCAAAAGCTGCTTTAGCTTCGGACATCCCTGCATCCCTTGCGTTCTTATATGCAGCAAACCTAGAGGCATCTTCAAACATCATATTGTAGCCGTCTACAATTTTCATAAATTTAGTTCCCTTATCTTTAGCCTTCATTACTAGACCGCTATCTCCGCCTAGTTGCTTTATATCTTTTGCTAAATCTTTTACTGAATTAATAGATAGTCCACCTGCACTACCACCAGCTTTATGAAATTCTTGGTACAGTTTATCTTCTGCTGTATCTAATACTTGCCCCGGTTTTTGGAATGCGTATCTTCTGATTGCGTTCATTTCTCCTGCTAATTTACGGGGGTTTAAAAAATCTCCAACAGTTTTACCCTTCACAGCTCCGGCTGTATTCATCATTGATTCCATTCGGTCACGTATTAAATTAGGAGCCGCAAAATCGGGATTAAATTTAGTATAAGCGCCACTCAAGAATCTGTTGAACCCAAGCAGAACGGGCAATATTCCTTTCATTTCTCTTCTGTTTACGCCTTTCATTGCGGCACCTACTCCCTCGTATCCTGGTTTAAATTTCAAATACTTCCTCTGACCATTTTCGTAAAAGGAAACCAATGATTCCGGTTGTTGTTTAAAAATCATATCGCCACCAAATCTTTTACCAATAGCTTGTTCAGATACTTCTTCAACAATATCTTCTCCTGCTTTTTTGTTTGCTCTTATTAGATTTACAAACGAAAGATTGGCTTTGTTTATTTCTGCTCTCTTTACTGCACCCGCAAGATTCATAGCGATAGCATCGTGAACATTCCCGAAGTCAACTTCTCGTTCAGACCCTCGTGCCTTAATTAAACCAGTGCTCCTTGTTTCGTAGCTGCTAGTCTTTGGGGTACGATACGAAGCATCAACAAATCCATCGGCTAAATCATCGTCCATTATTCTGTGCAAAGGAACGTAGTCAGGTGATTCTTTTCTTAGTTGATCCGCTAATTTTTTTGATACAACCTGCCCATCGACTAAGGTATCTAGTATTTCTCCTGACATTACTTTTCTATTTTCAATAATCTCCTTAAATGATTCATTGAATTTGTTTGACTCAAAGTTTTGAATATACTCCTTAGCCTCTTTTGTAGTCATACCTGCGGCACCATCATTCTTGCCGGATATTTTTTGGAATGAAGCTTTATTATTTTTGTTAAATGCTAATGCGTGCTTGGATGCTAAATACCTATTCACCTCAAAGGATATATCTTCTGGCGATTCTTTGGTGACTCGTGCTCTCTCTAATAATAGTTCCCTGTCTAGCTCTTGACGTTTATTTATCTGAGCAAGTGAATCGTCAATTTTACCATTAGCATTGCGACGGTTCATATAGTAATCCATTTCATCCCCTGTTACTTTTAGAGGGCCACCTTGCCTTAGTTGATTTCCGGCTACTTGATCTTGTAAGATACGTAGCCTAATAAATTCATCATCAAGAGATTCTCTTATTGTAAGTCCTTTTTCTTGAAAATCTTTTTTAATTTTTTCGCTATATTCTTTGGCGTTTTTCTCAATACCACCTACGAATAATGTAGCATCAGGATCATTTCGTTTTAGCGCAGCTTTAAGTACACCAGTAGGTTTACCAAGAAACTTAGATGTAACTTCGGAGGTTACTCCAAAGGCTGATGATAGTGCGCCCCCAGTAATTCCTGCCATCGTAAGTTCTTCAGCTGTAGGTAATCTGTCTTCACTGATTAAAGTGTCTGCTGTTTCAGCTCCGGCACCTATAACGGCACCTGCTCCAGCTTGTGTTGCTAGTCTCTTGAATGCGGTCTTACCAATGCCCGAGCCTGGTATTAAATTAATTAAAGCATCGCGAGCTTGTTCGCCTCGGTCTAGTTCTTCGTCGGGTCTATTGAGGCGCTGTCTAAATTCAGAACCTGCCCATCCTCCACCTAATCCACCAGCAACGTAGCCTATAGCGCCACCTACTAACGTTCCTCCTATTGGCATTAGCGCCGTACCTATTGCAGCTCCAGCTGCCATACCACCCATCCTAGAGGCTTCGCCTATGCCTATCTCTCCAATGTAGCCTGCTCCCTTTTGAACTAAAGACGGTTCATCTTCATCGTCTTCTTTCTTTTCATTGATGTTTTTTTTAGATAGCTTAGCAAGAACCTTGGACTTAATCTCCTTATCTGACATATCGTCACGGACATTTACGCGAACCGTGCGACCGTCACTTAACTTTACAGTTTGAATAGGCATATTAAAATATATCAAGAACTGTTAAATCGTCATCATCATCTTGGTCTAGAACAAAATCTAAGCTTTGGCTGTCAGGGAATATATCTTCGTCTTGAAGAACAAGAGTGCGGACTAAAGTTTCATCATCCATTGTGTCTGGGTACCTTGGACTTTTTCTAATCAAATCATTGTATTCAGGGTTTTCCACAATGGCTGTTACTTTTTCTTCTTTTTTCTCAAAAGGAGTTTTCTTTAAACTTTTTTCTAATCTTTTTAATTTAAGAAGTGAATGTAATTCAGCGGATTCTTTCTTACCATAGTTATTTAGTCCTTCCGATATGGACTTGTTAATAACATCAGTGGACTTTCCTTTGAGTTCACTAGCATCTATACCGACGAAATCAAAAAATTCGGGAGATATTGTTTTGTTTTTAATACCCTTAGTAAGATAATCAGATAGTTGCCCTACTTTTTTATCTAGTTTTTTGTTAGCCTTATAGCCTTTGATGGCTGATCCGATATTCTGTCCTAGTTGTTCCATACTAGCACGCTCTATTTCAGCGGCTCTTTCATAGCCACTGTAATCTCTTAATCCCAATAGTGGGTTAAATCCTTGTCTTCTTTGTACTCTCATAAATTATAATTATTAATCAGCGCCGATTTTTGCTCCTACTATAGTCCCGATCATATTCCGTGTACTTGCCCTGTCTTGAGCATCAATATTTCCTTGTGCTATATCTCTATTAAGCATATTGGTTGCATTAACATTAGCTATATCTATCCCAGGTTCTGGGTTAAACATTTCCGGGAATGATTGAGATATTGCGGGAGCTTGTGATACAGCCGCTTGACCTTGCCCAGCTGCCCCAGAAGTTCCTAATAAATATTGTGTAGATGGCGCTGTAATTGCTCTTGATTTATTGAACGCTGAGGTGCCTAAAGCGTCAGCTTCGGAAACTGCACTTTGACGTAAGGATTCATCTATTTGAGCTAACTGCCCTTCACGCGCAAATGCTGTTTGTTCTGCCGATGATATTTCACCACGCAATCCTCTAGCTTCCGCATCTGCCTGTTCCGCAAGCGTTAACTCCGTATTTAATATACCTGAAGTTAATTGAGCTTGTGTCCCTAGGGCATCAGTTGCTTCTTCTCTTAGACCCGCATCGAACCTTGCTAAATTTTGTTGAGCAGTAGCGGCTGATGATCTACGTGTCGCAGCTTCATCACGTAACAATGCTGCTCGATCCATTAACCCTTGTTCTGCTAATGTCGCAGCTTGTCTTTCAAGACGTGCCGCTTCGGCTAAGTCATCGTCAACAGATAGTTGTGCTTCTTGTCTTTCAGCAGCCTCATCACGCATATCCCTGTCAGCAGTAATCAAGCCACCTGTTTGAGAGAATGCTTGCCCTTGAGCGAGCATTGCTTGGTCTTGCTGTTGCTTAGTAAGGTCATCTAAATCGGACTGTACATCTCTGCCCATATCAAATGCTTGACCAGTGGTAGCTCTTCCTTCTCCGATTAAAGCTAGTTCTTGGCTAGCTATTTGACTCTCCATAGCTCTACCTTCTTGCATCCCTAGTTGAGACGCATCTAACGCTTGTCCGGTTCTTGCTATTTCTTGGTCAGAAATCATACCCTCAATACCTCTTGCTTCTGTTGCTGTTGCTAATCCTAATTGATTTGCCGCGCCCTGTCTTGCAATTTCTTGGTTAGCTATTTGTCCCTCTAAAGTAGTTCCAGCAGATAATCCTAAGCGTCTTGCATCAAGTGCTTGACCTTGTTGTGCAATTCTTTGATCAGCTATTTGTCCTTCGATACCTATTGATCCTTGTAAAGCATTTGCTTCAGCAAGTCTTCCTTCTTGTATGAGTGCTAATCTTTGTGCATCAATATCACCCTCTACGCCACGAGCTCTATCAAATCCACCTGTTTCAAAACCAAGTGCTTGTTTGCGTAACCTTTCCGCATCTGTCTCTACATCAGTAGCAAACCCTGAGGCTTGTTGGAACGCAAGATCTTGAGCTGCCCTTGCTTCTGCACGTAAAGCGGCTCTTGATTCTTCTCTATTTAATAACTCAGCAGCTAATTGACCCTGGTCTCCTATACGCCCTGTACGCAATCCAGCTTGTCTAGCGGCTTGTTCTGCCATACGTCTACGTTGAGCAGATAATGGCCCCATAGCATCAGCTGATAACTGCCTTGCTTGCTGTGCTGAAAGTTGTGTAAGTTGCCCCGCTGCTTGACGAGCTGATGAAGGTGTTGCAGCTTGTTGAAACAATCCTTGTCCACGTTGCATCATATCCCTAGCAGCTGCTTGTAACTGTTGCTTCTGAGCTGAAGGAGCGGCTTCCGCTTGCGCAAATAACCCCTGTGCACGTTCTTGTATTGAAGTAGCTTGATTGCGTAACTGTTGCTGTTCTGGAGTAACGTCACCCGCTGTAGCCATAAGTTGATCAGCTTGACCAAATAGCTCTTGCGATTGTCTGCGTAATTCTTCTTGCTCTGGTGTTACTCGTCCAGATTGAGCAAACATTTCGTCAGATCTATTTGCTAGTTCTTGTGCTCGGTCTCTTAGCCCTTGCTGTTCTGGACTTACGTCACCTGCTGTAGCAAACATATCGTCTCCTC